>Ga0163217_1013219_pt1 | contig 13057 bp, 17 predicted proteins | sample SynspAceP_FD_185933 | JGI IMG/M metagenome (GOLD analysis project Ga0163217, IMG submission 185933) | Saline lake microbial communities from Ace Lake in Antarctica - Synechococcus sp. Ace-P (PacBio error correction) | ecosystem: Environmental > Aquatic > Non-marine Saline and Alkaline > Saline ...
AGAAAGAATAGCCAAGATGACGCTCGCTTTCGCTTCCAGAACATCCAGTGTGAACGAAGAATAGAAAGAATAAAAGCCAAAGGCGCGCAAATGCCATAATAGGAAAACGCTCCCACATTTCGGCAAAAACAGAAACAAAAAGTCCCTTGGATGAACCGGAGGAATGTGTCTCTTTCAATCAACCCGATTCTAGATACGCACCCCGCCATTCTATAAACTCCCCGACCAATTTACTTGTGGGCTCGTTCCATATGCAAGCCCGGTTTCCTCGCACCGCCTAATGAAAAAAAAATGCGCAGTGAAAGCAAGATTGTTTTTCAAGCGTTGACCGGGTTTATTTCCCGCGAATAACCCTTGCAATCAGCCCTGTCCTCCTTCCAATAGTGACGGGCATGAGCGAAAACTCAATATAATGACTCCTGAGCAAGCCTTTCAGCCTACTTTTTGCCCCACCCGTTCGTTCGGTCGGCCGCGGCAACCATGGTGGCACCTGGGACGAGCGAAGCGCGCAAATTGCAAGAAACGTCACCATTGCATGCGCCAACGGCCCGATCAAATGCAACGGCCCCCTGGCGGTTATTGCGGTGGCCGCAACCCAGCGTGCCCAGCTTTCGCGCCAGGCGATCCAATGGCCTATCTGAAGGAAAAGCCCGATGCCGGGCGGATGGGCAACTGGAGGCTTCGAAGCGATGGCGCATGAGCGCCACCTTTGCTTCGTGCTACTGTCCTCACCGTCGAATGCAACGAAAATCCCCGCTGTTGGGAACAGGGAACTGATTTTGCGGAGCCTTTGCGATGAACATCCTCCACGCCACCCATGGACTGGGTTTTGTTTGGCAGCTGGAATCAACCGCGCCCCGCCTATAATGAAGATGTGCGGGATCTGTTAAGTCGCTGCCCCCCGGAAAAAATCGCGGGCTCCCTCTATATGGCACATTCAATCAAGCTGATCGAATCGCCCTCGACCGGAACTCAAAAGATATTGTCTTTTTCTGGACCTCCGCAACCGCAGAATAGTTCGTTCCATTCGTAACTTAAATAATCAGAAAATAAGCTGAACTTGTGCCCCTTGCCCTGCCTCGCTGTATTATGGCATGAAGCACAGAACAATACAAGCTAACCTGTCTATCGAAATTGCGGGACATTCTTTCCGAATCCAATTGGATGGGAATTTGCGAAGGCGACATGCTGCCATCGGGTCCGCGTCCTTTGCCGCGGAACAGGTGCCCAACCCCTTGACCGTCGCCCAAAGCCTATCAGCGGCTTTCAGGAGGACGACTGGTTCAACGGTCAAAACGCGGCGTCGGCATGTTTGTCGCGGCGGTGCAAAAAACCGCTGCGCCATTGCCCAGAGGAAGATTTTATCAAGAAATATCTGGCCGCCGTGCAGCGCCAGATGAAAACGACTGGATCTGCAATCGAGGAACTGTGAAATATCCGACGCCTGAACGGCAACTCAAAGGCTTGACCTTTTCCCGGATCCGCGCCGCGCCGCATAGCAGCCGCAGGCTTTTTCCGATAGACCGATTTTTCGGCAATGATCGCAACCGCTTTTTTGAGCAGGCTGACCACTCCTTTCTTTGGCTCATTCATCCACCATAAAGTCAGGCCATAGAGATGTCGATAACCACCGGACTTGACGTTTGCAAACGCGATACGCGACCCGGCCCTGCAGCAATGGCTTTTTCGTTGTCCCAAGCCAGTATAGCCATCCAGGCCCTCCATGAAATGCATCATTCGCCAATGCGTTTGCGCAGATTTTCCAGATTCTGCGCTGCAAGCCGCCCAGCTTCGGTCTCAATGGGCATTAGCCATCCACCAGTCCGGCGATAATGCTTGATTAAGTTGAGATATTGCGGCCAGGGCCCTCGCCCCGCTTGCCTTGCATCTCGCCCTTGGCGCGCAAAAACCTCGACCAGCGCAGCATCACCGCTCGGAAAAACGGATGCTGGCGGGCCCTGTGCCAGTGCGGCGAGCGCTTCGTCAATAAATTGCCGCAGGGCTGCGACATCGGCAACCAAGGATGTGCGCACGCTCGCTCCGGGATTGCCCTGCTGACGCTTGCCTCCGGCGAAGGCCGGCATTAAAGTCCGCCCGCAATGTAGAGCGGCGCGAATATACGGAACCACCACCGTTGCACTTGGCATTTCGTTGCGGCCTCGGCCCGCAGCACGCCCACGGAACGACCGCAAACAAAGGCCGCTTCCTTTGCCTCAAATCATGGATGCGGCGCGATCATCACCCCGGCGGCCTGACCGGCGCGTTATCGATGCTTTCGAAGCCGCGGCCGCCAGCACAACCGCATAATGACTCCGCCCCCGTGCGATGTGACCTGCGGCTTCAGCACATCAATGGCATCGATCGCGCTTCCGGCGCAGATAGAGCCGAAACGGGCGCCAGATTTGCGCCTGCCCGGTATTTCGGCTGATCGAGACCAGACGAACGGAACTTGTCCACCGCCGCATGTGAGTTGCCTCGCCATGTCAATAATGCCCTCTACCAATAACACGGCAGGACATTTTCGTATCTCGGCCTCCGGCTGCGCAATCAGCCGCCTTTGCGACACCAATTTGGGCCGGCTTCCGAGCGGCGGAAGACCGCACTGCATGAAAAAGGCGCGCGATGGTCCGTCCACGCATGATCGCGCGGCAACCCACCAGCATATCGGTCATCCGTCCCATATCGCCCAGCGTCGCCGCATATTACGTCAGCACGGCACATATGGGGTCAATCGCAGCGCCGTTCGAACCAGGGCATAGAGCAGCGCCCCAATCCGAACTGGAATCGCAAAGCAATTCGCACGCGATATTGCAATGCCACGAATGAATTGGCGGATCCAGTTTTCGGCTTCGTTCGACCGCGTGTGTTGCGCCGGCCGGATCCCGGATCTTGCCCGGAAGCGCGCAATATCGGACGCCACAGGTCCGGATTTTTTCCGTCCATTCCATCGCCCCGTGTAGGCCGCACCAGCCAGCGCTCATCTCCATCTGCAAACGAGCCACCTTGCCCATTATCCGGGCGCATATCCCTGATATTTGCGTGGGATATCCATTGGTTCAGCAACTGATCACGCGCCTTTTTGCGCTTCCCCGCAAAAGAATAGGCATGGCCGTGCAGATGCCCGGACGCCAGCGGCTCTCCAAGACCCAGCTGCAACCGCCAGTCCTGAGTTCCGCCTCCGCGCGCAGCTCCATCATAAGGCTCAGCAAGACTCGGCCTTTGCCACGCCGCATCGATCCATCCGGATCGGCCTTGAATCGCAATCATTCATTCGATCCGCGCCGATCCTACATCGCCGTTGCGCGAAACTGCTCGCCTTGCAAAGCCTTCCGCGCATCTGATGCCCTGGCTGGCGCCATCGATTGCCGTTGAAACGCCAACCATGCCACCGCCACGCAGCGCCGGCAAATATGACCGGCTTGCTGCAAAAAACGCAATTTCTGGACAAAATTCATCACATGGTTCAGCTGCTTGCTGCAACTATATGTTTGAGCCAGATCATAGAGCGTCGGCGGCTGATCCCGAGCAATTTTGCCCGCATTGGAAATATTGGCCACTGTCCGGAAATGGCGCGCAGGACGCCGAGCGGTCGCCCGCTCGCGCGCCGCTTTCAGGTTCACAGTCCATTGCCGATTTTCATCCACTCCAGATCGAGATTCTTTCCGCAGATCACTTGCCATCAGCCCATGACACGGCGCGCTTGATCCGGTTTTCCAGTTCCACGGACATTGCCGGCAGTGCCAGCTCGAGTGCGCCAGCGCATCGGAGCCATCCCTTCCACGCCGATTGATTTCCGCGGCAAAATTTTTTCTGGAAATGCCGGGCACACAGGCCTGGCAGTCGCCCGAACGACCGGACAAGGGCGGGATCTTTTGATCACGATCTCGGTTCCAAACGAATAATAAGATCTCGCGAACGCATTGTCCTTGATCATCGTTCGAATTCTGTGCGTTGCGCAGACGATCCGCGTGCTCCAACGCGATGCTTTGCGCCCCGCCCGAATCCGCTCGATCATGCGCTCCTGGAGAACGCCGCAGCAGTTCACCGCAGAGGCAGCGGCAATTACCCCGACTTCATCGAGAAAAGCGTAACCGCCATTGGCCTGCTCGATCTTTTCCTTCGGTCCATCCTTGATCGCGGGCCGGAACGCCCTCTTTTTCGGCCCCGAAAATTCGGGCACTCGAACACAATTCTCGGAAGCCGGCCCAACAATTGAATGGCGACAAATGCCCTGTCACGGCCGGCGCTCGAATCAGCAGCCCTTGGCAGCATTCCTTGCCGTCCCGCCTCGCCCCCAGCAAGCTCACCCGAACATGGTGTTTGGCGACCCGCTCAACCATCTGCGCGACTTTCAGCAATTTCCGGACAACTCGGTTATGATCTGGGCCCATATATATATCGCTCGCCATTGCCCTCTGCGGCAAGATGGCATTTTCCGCTTCCAGCTGTGCACATGAAAAGGCGACGACGGACAATCAGGCCCAGTTCGTCGATATCCACTCGCTCGGTAAAAGTCCCCAGCCCCGCCTGGAAATCGCGCAAGGCACGGGCTTTTCACCATGACGACCCAACGATAACTTGGTATCGGGCTTCAGGTTTTTTTTTTCCCAAAAAAAAATCATCGACCCATGTCCCGAATCTTCGTGTGCCATCGGGGATCCGGGCAGCCAAGTCCAGCGTCACCACATCCGCTCTCCGCGCCACAATTTCAATCGCGATTCAGGTCGCCGCAATATCCACTCAAAACATCAATACCATTGACTGTTGCAAACCCGATCAAAATCTCTCTAACGATCAGCAGCTTTCTTTTCTTGGTGTTCCTTGTCCGCACATGCGGGCCCTTCGTCCGCAAGAAATTTCTTTTCCGGAAATGTTTGGCGAGCGGCAGGATCAGCGTAAAAACCTTGCCCACGCCTTCTACCTCTCGACTTCCAACCCCCTTTCATCGCGCCGCGCCCAGTTTCGCGGCCTTCATAAGCGCGATCCAAATCCACCCTGTTGCGAGACAAACGGCTTTGAAAAGGCTGCTGCGGACTAAACTCGTTCCGACATGTCCTTCCCTGAACGCACACTTCAATCGCCACGCTCAGTCACGCGAGGCGTGATGGTGTCGCTGTCTCGTGCTGCGTCGATCGCCATCGGGATCAAATGCCCCCCCAATATCTGATCCACACGGCGGATCGGCAAAAACCGTCCAGATCCTCCACCTGGTTGCTTTTCCAATTTAAGCAAAAGCGTTTTTCTCGATCGTGCGACTGATCTTTCGCCGACTTACCGACTTCGGTCTGCGGATTTGCCTGTTATGCTGCTAAAGTCTTCGATGCAACCATTCAATCTTGTCAGCTGATCGCAAGATCGATCATGTCGACACTGAATTCCAGGTTATCAAGCCATGGCCGCTTGGCATTTGCGGCAAGCAGCTGAGCTGGCTAGACAAATTTTATATCATGCATGAATGAACGCCCATCCGTCGGTTGAACTCGTCAAATTCTTTTGCACTTCGCCACAAAGATTCCTGGGCTGCGATACTCGGCCAGATAACTGGCCACTGACGGCCGACAACACGCGAGCCTAATCAAGGCCCCAGCCAGCCGTGGCGGTTGACCCGGGTCTCGCCAACGAGCATCAATCCGCAACGTCGAAATGGACCAGCGGAACGCCACCCATATCCGCGGAATACCGTTCATCCAGTCCCGGATGCTGCCGCGTCGCACCTCTCACCTGACCGCACGCAACGTTCAAAATTCGACCATATGACTGTGGCTTCAAAAAATGCGTCGCCGGCAATGCATCGCCCGCGCCGGAACCCGACCGAGGGACCAGTTCCACTTGCGATGCAAGCAGCCAAAAACTGCCCGCATCGTCCGGCACCAGCAAATGCGCTGCGAATTCGGTTAATCCCGCGATCGCCTTTATCAACCCGTTCGTGACGCGCCTATCCCACCGGCCGCCAATAGTATCGGTCAAAAGCGTACCATTCCGAACGAACATAATCATAAACGTGCTGGAAAAAATCCTTGCCAGCTTTTGACCTTCACCAGGCGCGAAACGCCCCGATGGCAGCAGCAGCAAGGCACCAATGGTCGCGCTCGAACAGAAAGCTGATCTGGGCAAGGCCGCGCATAGTCCCGCCAATATTTGCAGCGCCGTTTCTAATCAACGAGCATCATCAGCAGTACTGCCCGATCGCACGCACAAGCGACAGCGACGGAAAGCAAACGCGCGCGAAAGCCAGGTTCCATTCGTAAATTGCTATCGATGCCACGCAATACGTGCAATCACGCCAATCATCGGCCCGCGCATGGTGTAATAATCCAACCGGATTTGTGGGTCAGATAGGTGATCGGTACGGTTGAGGTCAAAGGTCCAGATCGCGCCACGAGCCATCGGCAGCCGAATCCCCCACCGGTTCGGCGCGGTAATCGAATAGAGATTGTGGACGCAGCACCAGCGCACCGACGGCAAAGATCATCCGCAACACCCAGCGACTATATAGGTGGACATTTTCGAGACGCGGCTTACCTGAAAAAGCAGGAAGCAGGAACCACCAGCATCTGCCGACAGTAACAAGGTCAGTGCGCATAGATGTATTGACGTTCTTCGGCTCATCGCGCCCTTCCGGCCCGCACAAGAAGAAACAATGAAGCGAGCCAACCAAAATTGCGCAACGTTCCGCAAATCGGGAAATCGGCGAAAATATCCCCGGACCGCAATCGAAAGCGCCCAGAAATGGTCCACGCAAATCGCAAATTGATCAGCCAATATGTTGCCCACTTTGTTGCGATCGACCGTGCGCTGGAATGCAGATGGCCAGCGCGAGCCAAACAGGCCGCAGCGATGCCATGCCCTGAACAGTGCCTATATAATCGAGAAAGCGTCACATCTCAGCGCCCCCTTCTGGCCACATACCACGCGAAATGTCTGCAAGATGATCAGCAGTCCAGGAAGGGTGTATAGTTTTTGCATAACCTAAAGATCATATCCAGCTTGTGCCGAGTCTTCGATCGATCCCATAGGATAATGCATCTGTGCCAGCCAGTGATACCCCGGCTGACGAATGTCTTCTCGGCCATACGAAAGCATTGGTTCGATCGTCACAAAATTCTTCTGTCGTCAGGACGAGGCCCCGACGATAACTCATCTCGCTTTCAATACGCTCCAGGCCTGGGGCAGTTCATCGATGCGACCTTGCGATGAAAGCGCGACCCGGGTGATTCGCTGGATCATCTCCGCCGCCCAGATCGCCTTGCCGCGCCTCCCGCGTCACACGCATGGAACGAAGTGAGGAATTTGAAATTCTGACCGTAGAGCCCGACTCGTTCCTGCTTGAAAAAAGGAGCCGCCATGGCTTCCAGCGCTGATAGCAGTGCAAAAGAACCAAAATCACGGCCCCGTCAGCGCGATCAAAGAAACTCAGGAATATTAAGAAGCCCCGTTGAATGCGGTGGACAGCCGCCTGCCCCGAGAAAATCAACCGAGAAAATGAACCAGCTCGTCACGCTATCGAGATCAACGCGACCGGTTTCGCGTTCGAGAAAGCTCGACAAGTCGTTGACAATCGACGCCGGTCGTCTGATCGTCAGCCAGATCGGCAACCGAAGCGAATTGCGCCGCTTCCTCGAAGCGCCACGCAACTCCTCGCTGACCTCCAATGATACATGTGTGGAGATGGCGATATCCTGCCGCATCCGCGCCTCCGATCTGGCTGGGCCTTCATTCATGTCACATAGCCGGCAATGATGACAGCCACTATCTCCTGCCGTTTCCAGCACGCAAATACGCCCGGCGCGCGCGACCGGACCTGAGACCAGCAGCCTCCGCTTTGAAGATATCGCTATCGAGCAAATGGTCCCGACAAAAATCTGCGGAATAACCATCAAAACAGATGGCCAATAGCATGGCGTAGAGTCGAATTCGAGCGCCAGAGCGTGAATGCCGGGCATCGCGAACGCGATGAACGGACAGAAAAATCACCCAGAAGAAATCGCAACCAGATCGGGCGCGGCGAACGCAGGGATTCGCAGGCTTCGAAGCCCCCCAAGTAACGCCCACCGAGTCACAGCGCCAGTTGCAGGGCAAAGGCAAAAACTGAAAATCGGTGCTGGCCCGGTCAATAGAATTGAACCGACCGCCATACGATCTGGGTCGCGCGCAATATCCACAGCCTCCGCCGCCATCACAACAGCAAAAACGTCAAACCCAGAAAAATAACCGATAGGGATATAAATTTTGAACAATCGGATCATAGCGCACGCGGTCTTATCCTCGGTTCGTATCGCCCATAGAAGAAAATTCGTTATCTGTCGTAAATTTTACCAAATCAATTTGTAGCGAAATCGCGCGATTTCGTCAAAATGTTCAATATGCGACATTTACCGATATGGCTACTAGCGGATGTCTACCTCCCCGCCTGGATCATACCTTAGTCATTGAACAGATCCAATCGCGTAACCACGGTCCCGTCGTCAATTTTAGCCCCCGCCTGCGCGGTGGCGCGGCCGCGCGAACATTGTGGCCGGGTGCAGGCCGACAGCCCAGCGATAGGCATCGCAATTTCGGAGATGCCTCGATCTTACCAAGCCCCCGTGCAAAATACACAGCGTCGAAGCAATATCTGCCGGTAAAACGCCCAGGACCAATGGCAAAAGGCCCGTGTAATCCGCCCGCACCCGAGCCGAGTTCCCTGCACCTGCACGAGACAGGGTGAACCATGTGCGAACCAATCTTCCAGAGCGACGAGCGAAACGGTTCTGCCGCTGTTCAAAAAACGCGGTGAATTCCCATGAGCGGACAGCGATGGCCTTTTTCCACCAGCGGGCGCGTGCTGCCCCGGCATAACGTTTTGGAGATCCCCCCGAGAGCGATCGAATACGAAACCATTAAAAACGCAGGCCCCGCGATCCGACGCGCTGGCAAAGGTTCAGTCCGATGGTCAACCTGCCATCAAAACCGCGCCGAAAAACGACGCTGGAGTAGCTGGATACGAGAGTCCGCTTTGCTCGGCATGCTTCAAAAATCGTTCATAGGGCATCCCAATGCACGGCAAAAATAGCCCGGCACAGATGGCGCGCCGGCAGACAATTTTCCAGGGCGGCGCGATCCGTAAAATTCCGCCCGAGCCCAGCGCCATCAATTCCTCCCTTCGCTTCGATCTGGCCAAGCAAGCAGCGCCGCCTGGAACGTGCGAGAAGCCGGATCGAGCATTTCGAAAGCTGCAGCTGCCGGGCGTGGAGATCGAACGACGCACTTGTCGGAGAGCACTTTCCGGAAAATCCGGAATCATGCCTGAATAGTTTGACCCGGAAGCCTTTCCGTTATCGCACCATAGAGATCCCCGCAAGCCTAAGCTCAGCTTCATCGCCAAGTGCCGCGCCATGGAGTCGAGATCGGCGAAATTGTTGCCGTCCCACGCTCGATTTCCGCGGCGGACCGCCTGAATCGTGCATCGGTTCGGCTGCTTTCCCTCTTTTCCACCGCCGGTCTTGCGAGTTCAAACAGCGTACAAAAACGTCTGCGTGTTGGGCGAATGCGATCAGCCATTCTCAAGTTCCGACGATCCGAGTCGACAGGTCTTCAAACCTGGCTCGGGCCAGCCGCTGGCCGATGGCAATCAAAAAAATCCCGCCGTCCCGTTTCCGCCGCGAATCAGTTGGGCCCCCTCCCGATCAAAAGTCGAACCTTTTTCCGCCGCAGTGCAGATCAACGGGCGCTCAACGGCCGGCTTGGTTCGCGTTCGATAAGATTGAGATAGCTCGGCGAAAATGTCCAAGTGCCCTCGGCCCACGAGCAACTATGTCATCGCGGCGCTGCGCGCAAGTCCGCTGATCGCCGCGCACCGGCAAAAAGTTCTGATTGGTCCCATGCGCAGCTATGTAAATGATTACAAAAATTCAAGTCGAGATTGCATGGTTTACAAGAATGCGACGTGACCGATGAACCGGCAAGCAATGGTTATCGGCGACCACGATTCCGGGCCCCGGTTCCAGTGTGTAATATTTCTTACCCGCACAGTCTATTTCCGGTCGGGAATTTGAAAGCAATTGGCGCTATGCTCAATAGAATGCTATCCTGTTTGCCGTGGCCAAAGGAGTCATTGATCAATTTTGTCACTCCGTCGGATGCGCCGCCAAATGCAACAGTGCAAGAAAATGGGTCCGAAGCCCGGTGGTCGAGGCATCGATGACGTCTGGGATATGACGAGGACGAGAGAAGCGAAGAAAACTTTATCTTCCGGCAAGCCGATGAGCGATCCAGACACGGTTTCTGATACGCATACCACGGGACGAAACAAGCCTTCCGATCGTCAGGAACAGTCAACTATATTACGGATCGTCAAAATCTACGCACTCGCCTGCTAGCAAGATAAACACCCCTGCAAACGCCCCTGGATCGGTTGAATTTGGCATTTATTCGACAAACGATCCGACATATGTCAAAACAAACAACTCCTCCGTATCCCCGAAGACGATTTAGTCGAGATCCCTGTGCCATATCGCTGCGGCATTGCGTCCTGCTGAATTGTATTCTGCGGCATGTGCCATAATTTGGGATTGGTCAAATTCTTGAAACCATCTACCTGCCTCTCCATGCTCCTCTCAAGATGCGCCGCTTGTCTCCCGCTCTGGTCAGCAGAATAATTGGACAATGCATCGCACTGGCCTTTGGCTCTACGGCACGGATGTCGGTCGATCAATCTTGCTCCGTCTGTGCGGTGTTTCACCTTTTCTCGTTTGTCCGATCAGGATTATATAATGCGCGGTCAACGCCGCCTAGCGTTTTTTCAAAAGCGGTTGCGGCGTTCTCTTTCTATCGATTTCGAACATCAGGTGCCAAGTGGAATTCGGATCCTTGGGCACCATCGAATTAAGGTCACCATTCATCGGTCAGTCTGCCTCGCTCGCCGCCTTTTTCGATGCGCAGCTTTCCTGATTTGCAGCCACAGCTTCCCAGCTTCCGAACTGGAGCGTCGCCTAGGGCCGATGGCGATCCGCCGGAATTCTTGCGCAAAATCGACTCCCTGCCGCTTTTCCGGCGGATGACTCAAGCCTGGAGCAGAATAATATCATCCGGGTTATATTTTCATGTATCGCGGGCTTGTTGATCCTCAAAATATGTTCTTACTTCCGGCGAGAGCACCGTCTAAATATGGCTTCGCCGTCAAAAATCCGTAGGCCTTCGGGCCGAGTCAGTCGATCGGGTTCCGTCCGCTCGGTCCATCGCCTGACCACCGCTTCCAATGATCTGTTTCAGAGCGGTCCGCCAGCGGGCATTCGCTGAGCACTATGTGTCGGGAGCGCCTTCGCAGTCGCTGCGCGCGCGGCCGGACGAACGCCTTGGACCGCCCTGTCGAAATTCTCCTTGAGAGAATACCCCATTGCCGCCATTGCCGGAACAGCGTTCGTGATCGTCCGGCGTTGCTTCCGGTATCAGAATTCATCATTCCATCGCCTGCCCCACATATTCTGGGCCGCGGCTAACTGACAGCAAAGTGGATGCCGATCCTCGGTGCAATCATCGGCCCTTGAATCTCGAACAGGACCCGTGTCCTTGGCATCTCCACTGCAGTATCTTCGCCTTGAGATCGCGCGTGCCCTTGGCCATTTTTTCACCGGCTATCATTGTCCGGCAGGATCAATGGCCATTCGCCATTCAATCATCAGCTGCTACAGCTTGGGCGGTCAGCTGCGACTAATGTTAATAGCCTTCATTCGATCGAATTCGGCTCGAAATAGGTCCGGCGACTTCTGTCTGGCCACGAGCCACGCGCTGCAGATCGCCATGTTTCCAGTTTCGCATGCCAGCAATCATGGGCGGAATATTCGACACGGGTTACTGGACGCCATTGTGGGAAAGAACATCGAGCGCCTGCCTTGCCTGCGGTCTGGGTCGTGAAATGCCTTATAAACAGGTTTGCGTAGATCGCTTGCCTGCGAAAATGCCGGTGCGTCGGGAATTGCCAATCCCGAACCGTGGCCGACATAATTTGTGGGTCAAGCGGCACATCTTCAATTTCGGGCAAATGGCCGTCGTTTTCGAATGCCGCGCAACACTTTGCAAAAACAACCGGCGCGTCACCTCCCGTTTTCCCTGCTTTGTCGGCCCCAATTGTGAGGCCGAGTGACCTGCCGGCTCAGCACGGCATTGCGAATCCCCATTCGGCAAGAACTGCCCTGTCGACAAATCCGTGTTTTGCCCTTGCGTTCTCGACCGCCCGGTGGCGCAGCATCAGATGCGGAATAGAGGATCAAATTCGTGCGGCGGCACATAAGGGACCATTTTGACCATGGAAGCACCATGTCGCACAACGTGCAGGCATCTGAAGACATTCTTGAATATCGCCATCAGCGCTCAGATCCTCGACCTTCCTCATTGGGACTTTCCGTCGATAGTCAACCAGTTGCGGAAAACTGTCCACAGGTTGAAGCCAACGGCGGCAACCACTGGCAATGCAAAGACGCGGCGCATTTCCGTGATCTCAGGGCTTCCTCATCATAATGTGGTAGGGATTCCTCCTGCCACGCATCGGATGCCGCGTTCGGCGCCGCCCAAAAGACTGCCTTCTGTCAGCTAAATCTCCCGTCGCCCTGGGGGCGGAAAACTCAAATGAACGATCGTGCTCGCCGCCCTTGGGAGAGGGAGGGTTGCGACGACACAATCCGTTGGATGAACTATTAAGCGCTCCATCGATTCCAGGGTTTCTGAATTTGCCAGCTGGCTCTTTTCCCGCTTTGCAGCGTTTCGAACCAGTCGGTCAATTCGTCAAAGCCTTCCTCCGCGGCCGATTCGCCATGCCGATACATAATCGGTACTATCGTGGTTTCGCCCGCAATTGCCGATTCAGATTGTCAGCGCGCGGCCGATCGCTCGCCGGTTGCGGAATCGCCAACTTCTTCGAGAAATTCGAAGATGACCATGGCGTGGCCGTGTCACCTCTGCCTCGACCGGAAAACGGCCGCAACACATAAGCTCAATTCGCTTTCTGGGCGAAAAAAGAAACGACGGTTGCCTGCTTTTCCCCCGCGCCAAAATGCGTCTTTCACATTTTGTTCGGTTTTTA
>Ga0163217_1102847_pt1 | contig 13057 bp, 18 predicted proteins | sample SynspAceP_FD_185933 | JGI IMG/M metagenome (GOLD analysis project Ga0163217, IMG submission 185933) | Saline lake microbial communities from Ace Lake in Antarctica - Synechococcus sp. Ace-P (PacBio error correction) | ecosystem: Environmental > Aquatic > Non-marine Saline and Alkaline > Saline ...
TTCGGCCCACGTTTGACGTGAAACACCGTCCTGCACCTGCAGCTCAGTTGTGGGGTGGAACCATGGCTGGCGTCAGAATGAGGGTGTCGCGGCGACCAGCAGGTTCCCAAGATACCAGCTGCAGTCGCTTCGACGTCTTTGGCACGCTTGTCCGGGCACCGCTTCCACATCCACCGTCATCTGGGAAGTGGTGTCAAAGGTGGTCGGAGGATGCAGCTGGGTGCGCAGCAGTTCATGCCCTCCCACGACTTAATCAACCTCAACCATCTTTTGTAGGGTGAGGCGTTGGATCCGCCTTGAGACCTCATCGACGGGCCGCCATTGTTGGCTTTGACACTGCCGAAGATCGGGCAGAGGGCCTCAATCGGGAATGGCATATTCCTCCACAGGGCGCAGCAACAGAGCACCGCCCTTCAAGGCGTATCCACAGCCTAACAAACACCATCCGCTCGGTGGTCAGGCCTGAGCAAGCTCGTCACCGGGGTTTTTGCAATTTTGCCCTCATCGGCCTGTAGCGGGAGAGCACCTTGCTGTCGGCCACCAGATGGAGGCTGCCGAGCGCACAAATGATCTCCCGCAGAATGTCCGTTCTTCTTGGGTCACCGTGACGATGCCGGCGGTCTGGGAGAAGATGTCCTTAACCATTAGTGCCGGCCTCGATCCACTGGCCGTCCTCGATCATCAGCAAGGAAATTGTCCTTGTTGAATCTCGTGGGTTTCCTGGGGAACCCAGAGCAAGGGTGCCGCCTTTCGACACCTCGAAACCATTCTTGGCCGAACGTGCCTTCTGATCGAGAGGCCTGGGGCGTAACTTGACGATGCCACCGGTCCTGGGTGCGGAAGCGATTATCGGCGAGTTCGGCGGATCACCTCGCCATTGCTGATCCTTGCTGCCTGGCATCGTCTAAGCAAGCAGGTACGGATGTTGTCCTTGCCTTCGAGTGCCAGAATCTCGCCGGAGTGGGGTGGTTCACCAACCAAATTGCAGTTTGAGGTGAGCCTCGCAGTGGAACAATTCTGCACCTCACGTGCATCACCTGCGGATTCAGCCGCAGACGAACGCGCCGCCATTGCTCAACTGACCAGACGGCTTTTCCGCCAGCACGTTTCACCATTGTGACCTCAGAGTTTCCCCTCGACTACAAGGAATGGCATGGGGGAAGGATTTGTAGACATCGGCCAGACAACACCAGCCCCATGCCGTCCGAGCCGCCCTGGGCCTTCAGGGTGATGTTTTGTTCTGGGATCGGTGACCTCCCCGGGGCTGGATCACTCCTCGTAAACGCACCTGACCAGCCAGGTTCGCAGATCACATCCTTTGTGGCCTTCTCAACGCTTTTCTTGACCGAGGACCCGTGGAAACCTGGTCATCAACCGTATCGGCTTGGAACGGCGTCACCAATCGGCAAACGAAACATGAATCGAGCCGGGGTTGATATCAAAACTTTCCTGGGCCTTCTGTTTTCCGGCGAACTTACCTGCAAGGTGAAGTCGTTTCGACATCCTGGGCCTCCACGCCATGGGGGGTGCGGAACGGACGCAGGCGGGCTTTGGGGGCCGAAACTCGACGAACGCCCTCAAGGGTTTTTTGTGGGAACGCACCACGCCACTTTCAGCGTGGACACAACCACCGGTGGTGGAAGGTACGCAATCGATCAGCTGGGTGCCGGGCTCGCCGATCGACTGGGCGCGATGATCCCCACCGCTCACCGACATCCCACCAGCTGGTTGTGGGCCAAGGCCAGCCCGTAGCAGCTTGCGGCAGACGGAGCGGGCGGCCTCCGCAGGTGAGCGGTGAGCGCACCACCAACGGTTTTTTGACGCCGGCGGCTTCGATCGTTCGCCGGAGAGTTCAGGGTCATCCTCGTCATCAACGATCAGCGGAACAGCTTGCCTGGCTCTTGCCGCTGCCGATGACAACGGTTCAGCGGCGAGAAACGCCCACCAACTTGGGCGAAGAAGCGGCCCTTTTCATCGGCATGGTCGGGATGCCCGGGGTAGTCCGCAGTCGTCTTTCAGCACGATCAAACGTCCTGAGGCACATCCACAGGACGGCGGGTCAGGTAGCCCGAGTCAGCGGTGGCGCAGAGCCCGTGTCCGACCAGCCCTTACGGGCGCCGTAGGAGGAGATCACGTATTCCAGTGACCGTCAGACCCTCGCGGAAATTGGTACGGATCGGCAGGTCGATTGATCTCCCGCCTGGGGGTTTGGCCATCAAGCCCCGCAAATGCCCCAACGCAGCTGCCGACCTGGGACAATGTTCCCCCCTGGCGCGGAGTTGGCGCATCTCTCAGACCGAGTTGAGCGGGTCGTTCTCGTGAAATTGCGACGCGACCGCGCCACCAAGGCGCTTCGTTCGTTTCCCGTCCAGGGTCGAATCACCTTGGTGTGGCGTTCAGTTCGGTGATCTCACTAGCCGGTACGCTCCTCGGTGGCTGTGATCTGTCTCTTCGCCTTGCTGGAGCAAGGCTGCCTTGTCGCCAGGGATACGCAGATCTTCAACCGAGATTCGACAGACAGCCGGCTGGGTGGCGTAGTGGAAGCCGAGATCCTTGAGATCATCCGCCATCGCTGCTGTGGCCGCCGTGCCGTGGGTGCTTGTAGGCCCAGGCCACCGACAGATTGCGCAGCGATTTCTTGTCGATCTCCCGATTAACGAAGGGGGGGCTCCTTGCTCCAACGGAGCTGATGCGGCCCAGATCTTTGACTGGATTTGGAAGGGGTGGTGGTCCATGGCGGCCGCGGCAGTTGAGAAGGACTGGGAACGGTTGAACGGGGAAGGCTTGAGAGCTGAAGCCAGACGATACCGCCGACAGAACTGATGAATTTGTGGTGTTCATCAACCACCCGGCCCACTGTGGTGAGGATGTAGCGGACTGATCAGGGCACCATCTTCATCAAGGAGATCACGGGCGGTACTTCCACTGCTCGATGCGAGGCGCCGCTTGAGGGTTTCCTCCATTGATCGGGGTTTCGCTTCCGTCGTCGTCGTCAAGCTCACCGCTGAAGCGACCACACCCATTCGTGGTCTTGAGGTGGCGTTCATCGAAGGCATTGAGCACGTCGGCAGGGCCGAGAGGTGCGGCTGCGGCACCGAAAGTTCAGGCTTGACTCCTTTGCCGATTCCCACGGCTGGTTGAGGTAGTTAGATACCCAGCACCCATGTCCCTGGGACGGGGGTGATATGCGGGCTCACCGGTGGCCGGTGAAAAGGATGTTTGTTGCTGGGCCAGCATCAAACATGCGGGCTTCCGTTTGAGCCTCGATGGTCCAGGGGGCACGTGAACGGCATCTGGTCACCGTCGAAGTCGGCGTTGAAGGCCGGGCAAACCAGGGGGTTGAAGCTGGATGGCCGACCATCGACAAGCTTGGGTCGAAGGCCCTGGAATGCCGGGAGACGGTGCAGGGTGGGAGCCCCGGTTGAGAGGATCGGGTGACTTCGATCACCTCCTGAAGCACCGTGCATACACTCATCATCGGCGCGCTGAAATCAGCTTTTTGGCGCCTTGAATTTGTTGACGATGTTCTGGCCTGCGGATCAGGCGATGGATCACGAAGGCTGGAACAGCTCGATCGAGCCATCTCCTTGGGCAGTCCGCCACTGGTGATCTTGAGCTTGGGGCCCCACCACGATCACCGAGCGGCGAGTAATCTAACCCGTTTGCCGAGCAGGTTCTGAACGGAGCGGCCCTGTTTGCCCTCAACTGATGTCGCTGAGTGATTTGAGGCGGCCGGTTTTTGGCCCCCACACGGTGCGTCCGCGAGCCGGCCGTTGTCGACTCAGGGCTCAACAGCCTCCTGCAACATCCGCTTTTCTTGCGGACGATGATTTCAGGGGCGGGATTTTCTGCAGCCGGGCCAGACGGTTGTGCGGTTGATCACCCGCCGATAAAAGGTCGTTGAGGTCCCGCTGGTGGCGGGAAGCGGCCCCCATCAAGCTGCACCATTGCCGAGATCCGGTGGGATCACCGGGATCGCATCGAGCACCATCCACTCGGGCGAGCAATCGGTGGCGATGAGTTTGTCGATCACGCGCAGGCCGCTTTGATTCAACTTGGCGCGTTTTTTTGGCCTTTGCCTGCCGGCGATGTATTCGCGTAGCTTTGCTCGGCGATTTCCTGCAAGAATTGAGTCCTCAAAGCAGGCTTTTGAGGCTTGGCGCCGATGCGACCACCGGCTTTCTCCATTCTCAATCTCAGAAATCTTCGCGTAGATCTGATCCCTCGATCTCCGCCATTCATCTTCGGTGAGCAGCTGCTTGAGGTGAGATCCTTGGTGATCGCCCTTATCAAAGACCACATAGCAGTTGAAGTAAAACGATCTGCTCCAATCGCCGCAGCGGGGCATGTCCAGCAGGATCGCCACCATAGCTGGGGACCCCCTTGAAGATACCAGACATGGGACACCGGAGCCGCCAGCTGAATGAATCCCATGCGGTGCCGGCGCACCGGCTTTTCGGTGAACCTCAAACGCCGCAGCGCTCGCAGACAATCCCCGGTGCCGCACCCGCTTGTCTTGCCGCAATGGCATTCCGTCTTTGGTAAAGTCCGAAAATCTCTGCGCAGAACAGCCGTCATCTCGGCTTGAGGGTGCGGTAAAAGTTGACGTTTCGGGCTTGGTGAGCTTCGCCACCACTTGGCCATTGGGAAGCGTGCGTTGCCCCACTGCGGACCGCTCGGGGAAAGCGAGCGTGATCTTGAACGTAGTCGAAGTGGTTCTCGATGCGGGAGTTGCTGTTGGTCAATGGCCCGGGTGTCGCGCGGACGTCGAGTGAAAATCGGAGGGGATCAGGCTGAGAGTTCAATCGTCGTCATAATCGGCAACGCCGAGTGACTTCATAGGTGGGACGGTTGGGGGTGCTGCGCCTGATTGACGTCCTGCATGAGATCCAACCTCGGTGCCTTCAATCGGTGAAGACAGCGATATCGAGACACCAGGGACTGCAGCTCCCGCATCAGCCCTTGAACGACTCCGGCGTGCCCCTGGACGGGGAATTGGGCTTGCCTCTTGACGAGATGGCGTTGAGTGCCATGCGTTGCGGCCCACTGCATGTCGTCGGATTTGACGGTGAGGCCAGTTTCCTGCAAGGGGTAAGCACGCCGTAGGCCTCCAAAGCCCAGACCTCCATCTCCCCCGAAGCCGCTGGTCCGCCCTGCTGCGGCCTGCCGCCCAACCGGCTGGCTGGGTGACGAGCGGTGAAGGGAACCGGTGGAAAGCGGGCGTGGATCTTGTCGTCCACCAGGTTTTTTTTGGGGGGGAAAAACGAGTTTGAGGATGTGGGCATAGACAACGGTAACCGGCTGGTCAAAGGGTTCGCCGGTGCGGCCATCCACCAGCTGGATTCTTGCCGGGGTTATCGGGGTTGTAGACCCAGTCCTTGCCAGCTGGGCAGCCGCCTCCTCAGATACTTCTGAACAGTGTTCTTGGAGGGTTTCGTTGCGTGCATCTCGTCGAAGGGCACCACCTTGACGCGGCAACGAGATGGGAGGAGGCCCAACCCATCAGGCATTCGAAGACCCTGGCCCACATTCATCCGTGAGGGAACCCCAAACGGGTTGAGGACGATGTCGATCGTGTGCCATCGGGCCAGGTAGGGCATGTCTCGCGCGGAAGGATGCGCCTGATTGATGCCTTTGTTGCCGGTGGCGACCGGCCATTTTTGTCGCCCACACTGGAATCTTGCGCCGCTGGGCCCACATAGACCCGCACCACATGTTGGGCTGCCAGGTTGGCAGTTCAATCGCCCTGTTCGCCGGGTGTAGATGCGCACGGAGTCTGTCGACAACCCGGCACGCTCAGTGTTCGGAACCCTCAGGGAGTGTCCACGAATCATCACGGGCTTTTCTTCGCAAAGATGGCGCGGCAGCAGTTTCTCCTCAGGTGGTTGGTCCGGATTCACCCCTTGGGGGTCACCTTGCCCAACAAGGATGTGTTCCGCCGGATTCAACGTAAGCGCCGATCCGGATGATGCGCCATTTCATCGAGGTGGCCGAGGCTCTCCTCAGCCACGTTTGGGGATTTCCCTGGTGATCTCTTCAGGGCCACAACTTGGTCTGGCGGGCTTCGATCTCGTATTTCTCGATATGCACCGAGGTGTAGAGGTCCGTCCTGGACGAGACGCTCACTGACCCAGGTATGGCGTCTTCGAGTTGTAGCCCTCCCAGGGCATTAGCGTTCAAGTTACGTTCTGTGAACCAAGAGCGATTTCGCCGCCCTCGCAGGCCGAACGCATGGCCCGCACCTGGCCGGCGATCACCTCATCACGCTGGCCGACAATCGGCCTCTGGTTTCAAGCAGGTGTCCTGGTTGGAGCGCTGTACTTCTTGCAGGTGGTGGAGTGGTCGGTGCCTTCCGCATCCCCTGATCACGATTGGCCGTGGGGCAATCCACGAGGTGACCGTGCCGTTCACCTTCGTGATCGGCACCATGCCGAGCACGGGCGGACCTGGGTTTCCAGGCCGTTCCCACCAGGGGACGCTCCGGGCGCCAGCAAGCGGCAACCAGCTGCGCTGCAGTGTTGGAGCCCATCAAAGGGCGCGGTTGGCGTCGTCCGTGCTCCAGGAAAAGGGATCAAGGAAGTGGCCCGACGAAATCAACCTGAACGGCGAGAGCTGGACGTAGTCGACCTGCTTCCGGTGGCACCTGTCTCAAATCCTGCCGTAGCGCACCGGAACCACCTCGGCGGTGATGTGGCCCGGTGGCGTCGGTGGCCACATCGCCAGGGGCGACGCGGCACTCATCTTCCAAGGTCAGCGGAGAGGGTAGATCGAATCGTTCTGCTTTGTTGACGATGCCTCCTGCAACCCGCCAGAAACGGTGTTTCGATGAAAGCCGTATTTCATTCACCCCGGGCATGGGTGGCCAGGGAACCGATCAGGCCGGCATTTCGGACCTCCGGCGTTTCATATCGGACAGATCCTCGTAGTCGCGACGGGTGGATGTCGCGAACGCAACCCGGCCCGCTCACGGGTGTAGGCCGCCTGGGCCGAGGGCGCTGATCCGCCGCTTGTGGGTGAGTTTCCGCCAAAGGGGGTTGGTCTGATCCATGAAGCTGGCTGAGCTGGCTGGAGCCGAAGACTCCTTGATCGCCGCCACCAAGGGATTGGGTTGACCAGCTGGGCAGGGGGTGAGCGATTCGGTCTCGCCGGACGTCATCGCTCTTGATGATTCGCTCCAAGCGGTTGAGGCCAACCCGAAACCTGGTCTGAGCAGTTCGCCCACCAGAGCGCATCACGCGATTAGCCGAGGTGGTCGAGTCATCAGGGAAAGCGCCCGCAACATCGAGTTCCAGATTGATCAGGTAATCAATCGTGGAGAGGCACATCCTTCTGAGGTGAAAGGGTTTCGTCACCGCAATCAGGAATCGTCCAGCCGGCAGCTTTTTGTGATCTTGTAACGGCCCGACCCGGCCCAGGTCGTAGCGCTTGAATCGAAGAAAACGGCTTGTGGCAGAAGCTGCTGCACACACTTCACCGAACGGAGGCTCACCGGGCCGGCAGTTTCTTGTAGAGCTCAGCAAGCAGGGCCTGGTCTTCGAACTGATGCCCTCGTCGTTGGGCCGCCCTCGATCGACTTCGGTAAGTACTTACTCGGGATGCCTGAGTTTGTCGAGAAACCGTTTCGTTATCGGACAGACCGATCGCCCCGCATCAGCAACGTGGGCATTGATCTTGCGGGTCTTGTCGACGCGCCACGTGCAGAAGATCGTTCTTGTCGGGTTTCGAACTTCAGCCAAGGCTCCGTTGGGGATCAGACTGGCGTTTAAAGGTCTTGCGACCGTTTTTGTCCCTGCTCATCTTTTTGAAAGTAGACGCCGCGGGCTGCGCAACGATCTGGTTAACGATCACGCGCTCGCGCCGTTGAGATGAAGGTGCAGCGTTTCGGTTCATCAGGGGAAGTTCCCCGGATGAACAACTTCCTGTTCCTTGATCTCTCGGTTTCCTTGTTCAACCAGCCGGCAGGTGACGTAACATCTGCGAGGCAAAGGTTGGCATCGCGTCGCTTGGCCTCTTTCCACGTCATGGGCGTTGGCCGCTTCAGCCGTACTCGGTGCCAGACGAAAGGAGCTGCAAGCTGTTCCGGTGTAGTCAGTGGAATCGGCGAGAAGCTATCGAGCTCCTCGATCAGACCCTTCTCCAGGAACCATTTAAAAACTCGCCCCGTGTAACCTGTCCACAAGAATCGGCAAGGTAGGTGACCGGTCTTGGCGACCTGGATTCGCGCTGCTCAAAATGCGGTGGACCTGCAGAACGGATGGAAAGGTATGGAAATGGCCGAAGACGCAATGTCAGCGGTAGGGGAAAACGACAGGGGGTTTTCCGGCGGCAAGCAGCCCAAAGGGCTGACCACGGTGTCCTTGAAAAGAGAACAGCCCGGGCCATGATACACTCCTATGGAGCTCGGTTAGGGCTGCCGAGTCGATAATGGAGCGCTCGCGCTGCCAGACCAATAAAAACATCATACACAATTGGGCGTGACGATTGGCTGGAAGACCAAACAGGCGTACCGCATTGGCCGTACTGGTGGCCAGCCACCTGCCGAAGGACTCCTCCGAAGGACGGCCATGCGCTCAGGCAAACTGAACCGACAAAGGCTGGCTCGTGCGCCTTTGCCGCCGCCGCGGGATCGGAGCCAGGAAGGGGCAATCGGTTTCCGATTTCAGATAGCGATCGATGGAACCTGCCGGGCAACAGGCGTGGGTTTCGGCGCACTGTTGAAGGTGACAGTGCCGCCTGAAGCTGATCGACAGACCGAGCGCAGCAGAAAGGCTTTCATCTCATCGGGGTACCGCCCCAGCAATCATGACACCGCGGGACAGCGGCCATCCTGCCTGGCGCGCTCCCAACTCCTCGAGCATGGGCACCAGCAGCGTCGCGGCAGTGAGAATCACCGCAGATCCAGCTCGATGGCGAGATTCAAGCTGGGGGCGAAGCATGGCCAGTTGAATGGTCCCAAGGTTCGAAGCCTTTGAACAGATCCAGGCCCAAGTTTCTCCGATCGCCACGACCCTGGGATCGGCCCAGGGCCGCCTGACCGCGAAGACAGGGCTGGAGTGCCTGGCTGCCAGTGCTGGGGGATCGAGTGGGTGCACGCCAACGGAATACGCAGCTCCGGAAAACATCGCCAGGCACGGATCGCCGGAATTTTCGCCGGCTCCAAACGCAGGAGTGGAGCAAAGCGCCACCACACAGCTTCCCGCCAGCGCTGGGGAGACGTCAGCGGAGATCGGCTTCGGAAGTTTGCCGAAACACGATGTGGCAGTGGCTTGTCGATCAAAATCCGACGCAACCTGAAGGAAGGGTCTCGACGACTGGAACCGCTGGCTGGTGCGGGCCATGTCCGTGGTGCTGGTCCGGGCGGATGGAGCGGCTCAGGCGCTGTGCGGTGGGTTTCGATCGCCTGCTTTGACCACGGCCACTCGAAGGCGTGGCGACTTTTGGTTCGCGCCGGTGTTGCGGTGCATCACGCCACGCTTGACCGCCTTGTCGATCTTGCTGAAGGCTGCGTTCAAGCTGGTGCGAACCACGACCCGGGGTTTCATCATCCGGGCTGCTGGTTGTAAGGCTAGATACCGCCGTGAAGGCCAGCGCTTCATCAGCGTGCGGCACCGCCGAACTTGTAGGAGCGGTTTGAAGCAGCCCAGTTTGCGCTCGGCAACCTTCGATGCGTTTCTTCGAAGACTTGTTATTGGCCACAGGCAGTTTTTGGCGCTGAATCGGCGACTCTTCATCTTAACGCGGCGCTGGCCCCTCCCATCCTGGGCCGGGCCTCTAGCTTGAATCTCGCCTTTCTGTCCGCCTCGCCGTGGCCGCCACCTCCCCGCTGACCGTTTTCCGGCGCTCCACGATCTGGCCCAGGCGGGCAGCGGCTTGAAGCGGATCGCCGGCCCGCACATCGCAACCCCGAAAGCGAAGCGGCCACCGCGCGCGTGGGCGGCCATGCCTGGCGCCAGGTGGCGGCCTGGAGGGCGAACGGGGCCCCTGCTGAGTTGAGCGACGCTTCGATGGGGTCCGCCCCGATCCCTTTTGCGCATTCCCAGGCCAGGATCTGCCGCGCCTGGGGAGCAGTGTCCGCTGGATCTCAGGAAGCCCCTGAAACTTGGCCCACCGGCGCATTCTCGATTCACGCCAGCGCCAGAAAGCCCCAAGGACATCAGCGTCAGCGGCGTGCATGGCGACGCTCGGACGCCGCCTGGCGGCCGGTCGATCGCGCCGGGCTCTACATCCCGCGGCGCGCCCGCCTACCCCAGCAACGGTGCTGAATGAAGGTGCCGTGACCGGCCCGGTGGCCGCGTGGAGCGGCCTGGTGATGGTGACACCGCCGGGCGGTGACCGGCATTGCCCCAATCCGATCGTGCTCGCCGCCGCCCACCTGGCGGGGTGGGAGGAGGTGTACCGGGTGGGGGGAGCCCCAGGCCGATCGCGCCCTGGCCTACGGAACCGAGTCGATTCCTGCCGTTGATGTGAATCCGCCCCGGCCACCTCTACGTGACCCTGGCCAAAGAAGGCGTCTATGGCCTGGTTGGCATCGACTCCCCTCGCAGGTCCAAGCGAGGTTCTGGTGATCGCCGAACCAACAGCGCCCAGCCCCAGCAGGTTGCCGCCGATCTGTTGGCCAGGCCGAACAATGACCCCTGGGCCGCAGCCATCCTGCTCACCACCAGTGGCGGCCCTGGCCCGAGGCGGTACCCGCTGCCCAATCAGAGGCCCAGTTACTGGACACACCCCGCGCCGAGGTCCTGCCGCAGTGGCCCTGCGTGACTGGGGCCTGATTGTGTCTGCCCCCAGCCCTGGGAGGAACGCGCCCCGCTTCGAGCGATCGCTTCGCCCGGAAGCAACCTTGAACTCCTGGTGGAGCGGCCGGAACCCCTGGCCGAACGGATTCGCCATTGCGGAAGCCCATCTTTTCTGGGGGGTTGGAGCCCGGAGGCCGTTGGGTGATTACCTGGCTGGCCCCAACCACACTGGCCCACCTCCGCAGACGGCCCGCTTCGCATTCGGCCTGAGCGTGGAGACCTTTCTGCGCCACCCAAGCGCTGAATCAGCTTTAACCGCGCGGCGCTGGAGGCCACCGGCCCGCCGTGGTCCACCCACCCGGCGCGCAAGCGAAGGGGCTCGCACAGCCAATGCCGAATTCGGTGCGGTTGCGGCTCAGCGCTTCGCCAGATCCCGCACCACCGGCCGCCGTCGGCTGATTCTCCCCACCAGCACTTGGTCGGTGATGTCACGAACAGGCCGTTCCTCAGCCACAGCACCCCCGGCAGGTTGTTTGATCTGTCCCCTCCAGGCTGGCGGGATCCTCCGGATTCCAGCGGCTCCACTTGGATCCAGCACCAGGTTGCCAGCTGATCGGTCACCACCGGTCCGGCCCTTGCGCAGGGCAATGCGCCAGGGTGACGCCTGCGCGCCATGCCTCAAGATCCCCTTTACCTGGCGCCAGCGGACGGGCAGCAACTTCCACCGGCAAAAGGAACTCCAAATTCAAGGCGCTCCACCAGCCTTTGCTGGCATCCACCACCACCACGCACGAAACGCTCAGCCCGCCGAAGCCCCAAGCTTTTTCCTGGACATGGCAAGCGCCGCGCCTCCCTTGATCAACTGAAAGTGCGGGGTCCACTCATCGGCGCCCGTCGATGGCCCCAGATTCGATCCGGTCGACAAGCATTGAGGCTCTGCAGGGGGATGCCGAGGTCGGGCGGCCAACACTTCCCTTGGAAGGAGGTGGTGACGCCGGTATGCCGGAGCTGGCCGGAGCGGGAGCTTGCGGCCAAGGCCTGGATCATCAGCGCCGCCGTTGAACCAAAACACAGTCCCGACCACCAATGCCAATCTGCGGATCTGCTCGACCAGCCGCTTCAGCCACCGCCTTTTTTCACACTGGTCCTGCAGCTCAGCCATGGAAGGTTGGAAGGGGGCCGTGACCGTAGCAAACCAATGGCCGGTCCGCTCATGCCGGGTTGGGGCAGGGCCGCAGGAACGGATCGAGAGCTGCAGTTTCCCTGCTCCACGCACCAACCTTGACGGCACAACCTCACCCACTCGTGAGACTTCAACCCGTGCAGCAGGCTGGATGGGTCGTCACCCCGGTTGATTGCGGCGGAAACGACAAGATCGCCACTGTTCGCAGGCCGGCAAGGGTTCGGTTCGGGGCTGTCGGGGAGCACACGCTGCTGGCTGCACCAGGCGCATCGCGTTCGCGCAATTGCAGCACAGCATCGGGTCCTTGTTGTTATTCGGCGGGCGCGGCGGGCCGTGAGCGGCACCAAGTTTTTGGAGCCGAGGTAAGGGGTGGATCACCTGCCACCATTGCGCAATGGTCGGCCACACCCGGGCCAGATTTGATCGGAATCTCAAATCCCAACCGCCCCAGGTCCGGAGCGCACCAAGGGTTTTGATGCCGAATCACCTCGCCGGAAAGAATTGATCATGCCCGCCTGATTGCCCGGGATTGATCGGCCGCATCGGTCTGGATAGGTCGAGACCGCTTGTCGGCAAAGCCAGGCTGTTGAATGTTGCCGGTGGCAGGCTGCTGACGATGCGAGGGTTGACCGTGCGCTCAAGGCCGTTAGGGGGCTGCCCAGGGCATCGCCCATCCCCCACCCTCCAGCGCTTCGAATCACCGAGGGGACGGCCTGCCAACTCGCTGAGACCGGGAATGCGCACGCACGGCCAGAATCGTGACGCGGATCCGCCCGACAACGCTTCCAGGTCCACCTGGCGGCCATGCGGCCAGGGTGAACTTCAACCACGTCAGCCCTCCCTCAACCAACAATGGCATTGGTGAGCACCAGGCCATTGGCATCGATCACCACCCCCCGACCCCTTGGCCGCGCTCAACGGCTGCTGCCTGCGGCAGGGTCGCCGAACAGATCACGCACAGCCGGATCGAGCAGGCAGGGTCGAAGGCCTGACGGGACACACTGATGCGCTCCGTATCGATCCGCAACACACCGCGGCGCCCCCGCCGGGGCCCTTGGTGCCCACGAAAGCTTGTGGCAGGTGGCATCAGAGCGTCGGCTGGCTTCGGCAACAGGCGTGCTGAGAGGGAAAAGAAGTG
>Ga0163217_1004538_pt1 | contig 13056 bp, 15 predicted proteins | sample SynspAceP_FD_185933 | JGI IMG/M metagenome (GOLD analysis project Ga0163217, IMG submission 185933) | Saline lake microbial communities from Ace Lake in Antarctica - Synechococcus sp. Ace-P (PacBio error correction) | ecosystem: Environmental > Aquatic > Non-marine Saline and Alkaline > Saline ...
CCGGTGCATCGGGTTTGAGGGTCTGCAATCCCTTGACGATTGAAGCCGTTGAACTGCCCACGGGGGAAGAAATAGCCGTGAGATCGGCGGCCTACGGTGCGGGTTATCAATAGACGCAGTATCACAAACAGAAACGAAAAAGACGGCCGAGTTGAATCTGGCGGCGAAACGCCCCGGGCCGGAACTTTCATTCCGTTCGGTGCGATATCGGCATGCTTGAACGAGGATGGCTTCCTCCAAGATCCTTGATCGCAAGAAAGACATGATCATCTCAGGGGGTTTCAATGTGTTCCCAAGTGAATGTTCGAACGATCATTGGACAAAACACCCGATGTCAAAGATGTGAAAGGTGATCGGGCGTACCGCATGAAAAATGGGGCGAAAGCTGTCTTGCGCTGGGGTCCGTGCCACAAACGCCATCCGACGCCGATCAGAGGCGATCGTAATGGTGCAATGCCGCGCCTTGCCAAGACACAAAGGCTTATCGGCGTAGAGTTGCGCGAATGATTTTCCCGCGCAACGCCTTGGGTAAGGCCCGTCAAGAAAAGATCTTCGCGCGCCCTATTGAAAGGATTGTCGAAGCCACAGTGCGCTCTAGTCTTGTGCCTCTTAGCGGATGGAGCGCACAAGCTTTCGCGATCTTCGCGGGGGAATTTTTTGCTCGGCGTTGTACCAGACCGGAAAACCAATTTAGCGCGCCAAGCCAGTTCAACGCAGGACCCGATCTCGGTTCCCGCCGTGATGTCGAGAATCGGCAAAAAGATTTCGCGGAAGATTTTCTCAATAGGAATGGCGCTGCGCCTTAAGTTGCTCTGTTTAACCGCCTCGCGATCTTGGCAAAGTTGGGAGAGATGATCGAACACAAGATTGCAAGAGCCGAGCAGGCCCTTTCAGATGGCGCCACGCGGCACGTTCCCAGCCGGTCCCAGGGGTCGTTTCCCCCGTTGCTGACCGCTTGCCTGAAACTTCCTCGGTCAATGTCGCCGACCCACCCGTGTCATGGAATGCCAGTCAACATATCGCTCCTGGGAGGGAAAATGATAGTAAAGCCGAGCCGGGCAGCAATGTTTACTGCCGCCGCGATGTCGCGCATCGATGTCATCAAAGCCCTGCCGCGCAAATCAGCTTCTGCGGCCCTTTTTTCAAACGTCTTCGCGCTTTGGTTTTTGCGCCGGGTTCGAGCTTTCATGGGGGCTAGGCAAACCTCAAAAGCCGCTTCTTTATCCTTGCTCGAAGAGTTTTTTTTCATGATGGACACTTCGATGGAACTCCGTTTCGGCTCTTAAGGGTTGGCCACAGGGGCTAACAGTAAAGCGGGCTTACTCTGTTACTTCTACCAATTGTTTGTTTGTGTAAAGAAGACGCAACATTATCTACCGTAACGGCTTAGTAAAGCAAGGGGGGCAGATGACCCACGGTTCCCCTGCGACATTGACGATCTCAGTGCCATCGCGCAGATCGTGTTCACAAACCCAGATCAAGGGTTCATGGATAGGCTATGGAGGGCAGATTTGCTTTTGGCGGCCGAAACCATCTGCGCCTCTCCGACGCCTGCGCGCCTCCGCGGGTCGGTGATAGAGAGTCGGAGGCAGGCCCCGAAAAGTGTGTATATTACATCCTCAGCCAATTATTGCAACCCACCCAAAGTCCTTTCCACCAAGCGCAGCTATGGCGAGGCTAGCATTATGAGCAGGCGGGGAGAGACTCGGTGGTGTTAGAGACGGCCCCACGGACGGAGATCTCGATATCTCCTTGGGAGGAAAGCCTTTTACAGGTGCGAGTGGAGAGGATAGAGGGAACGAGAGCGCGATAGTCATTTTCATTAGATGGCAGATCTATAGAGCACTCGCAACTAGGCCCATTGCGCGCGGGCGGCGTTCCGAACTGTCTATCTTCGGCCTGCCACTCAGGCAACGGTGCAAGAGGGCCCAAATATCAGTTTTTGGCCTGCCCAGAAGATAAACCTTGGAGTATCGCCAAAAGCGCTGCCGGGAGCGCCCAGGACAAACCGCCACAAGAGTGCCTAAGCCGGCAGCACTGGTCGGCCACGTACTGCCGCGCCGCCGTTCCGCACGATGAGCGCGCGGCGGCACCAAGGCGAGACAGAGCCCGCGCGCAAATGTCGAATACGGTATCCCGCCATCAAACGCAAGTGTCAGACTGGGCGTGGCTGCGGATGCGCGCCATTCCGAATGTGCCAATAGCCGGCATTTGAGGGCTTCGAGCGCGACGAGAACGAGAGCTAGCGCCCCGCAACGCATCAGCCGCGCCGAAAATTACCTCGCCGCGCGCCGATATGAACGCACCGGGACAAGCTGGAAAACTCAGTTTTGCACGCGAAATAGCAACAGAAGTGACGTGCCGCAATTCCGCAAGAGGGCGCTGTGCAGGGCAAGGGCCGGCGACATCCCACCGAAACACGCCCCTGAAACAGCATTAAAGCAGACGGGGCTTCCACAAGGACTCACCGAGCAGAGTCCTTCATCAACACGAGTCACCGCCGCCGCCGTTTCTGCAGTGCGATCCTAAGGGCTTTCGGATTTTTTTTTGCCGCGCGGCTCCCAGCGTTCCGCGAGGACACTGCGCAAGCGCCAGGCTGCACGACCTAGTTCATTCGGATCGATCGACACAGGATCCCTCCGGATTGCTCCACGACACTCGGGTAGCCTATCGCAACACCAGAGGCGCCCGCCCGAAAGCCGTCATGAACGACCCCAGCCCACAGTGTTAGCCGACCCGCTTTCGCCGAAGCAGACCCGCCTTTTCCTGCTTCCGCGAAACACCGCGACGCATTCTCCAGCTGCACTGACTGCTCGCAAAGGGTTCTGTCTATGATGCAACACGATCGCCCAATTCAAATCGACATCAGAAGGGTGCGGCAGAGGCCTGGATTCCTCCGCGTTAGTGTCCTTTAGTGCTGGTGGCGTCTGCGGCAACATGGCTTCAGGCGCGCGCTGCATTGGCGCGCGAGAGTCTCAAGACTCTACACGGGAGGAGTGCCGCTCGGCACCTGAGAGCACGGCCCGAGAGCGTGATTTGGCCGCGCGGTGATAATAACGCGACCTTGAACGTTGCGGCGCGGCCTGTTGAGGCTTTCAGGTCAAAAGAACACCCAACAAGTGGTCTCGTCGAGAGACACGCCGGTCGAACTCCCAAAGCATCGGAGTAAACTTCGCGGAGCGAAGACCTGAATCTATTACTTGCCGATGGGCGCAACCATCTTGAGCTGTCATGTGACGGCCAGATACCCTTCGACGGATCAGTTCATGGTTGCTCTGTGCTCTAACGGGACCTTTCAAAGCGGTATTACGCCGCCTTGGGATTCATCGAATCGCGTGCCAGTGGTTCCGCTACTTTGACGCACGGCCATTTGCGATCTGTTCACTGCGTGGTGCCTAAGTCTTCCATGTGCCACACGCAGCCTGCAATCGCAAATAGGAGAAATCCTCCACGAAGATCTGTTCCGCCACGCGCGTTCGGCTATGGCACCAAACACGGCTGATTTATCGCCGCCTACAATCCGCCGGCAGTGCACCCTTTGTAGAAAGCGTCGTAGCCGATGTAGCGCCCCTTCTAGGATCTCAGTGCATAACCTGATCGATTACCCGGCCACGGCCGTTCAAACTCCATCCAGGCGTCCAGGGCGGTGGGCTGTTTCTGTCTCCACGACAGGTCTTCTCGCTCCGAGTATTCGGCGAGCGAGGCTTCCATATGCCCAGCAGCCTACGCTTTCCAGGCTCGTGGAGACCGCCATGGAGGCCGAGTCGCAATCTAGCCACCTTCGACCAGCGTGAGCTATCGTGCACAGCGTCCAGGGGCAAGAGAATGCCTCCTTGCACGGCGGGGTGAAAGCACGACGTTCCAACGGACTGTTTGCGCCAGTCCGTCTCGGCACCCGACAGGTGCCCTGCGAGCGCATTTTGCCGACCCAGGCTTGTTCGAAGCGCAAATCGCCCGTTTTCCCAGCCAGCGTCGACCAAAACGTCGAGGTAGGCTTCGCGGGTCAGATCTTTGAAAACTAGCGAGGTGCGCGTGCGGGCCGACAAGCAAAGTTACACGGAGTGGTCAGCTCCCAGTTACCATTAACAAAACATTAACGCATTTGTACTCGTTCCCAGTCAGTAGCCAATCTGCGCGCTGCGCGCCCCTTGCGCCGCATGGCGGCGGAGCGAAGTTCTTTTGCGAGACGTCCGTCAATCGGAATAGAGTGGCGATAATACACTCTGTAATGAGAGGCAGGCGCGGCCTTCCGGCGACCGTAGCGCGGGCTCTGAGAAACAGCTGTGAAAGATCTCGAGCGAGCACACTCACTCTTCTCAGCAGCGTGTGTGTGGTCGACGATCTCGGACACACCCGAGTCGGAATTAGCCAAAACGCGCAGTCCTTTACATCCCGGAACCCAATATCGCGAGCCGCCGATCCGTGATCTTCGCCTGAGAGCAGCCCATAAACCACGATCGCTCCTCGATCCGCGAGCGAGCTGTTTCGCCCAGAGCGCCTGGCGCTTTGTTAGCCTCGCCCCGCGACAGCGTCCAAGGCAAGCCTTTGGCGGTGCTTTGGGCGGCGGTTCAGCGGAATGGCCCCTTCAAGGATCCATATCATGATCGAATAATCACCATCGTCACCGAGAACTATCACGTCCGGCCGTCCCTGTTTTCAGCGCATCCACACACATCGCTCGGCGACGCCGATGTTGACCGTATGCAAAGCCCCATCTCGCGGGCGGAAGCGGAATCACCATCCGGCCGAGACTCCGCTGGACTGTTTGGCGGCAATGTAAGCTGCACGCACCTCCATTAAATCCCCCGGGTTGAGCAGCGACACGCATGTCCGTGAGTAGCAATAAAGCGGTTCCGGGATTGGCGCGCATCAATGCGGCCTGTTGCGATCGGCCCAAGCCTTGGGGCTTTGGGCGCCATGCGTTTCGTGCAAAATCAAGCGAGGTCGGACCAAAAACACGCATAGTCGCCCCACCACTCGGGCATCAAAAAGAGCCGCATCCTGCCTGGACTGCCAATGTCAGCTCTTTGGACCAAGCGAGACGCTCACTGTCTCAATTCGTCGCCAGAAGTCTTATCCACCACGATGACCCTCACAGCCGCGACACCACCGAGTCTGCGAGAGCAGGCAAGTCGAGCGGCCGCGAGCGCAGGAACGTGGCTCTGGCTGCTGGGGAACTCCACGGTCGCGATTCGAAATCGACATCAGATCACCCCAGGGTTGAATTGTCCAATCAACTCTGTTTCCGAGCGTGCACTCGTCGGCTCGCGCACAGAATATCTTTATGGGCCCGGGCCTGTCGGTGGGTCGGGGCGTCTTTGATCCAATTTCGATCACCTTCACGGTGCTCAGCATGCTGGCGGACAGATCGCGCGTTTCATCGTTTTAGCTCCTCCGTGCTGTATGTCATCTCCGCGAAAGGCTTACACCGCTGGCGCTATACGCCGTTCAGGCGAAACGCAGCGGTCGCGCCATCGGGTTTGGCGGTGCGTGATTACTAGTTACGGGCAAGCTCTCACCCACGCCGAGAGGCTAAGAGCGGACACTACTGCGCGTAAGAGCGCTGGAACCACCATCGCAACCATTCTCGGAGGATTTTTCAACTAGTCCAAATGTTGTGAAGGTTAGGCCAAAACGCTCAACAGTTTTGCTGAGGGACTAATACGGCCTTCCTATCACCGGCGCAAGTTTCGCGGCACCCGATGAGTGCTATCAGAGTCTGCTCCGAAGGTCAGATGATCCCTCGGTACTCTTGCTTCCGGCTGATGTCGAACTGGTTCTGGCGTGGTTCGTACGAACACTCTCCGGTGCGCTCAGCGGTTGGACGGCAGTGTCGTAGCGCGACATTGCATCTGAAAGCACCCTATGTCGCCCGAGACAGTCCTTCTCTAACGGCCCCGTGAAGGTGTACATCAGAGCCTTTGCCACCACCCGAACCCAAGACCGTTTGGTCGGACCCATCAGCGCAGGACTTCTCTCGATCTATGTCTAGTCTCTGAGAACAGATCAGGCGACTCGCGCAATTGGTCCGAGTTTCACCAGCTGCTCAGGATTGCGAGCTAGCAGCAGGGCGGCCAGTTCCCGATTGGCAGGGTGTTGAGGTGGAACGTCTCAATGCCCCCGCAAAAACAGAATAATAGATACATGCTAGAGTGGCGCACAAGTTCATCGTCGCTCCAGCTTTTGTCGCCCTCATCACGGGCAATTGAATGGGTCTCCAGTTACAGAAACGCGGGTTCGGGAATTGCGCCGCGCCGTTTTCGAACGACTCTCATTGGCCTAAGGCCGCGCAAATAGGCAAGAACATATCAGCAGTGGCGGCAGCCGCGCGCTGCACGTTCATATTTGTTCCGACCCCAATTCCCAGGCCCCGCGAAATGTGCGCGACACCGGCCTGCCACGAGAGTGAAAATAACCAGGTCCTACTCCGATCAATGACGGACCAACTGGGACTCTCTTGAATTCGAGTCGAGCATGTCAACGCGGCACAATTCAAGCAGATCATGATGACAAAGGCTGGCAGTTTTGCCAGCGCGTAATTCGCGGATCAGATCAACGTAACACCTGGTGCCAAGAGGCTTCGAGCCGGCCACTTGGAGTTTGTAACTAAGGATGCACTGCGAATTTCGGCGATTGTCTCACGCGCGGCAGCTCGAGCAATCGCCATTATCACTCGTGAAAGCAGAATCGACTGGCGAGTGATGCGGGCGTGCAACTCCGGTATGGTCTGGCGGCGCGAGACACGCCGCTCTGAGCCACAGGCTAAAGATAGTCGACACACTCTCCTGAGCAGGCCCATCGCACTGTCCCGCAGCTGGGGAGAGCGATTTTATAAAACTTGGCGGCAAGCACGCGATTAACCGACGAGTGTAGTCCGGAACAAACGAGCAGTCCGCAGACACGTCAGTATGGCGAGGATGCCGAGCGAGTATATTGAGCGACCCGGGGTCATCCTAAGTAGCCATGATCCTTCTTCGAGGCGGCCGGCACTAGAGAGGGGCGCCCGCGCGTAGGTGGGGAAAAAGCACTCGCCCATCACCGATGGATCGAGTCCTAGGGGTCGACAAGATGTCCCTCCTGGTCACCGGTCTGGAGTGCTGGCGGACAGCTGAGCGCAAAACGCTCTCGATCAATTGTTGAATCAGCCAAACGTTTCGTCTCTGGAATGAGAGCTCACGTTCGCCCTACGCTGTGGGCGTTTGAAAAGAATTTCAGCGCGTTTGCGATAAGCAGTTTGAAGCGAAACGGTGGTTTGTAGAGTGGTTGGTCGAGGGCCGTCAAAAGAAGGGGCTAGGCCCAGCTTGGCACTATGACCGGAGAAAGGTCCACAGGTAGGATGATACCGGTCCAATGAGAGAGTGAAAATGAAAGATAGAAGAGCAGAGGCGCTATTGTGACCGGATGCCGCTCTTCGGGGCGTCTCGGCGGCGACCGTAGACTATATTCGCCCTTGGTGTCTAGAAGGTCTGGTGCCCAAGGTTTGCGAATCATTTGATATATGGAAAGAGGATCAATTGGGCAGACGCAAAAGACAAGCAGAGAGCGGTGACAGCACGCTTCCCTCAAGGTTGAATCGCTTTACCGTAAGATGCATCAAAGCGTCGAGAGCGCGATTGCAGAGGCCGAAAGCCATTGGCGAGCGGAACGCGAGACTCGCATATTGGTAAGAGGTGAACGAAACGGCATCGGTCCTGCCCCGCCAAAGTGCACTTGCGCGGGATTGGTCGCGTCATCGAAAACGTGTCAATCAGTACTCAGCGTACAACACTTTTGTCAGGCGAGGTTTTCTCAACGTCTTGTCGATATTAAGCGGTAAGCCGCGTTGCAAAGTGAGGCAGTTTGAGCCGCCGTTTGTCCACCGGAAGGCATTCCTGGAAGTCAATGAACGAGAGGGTGTCCGCGTAAGAGTGGATACATAATCGGCCCCTCTGTATAAGCAAGATATCTGAAGTCGTGCAATCGGAACAGGCAGCCTTTATTCCCAGCGAGGCCCAAAGTGGGGTGGGCAATTGACATTGGCCCACATCATTCTTTCAAAAACGAGAGATAATAAAACCTCGCGTCTCTCTTTGCGCACTCCGCGCGGTCCAACCCTGATCCAACGTGGCTCGGGGTTGTTTCTGACGACCTGCGACTGCTTGGAGGAGGACCCAGACCTATATGGTGATTTTTTGTCGTCCCCCCCGACCGCGGGAAAAAAAAATACGGCGCGCCTCCCTTGGGGGGCCGCGCACAGTTGCCGTTTCTCAACCGCCGCCTTGGGCGCGCCTGCCAGAGTTCGCCCCGCAACTTGTCGCGTTCGGATATATGATTCCTTAACATATGCTAGACAGGGAGCGGACGAGAACGAAATACGCGCCTCGGAAGACCGCCGCAAGTCGAGGGATCGGCGACAGATACTGCAGCTTAATCGAAATGGAACGCCCGCGGTATTCGGGACCCGCGCTCTTGAAATTGCTGACGAGTGAAACTTTGTTCGGCAGCAGGTCGTGCCCTATGATGCTGCGAGGGAACCGGCTTGGCACTCTCTGGGGGCACAACCCAGTCACCCGAGTGGGACTCATATAGAGGATTATAAGAGAAGTACTGTAATGAGGGCTGGTCTCTGTATTCAGAGGCGGGGTTTGATTGAGCGCCACATATTTTGGAGCGGACGGCGACGGTCCGTTACCTGATCGCAAGCGCGAAACCGGCGGCAGTGCTGATCCGCTCGGCCTTTCCCATTGGGGCCATTGCGGTGCAATTACTTGTCGCCGGAATGAGGGGAACAAAATGTTTCTTTTATGGGCAAAAGTTGGTTCGCCCTATCCGCGGAATATCGAAGCGAACGGTTCCTTGGCCCCGAAGATGGTCTACGCGGCGCAACAATTCGCTAGTTTCTTGACTATGGACGGACATCCGCGGCTCGCTCTGAGGTAGGACCTGTCGGTGCGCAGGGAGAGCTCGGGACCCGCGTTACTATCTCTGAACGCAAACCACCTGTGTGCACGGCGCAATGGTGCAGAATCATTGCGGAGTCCCATCCAGAGCCGGACCTAGAGACGTTCATGACTACCGGGCGATCGTGCGCCTGTAGGGTGCAGGCACGGGATTGTCATGGGCGACATGGGCTCGAGGGTGCCTGCATGTTCCTGGTAGATCTGCCTTGCGCGCCGAGTTTCTGGGGCAGCCCATCCTCCGTATACTTCGAGAGGAGCGGGTGCTCGCGCACATGTAACGAATCGGACAGTTTCCAAATGCCCGGTGGGCGTGCCGAGATCCAGAGAGATCGCAACGTCCGGCTGCCCTGCAGACCAGATGTTGGGTAGGCAGGCGAAGGGCCTTCAAGTGCAGGCGCGCTACGCATTATGGGTCTGGCGACCAGACTGGCGTTTGCGGTCACTTGTTAGGGGCGCGTGGCTGAGGTTGTCCTGTGAGTCTCTCTATGCGCTATTTGAAACTCGATTCGAATACGATGTGTGATTACACACGCGATTTCGCCAATGGCGCGTTTGGACACCCTTGATCGGAACCATGAAGGCGTGGGCTTACATGCTTGCGCGTGACGAGACACTGTACACTCGAGACGCTGGCAAACAAGCACGGAGTTGAATGGTATACGATCGAAATCCTCTTGCCAAGCCCGCTTGGTGCGTCCGTAATGTGCTGAGCCCACAGGGAAGGACACCCATCCCCCCACCGCTTGAAGAAGGAGAAGGGTGGAAGGCCGAAATTCCTGTCCTGGTCCATGGGCCTGAATCGCTGAAAAAGCCTGCACGCAAATGCAATGATGGAACCCGAAAGGAAAATAGGAGAAAGAGCAAAAGATCGGTTGGCCTGAAAAGAGCCCTGCCCAATATCCCGGGATTGTCAGCGTTTTTTAAAAATATTTATCGGGAACATGAAACGCGACTAAATCCGCACGAAACATCATGCACAACGCTGACGCCAAGCAAGCAGGAGCTCAATACTGCGCTGAGCGGTATTGCAGTCGTTTCGCACGCAACCCTGGCAGGACGGAGATGTTTTGGAGGAGCTTGCAAGAAAGGAACACGGGGAGAGGATGAAATGAGGCACACAAAAAAAAAGAAAGAGAATGAGCAGACCGCGCATTCGAAAGATCTGCCAGCGGAGAGTACCGGCGGCCTCCGAGCAGCTGGTGCAAGAAAGGAGAAAGCTGCCCCTGAGACGCACCAGCCAAGCGAACTGCTATCCAGGCAGCACAGAGCGCCGCTGACGAACCCGAGACGAAGGTTTCAAGGACAGCGATTGAGCCCATCTCGAGAACATCAAACGCCCATGCGAACTGTTCTCGATCGCCAGCGCTGAATGGAGCGCAACTTCGAAATGATGACGGGTCCAGAGAGAGGAAGGAAGTAGGAGCAGAAATTTGTCCGTAGAGGTTGGCCGGCGAGAACTGGCACCAACGAGATCGCTCAACAAGCTCACAGCGCTTGCGGCTAAACAAATCCGCACATGACTGCAGAATATCAAACCAGACCCTGCCTGCCTGATACCGTATTAGCACGATCACCGGCAGAGTCGAATCGATCCATACACACCGAATCCTCGTTAGGCGGAAAACCACACACAATAAAAAGCCAAAAAGGCCTCCAAGCAGGCCAGCCGTTCGGAAAACAGTATTTACACAGGAACTCATGAATCATAGAGTGTCGTTTTCGGTGCTCGATCCCACCAACGTCAGAGGGCGATTACAAACAAATCAACAACCAGCCCAAGGCTATGCCGCCTCGCGAGACGCGAGAACTCGAATGCAACTGCCACAGCACAAAAGCCTGTGCAGGAACCATTATAATCCAGGGCCAAAAAGCGCGGCCCCCTGCAATGGTTTGTTGCTGCGGAAGAGGCCTCAGGCGCCAGCGAGCGCATTTCAACCGAGAGCTGAGAGAGACCACGAGAGGGGACCGAAACCGCAAGCCCAACTCCTTCCTTCTGCAGCTGCGGCCAGCTAAAAACCAATTCCTCGACACAGTGCAGGGCCGGCGCGGTAGCTGGGTGCAGCAAGCAAAACATCCACACCGGGGATTGCCACAGAGGCCGCTGCGACTGGCCATACACACAATGGAAAAAAAGAACACTTCTAAAAAAGGGGGGTGTAGCCCATCGGTAGTAGGAATCGCATGTAGAGACGACAAACCATACGACAGGATCCCGCCAGCGCAAGCAGGCCGGCGCCTAGGTGGAAGCAGCTGATCAGCCTCAGAGCCCGGACGGAATGGTAGGAAATTGGAAAGGCCAACCAGTAAGAAGCTGGGACCCCATCAACCAACAACCATCGCTAGATGTGCTTGGTGGTTGAAGAGGCCATAATGGAACCGAAGCGGCAGCGAGTGCCCAGCGCCGAAAAGCGCCAGGACTAATCCCACCGGCAAACCAAAGAAGAAAAACCATAGGGGATGAAAGACAGCCCGGCTTCCACCAAAAGGTGCTAAGTGAAACCGACAGTGTACCCGAGAAAGGCTAGAACCCACTGGGCGGGCCGGGCGGAGCCAACTGCCGCAGCCAGCGGATTGTGCCGCCAGGCGCGCCGGCGTTTGGGAGCGGCGCCAGGGGGATGAGCGGCTGAGCTCTCTTTCCCCGGCCGGGTGTGATCACGTCGGGGGGTCGTGACAGTCGCCGTCACATGCACCACCCGGTGGGCGGGCCAGACCCGATCCGCTCCACGAGTGGCGGCCAGGGCTCAAAGGCAGCTCTAGGCATCCAAAGCCTAAGCAGCGGCCCGTCACCACCCCTTGCCCGGTATTCGAGTGGTAGCTCTGCTGCCAGAGAGGTGGTGTCGCCGGCCGGCATCGATCAGGCGGACCTTGAGGCTGGAGTCCCCAGATGAAGACTGAGCACCAGATCCACGCACGCGATTTCAGGCTTCTCCAACTTGCCTGTCGCTGTTTCCATTGCTGGTCGCCATCCCCATGATGGCACACCTGATCGTGACGAGGAAGGCATCGGCCCTGCCAGATGCGCGGGCGTAAACTCGCGGATCGAGCGGTCAGAGGAAGAAGTAGCCGCTGCGGGGCCGAATTCGCAGCGGACATTCCGATTCCCATTGCTCGCGGTCCCCCAGGCGGCGCTTGACCGCGTCTGGGCGCGAAAGGTAATCGGCGAAGTTCGCGAACAGGAAGAAGGGATCGGCGGTGCCGGTGGAGGTTGTCCCAGCAAGTGGCTTGGAACAATCCACATTCGCCATGCTTGAAATGAACCGAGCTTGATTCAAGTGCAAGCACGCCTCGGCAATATCGGGGATCTCACCGATCAATCCCGGGGCGGGTAGCCGCATCCCCGAGGCTTTCGATCTCCTCGTGGTCTTGGCCGAACAGGAAGAAGTTCTCCGCTCCCACTTGCCTCTGCGAATTTTGCCACAGGTTCGCCCCGTCGAGGGGTAACCGATCGTGAGGGCACCAATTCATTGGCAAATTTCATTATTTTCCCGGTGCCGGAAGCCTCCAGGCGCGGGGTGGAGATCTGCTCGGTAGGATCCGTGGCCCGGATAGAACCCGCTCGCCCCAGCTTGACACTGTATCAGGTGAAAACCCGCAGGCGCCCTTCCATATCAGGATCGGAGTTTCACCCATTTCGGGCGAGCCCGTTGATCGAAGCCGAATGATCAATTGGCCCAGGAAATAGCCAGGATGCTGCCTTACACCGGAGAATCACGGTGCGGGGGGTTGGCATCGGGCCGTGCCGTTCTACTTGTGCGCAGTCTGAACGATCACTGCAGGGCATTTGAGGTGCTGGCGCTTGTATTCGTGGATGCGCTTTGACACCTGCACATCGAACCGCGAAGGAAGGGATCCCACCACAGGATCGAGGCAGGGGCCGCTCTGGCGGTGAATGTAATGAAAGCGCGTTTTAACGGCCAGTTTGGTCTGTCCCCAGCGTCCAAAAAAGGCTGGATCAGCACGAAGGGTCTCCAGCTTCTTCAGTTCGACAGGATCGCGGGATTCCAGTTGGGTGCCGATCGAGCCATCCAGGCTCGCGCAGCAACGGATTGGCCAGGGCGATCCCACCATGCGGCCTGGGGTGACGCCTTGTGGAGGAACGTTTGATGACTTGTCAGGG
>Ga0163217_1055370_pt1 | contig 13056 bp, 20 predicted proteins | sample SynspAceP_FD_185933 | JGI IMG/M metagenome (GOLD analysis project Ga0163217, IMG submission 185933) | Saline lake microbial communities from Ace Lake in Antarctica - Synechococcus sp. Ace-P (PacBio error correction) | ecosystem: Environmental > Aquatic > Non-marine Saline and Alkaline > Saline ...
TGAGAAAAGGGAGGGGGATTTCTTTGTGCGGGCCCCCCAAAGACCAAAAAAAATTGGGCCCGTTGGGATTTTCTTGGTTCCGAAAAGAATCCGAATTCCCCATAACCCTTGCGTGGGGAGGCGCTGCTGAAAGAAACCTGCAGAGCCCCAGCTGCCCTGAAAAGCGAAGCGCCCCAGGCAGCACGGCAACAAAACACAATCAAGCCGCCCAGAGGCCTCCTGATCGACCTGAATCACCCCCCGAAAAAACGACGCAACCCCCAGGGATTGCGATCTTCGAGCGGCGGCCGACCAAGCGCGCCCATCAATCCGAGCAACATCCGCGTACGAAGCCAAGGTCGATCAGGCCCGGAAGAATCGACCAGTGCAACCAAAATTTTCAGCTGTCTGAAATGCGTTCCTTGAGGCAAGAACGTGAAACAGGGTGCCAAGCTGTCGGTAGTCCGCTTCTTCCAAGAGCGGTTTCAATCGCCCTGACGGACTCCAACGGTTTCAACCCAACCCTATGAGACGCCACCATTCCTTGCGCCCTAAGCAAGCCAGCGCTTTAGCCGCCCCGACCTGGTCCAAGCCCGAAATCTCCCCAACCGGTAGTGACGCAGAGCCCAACCTGATCCCAGAAGATGCGGTTCCAATGGCATCGATCGCCGTCCAAGGCCCGCGCAGCGCCGCGCGCACGGCTTCTGACAGGTTCCTCAAGCAGGGCTTTCAACCGCTGCCGCGCGCGGCCCCACCAGGCGCTGTCGGCACGGCCCCCTTCGATCCGCTCCCGATCGGCCTTCCGAGTGTCCCGCAACCGATCTGTTGGCGAAGCAAGGGCAGGGACGAGACTTCAGCCCAGAGGTGAGCTGCTGACACGACGCAGCCGCAAGGCCCAGGCCTCAAGCCGGCGCAGCCCGAAACCCTCGGCTGACGCCCCGCCCGCCCAGTCAATCGCGGAGTCCGCGTAGAGCAAACAACGGTGGAGCCATTGCCAACAGCCTCGACATAGATCCTCCACCCACCTGCGCTTGGACTCCACCCGCAGGCCCGCCCCGCAGGCAGGCGCAGCCGATCCAGCACATAGCCACTGCTCTTTGCGCTCCTGCACCAACACGTCGATGCCGAACCCGCAGCGACCTGATCCGGCTGCGCGCTCCGCGCTGCAGCCACTGGGGCTCCAGCATTGGCACAAGGAAAGGGATTGCCGGGGCCCCGTCTCCCCAATAACCCAGATAAATTCTTGCTCACCCAAACCGGCACTCCCGGCGGGAGTCAAAGCCATAGCCACTGCTGTGGGCTGATACGCCACCGGCCGCCCTTTCAGTCCGGCGCAGCAGCTGCGGCCACATCAAAACCCCAGCGAACGATCCAGAGGCCTCCGCCCGGGAAGGCTCGCCACCAGCAGCTCACGAGGAAGGGCGCCCGGTTCCCGTTGCCGGTAGGTGACCAGCTCGTGGAAACCATCCAAGCGTGAGCTCGCTTCGAGTTCCACCTGAAGGGCCACCACACGGAAACGACCCTGTGGTGGCCAGGAAACCAGAAAAGCGGAGATAGCGCAAGAGCTTGGCCTCGAAATCGCACCACTCTGCTCAGGCCCTGGCCGCTACGACTTCAAGCCACACGGGCTCGCTTGCCCGGCGCGGACGCGTGTGAGGAACCGAACAGCATTTCCACGCCGCCACCGGTTGCCTCCAGCTCCTGGACATCGTCATGTTGAGGTGGAAGCATGTTGGCCCGCCACGAATCTGATCGGCCATGGCCTTGATCAATCGGCAGGCATCGAGGCTCTGGCTGTAGTCCGCTCTTGAAGACCTTCTCATCGGGATGGCGTCGAATTCGTTAGAACCGCCGCAATCCCCGTGGTTCGCCCAGACTTCATCGCCTTCTGGGCAAAGTTCTTGAGACACACCACCGGAGAGATCGCCGCAATGAGCGAGTGTAAGTGATGCCCACCATCACTCGGTGTCTCTTGCCCACACCATGCAGCCGGGCCACATACTCCTGGTCCGCGGAGTGGCTGAACGGTGCGCGCCAGTCAGAGCGAAATAAAATTCCAGATCGGCCTCAACGGACGTAGCGACGTTGAGCGCGTCCTGGCATCGGGCCCACAACCGGATGGCTCTTGAGGTTTGCCCGTTTTCCTCCTCCATAGGCGCAAACAACGAAATAGAGATCCGGTCCACAGCTTGCGGTAGCTGCTCTTAACTCGACCACACCCTTGAGGAAACAGGTTGACGAAGCGGTGTTCTCGGACATCGGTGGGCCTTCTGGTGCCTTTTCACGTACAACTGGAAGCAAAGGCAACACTCATCCGCCGTTTGGGTTTCCGTTTGGTAAACAGACGAAAACGGTTAAAGCCTCTGCCCTTGGGGTCTGAAGTTGATTGCGAAGGTTACCAGCTGGCTTGGCTCAGCGGCCAGACTCCAAATCGCCGGACCGCGGGCCCACAGACTCGAACAGTTGCCGGCAGATTCTGCTGGAGCGTTTGGCCACTTCCGCTGGGGCGGTGGGGGCCACTGGGTTGCCAGTCGCCCACGGTGGCCAGGCCCACTGCTCCCTGAAACTCATGCGCTGATCAAGCGACGCCCCGAGCAGCGGGGTTGCGCCGCTGCCGGCCTTGGCGGGGGCTTCAACGTCAGCGCAGCGATCAGCAGCTGCGGCACTGGAGCGGGGCTCCAGCCGAGAAATGAAAGGCCATGCCACCGATTCCCTCCTCCCGAATCACGGGTGAGGGGATCGTTCGCGCCAGGGGTGAGATTGGCGCCGGCATCAGGGAAGTGGAGTGCGGAACGGCGGCCGCCGAGGCATGCCTGGGGCCATCAGGACTTGCGGCCAGGTCTGCCGCATTCATGGCGTTCCTTGATAGACAAGCAGATCGGGGCTGAACCTAAGGCTCCGCGCACCGATTCATCTGCCATTGCGTCTTCGCGGCCGCCGTGAGCCATGTCGTTCAATCAACCACGGGTCATTCCTGGTTGCCGCCTCCCAATCCCCGCTTGACCGCCCAAGGTGATCGCCTCTACCGCCCAGTACGACAATACTCACCGCCCCCAGCACGGCATCCGCCCATCCGCTTCGAAGAACGGCAAGCCCGTGTGCCCAGCGACCCGATCATCCGTTCATGACCGCGGCGATGGCACCTGGCGTCGACATCTGCCCGCACCTCAGCGGGTGCTCGATCGGGCGTGGAGCGGCCTACGGCGGCGAAACGCCGGATCGAAGGTTCCAAGGTTTTCGCCGCGACGAACCTCGCGAGTCTACGCACTATCAATACCTGCCCCAGACACCTGACGGCGAAATCGAGGCCACGGCGTGGCCTATCAAGGCCGCTGACCACCCCGATCGCGGGCATCCGCTCGTCAACGGCCCTGCGCCAGTCTTCGACCTCTTTGCCTTGTGCGCCCCTGCCGTTACTACGGTGGCCGAACCCCAGCCCGCAACAAACCCGGCCCCGAGGATCTCATGTGATCGTTTACAGGGAAAACAACCGAAGACATCACATGGGGATCGAGTGGCCGCCGAGATCCGGTCTGCGTCGAACTATCGCCCACCTCAACGACCCGTGGACTTCCGGCCAACGGCAATGGGGCAGCGCGCATCCTCCGGCTCCGGCATCGCATCAAGCCTGTCACCAACGAACGGCACCCAGCGCATGTGTCGCAAGGCGATCCAGCACGCCTGGCCTGGAAGGCAACAAGCGCCACTGACCCCTGGTGCAACAAGGGCAACATCATAAATTCACCGAAGGGCTCCGTGACTGGGCTATGAACTGGCCACGACGAATTCCGTGATCATTGCATCATCCGACGGAAGCCTGGATTTCTTTGTGGCGAAACCTGACCAGGACCCGGACTCAGTGCCGGGCCCAATGCCGCTGATCGAACCTCTACGACTCCTCACCCCGGAGAAGAAACGCGATCGATGCCAGGAGGGAAACGGGGTGATGCGGCGATCGGCCGTCCCCCCACGGCGGCCGGCAAGTGAAACAGATGGTGATGTCGAATGACCGAATCGCGACAGCAATCTCCAGCAAGATCCAGACACCGCCCCAGGAGTATCGTGTGCTGTGCACCCCACTCAAACGGCATTAACATCTCCGATGCGCTGCCGCGGTGGTAGCGGCCTCCGCATGGCACCGGGAGCCCAACATCGGTGATCACGCCAGCGATCTTTGAGGCCACCCCACGCACAGGCACCCAAAACACTGCGGCCTCGATCGGATCACATCCCGGGCTTCGTGATCCTCTCGGCCTGAATATGCTGGTTCATGGCTGGCAGGAGCGCCCGACCTGACACATGCAAGGCCTCGGCGCCGCTATTCGCTAGTGGCCAGGTCACCTCACTCGCCCGACTGAGAGCCACGCTGGAGCCGGTGGAGCTGCTCAGCTTCCGCTGAGGCGGTGGATCCAGCACTTCGACAGCTAGTAAGCCACACAACCCACCTTGGGTAAGGTCGCAATCCCATGGAACTGCAGCGATCAAGGGAGACCTCAGCACCAAAGCAAGCCGCAAAGGCGAAATCGACGCTTGCGGCCGTCGCGTATCAATCGCCGTTCATCGTCAACACCTAACGGAGCGCTTGTTTCCCCGCCAGCGCTTTCATCGGGTTGACCGTTTTTTTCGTGATCTCCGGCTATCGTAACTCACGCGTTTCCATCCAGAAAAAGCAGGCGCCGCCATCGGGACCTTTCGCTGAGTTTTCTACCGGCGGCGCATTCAGTCGGCTGTCCGCCCTGGCATCTGTGTGGTTGTCCAGCTGCTTGACCTGCTGAGTGTTCCCGATCCCTCGCCTCGCTCTGCGAACCGGTCTTTCTGCGCTGGTGGGCACTCCAACGTGTTCCTCTATCAGGAGGCACGGGATTACTTCGGCGCAGTGCTGCGAACACACTTCACCCAGACCTGTAACTAGGGTTGATATAGTTTTATCTGATCTTTCCCCTGGCGGCCTGGCCAGCTCGCTCGGGAGCAGGCCGCTCCGGGTCGCACGCGTCCGCCTGCGATGGCCGTCGTGGCCCGCGCTTTCCGTTCCTGCTGTTTCCTATCCAAGGCAGCTGATCCATCCGCTCGCTCTTCCTGCCAGGCGCCAGGTCCTGAACTGCGCTGGCCTGCCTGCTGCCACCGCCGGGAGAGCAGCGCGGAACTCCGGACACGCCAGCGGCATCCGGCAACGGGTGGCCTGGGGTCCTTGGCCCTGATCGGGTGACCCTGCTCCGACAGACGCGGCTCCATTTCCCGATGCTGGTCAGCGGGCGGCCACGGCCCCCTAATCACAACCCTGCAAGCAGGAATCGGCCCCTGGACGGGTCCTGAAACTGGCCGCCGCTGCTGGCCCGGGGTGTATCTCCTATTGCGCTGTACTCGCACTGAGCGTCATGCCCTCAGCCGCTGAACGATCGATCCACGCCCTGGAGTGTGCCGTCCAGCTGCTGCTGATCCTGGCTGCCGGTAACTCTCCTATCCGCAGGAATCGAAATCTCCGTTGGGCGCCAAGAATGGGTAACCCGAAGCATCCGAAGCCCCTATCGGCTCGCATCATGCCGCCGTTCAGCCCTGCTTTGTTGCTTGATGCATCGCGACTCGCAGCTCTCTCTATGCAGGCCAAGCGGCCGGCCACGTTTGTCGGAGCAACGGCAGAAGCAGCGCCATCGCCGAGCATCATACCATCACATCCTCGGATTGTCGGTCAATCCGCAAGGCACACAACCCAAGACCAAACCAGATCGGTCGCGCTCTTCCGCCCTCTCGCTCCGCCCGGACACCCAGGGGACACCCTCTCGTGTCGAGACAGCCACGCCCGCAGCCCTGATTCCCCCTGCCGCGACCTGCACAGCAAGGCCGGGCATCACGCTGCTTGCCCAAGGCCGGCTGTCCGTTCCCGCCACAGACCATGGGGAGGGGGTGGGCCATCTCGAACCCTGGCCTCGTGCCGCTTCCAGCGAAAAATGCCTAAGAACAAGATTCTTGCCGAGCCCGGCCCCGGCACGCGTGCTGATTCGCGCCATCCGAGCCAGCTTGGGTGAGGTTCAGGCCAGCCGTGATGCTTCCTGTCCTGCCGGGTCCGATCCACGGCACCAACGCCAGGTAACGATCATAATGCCCATGCCTTGCAAAACGTCCTCGGCCAGGCCGAGGCCAAGGCCCGGGTGATTCGTGCTCCGGCAGGGCCGCGGCTGTTGGGCGGACACCTCTGCCGGAAAGGTTCCGCCCCGGTGACTGGAACCGCCTCCTGAGGCGCTCGCAGCAAAGAAGCCGTCAAATGCCGAAGCAGTATCAACACTCAACTGACCATCGCTTGCCCGCTGCGTGCTGCTCATCGATCCGATGCCCTGGATCTGCCCGCAGGGCTCCGCTCGTCGATCTCGCAAGCTGCGCCGACGACGACCATCTCACCGACACAGCGTTGCGGCGGCTGGACACCGGTGCTGAACGCGAGCAGGCAAACTGAGAACCATGAGCGTTCATCTGCCGTCGCGCTGGAAGTCTCAGCGCCACCGACCCTTTGCAACCATTGCGGTTTGCTTGCCGGCTGCGCCAGTTAACCGGTGCTGGGCACGGAGATGGATTCGCCGCGGGGCGATTCACATTCTCAAAGGCGCATCGAGCTTGGAAGAGCTGGCCCCTCGAATGCTACGGTGGCGGGCCATTTCGATTCCTGTCTGGCTGCCTGGCTGCGTCAGCGCCTGCCCAGTCGGGGTGCGCTACGACGAACTGAATCGAAGCCACTCGGCCGAAGCGAATGCCCCGAAGCTGCGTAAGCCCCTGGCAAGAACAGTTTCCGCGCCCTGCTGTTCCGCTGCTGCCCCTACCCCAAGCGCTTGCGGGCCGTGCTGCAGCCGCTGCGGCTTAGCGGCAGCCCCTGCAGGATCTGGCGAGACGCAGCGGACTCACCCCGCCTTTCGGTGCCAGAGATCGCGGCGATGGAACCGTGTTCTGCCGCCCGCTTAGCGCAAAGAGGCTTCAGCATCCCTACCGCGGTGGTTCCCGCCACGGTCCGCGGCGCTACGGGTGGGACTTCTTGGCTGCGTAGCGTTTTGTTTCGATCCGGCGGTGACCAGCGCGCGGTGCGCGCCCTCAAGCGCCCAACCGGCCATTGGAAGTGGTGATTCCGCCCGACCAGAATTGCTGCGCGCGATGAACCCATCACCAGGAGAGCTGGAAGCAAGACCCAGGGTCTGCCAAGACTGATCGACTTTTCGAGGCCGTGGTCGGGCGACGGCAAAAGCCGCGGACCCGAACCTCGATTCCTGTGCTGGTCACGGCGTCAGCTGTGCGGCCATCACCTCAAGAAATACGACGACTGCTGGACGCACCCCGCCTGGCGCCCGCCGCGCCGGAGCCTTCACCGCTCGGGTGGCCGATGTGCAAAGGATTTCTCGATCGGTCGGACTGAGCGAACATCGCCGCCCACTCCATCCGCCCGGCACAGCGACGCAACAGCGGCGAGGCGAGCGTCCCCCTGCGCCTGGCCTAATCACGACGCCTGCCACATGATCCACGCAGGGCCTGCGCGATCCAACCCCGGCGTCTGTTGCTCATAACCGATCCCCATCGTGCAGTCTCCTCGAAGCGGTGAAGCTGGTGCGCTGCGGGCAGTGCCGGCATCTACAACCTGGTGCCAACCCAACGAAGCCGCCGAGCTGGGGCGATCAACAGCCGCGACCTCAGCAACACCGGCGCCGAACTGGCGTAGCTGCAACATCGGCTGCAGCCTCCAGATCCGCCACACAATGGCGGCAACAAGCCCGCCCGATCGCGGTCTCCATCCGTGCAACTGCTGGAGCTCAGCGGCGGGAGGCGAACCTCTATGGGGCGACTCGAGCAGCGGCAACCAGTTCCTGCCAGGATTCTCCCCGGCTGAAGCGCCATGGCTTGGCCCAGCCCGAGCTGCCCTGCCGCTCCAGGTCCGCCACCTTCATCCGCGAACTGCGCCCGCCCACCATCACGCCGCCATCCACGGCCCGCCGTGCGGCCTGCAGATCCACCCAGCAACATCGTCGCGGCGCTCGAAGCGCAAGCCGATCTGGCCGAGATCGCCGCCGTTCACACCAAACGCTGACTCTGACCTGCAACGCCTTGATCTGGCCATGCGGCCTGGCAGAAAGCACGTCGCCATCCGCTGAACCGGGCGGCCTCCGACGATTGTTTCTCCGCAACAAGCGCATCAACACAGGCCCTGGGCCTCTTTGCCCATCAGCGGCACGTGCGTCGTGACCACAGCGCAGCATCCGGCCGGTGCTGCTGGCCACCAGCAAGTTCTTCCCCCCTGGCACCGACCACCGCAGAGCTCGATCCCCGTCCTTGAGCTCAGCACCGTGGCGGCCGCGCCGGAGAGCTCCAGAAATGTTTCGATCGCAGGACGCTTGAAGCGGCCATCACTGCTGAGCAGGCTCGAGGCTGCCCTGTCGGTTTCTTGCCCAGCGGCAACACCTGGCCGGGACAGCCATCACCGCCCAGGCTCTCGGGCAGGAACTTTCAATGCGGCCGTTCGCTGGGCGGCGAACTCCCAGCGCAGCATGGCCAACTTGCCTCGTGGCACTAAAGGCTAGCAGGGCCGGCTTGGCCGCGATCGGCAGAATCAGCCGGCGCTGGGAGGTGCTCGCCGATCGCGCTGCCTCGCAGGTGGAGCCGCCCAGCATCTGGGACCCGAGGATCGCAGCGACCGTCGGTCCCTGATCAGCAGGCACCGTCAGTCGCAAGGGCATTAAGGCCTCTGGCGCTGCAAGTTCGTTGGTAGGCCGAATCGCGCACCCGCTTGGCCACCAAGGGCATCACACCAAGACCAGGCAGGTGCGCCGGGGCGTGCAAAGCGCTTCTTCAGTGCTCCTTTGAGCTCTACCACATCTGCTCGAGCAGCGACTGGCGGTTCGTCGAGCAGAGTGACGCAACCGCCCTTCCTGGCCATTCGCCGCTTTCCTTGCGCCGGCCGTCCTGCTCCAGGCTGGCTGAGTTCCGCGCAGTCGGCAATCCCGCTCAGCACCGCTCGGCCTGGCGTTTCCGTTATTCGAGGTGGACCTGCAACCGCTGGCCCGGCGCTCGCCGCATCCGGCCCCTGGATCCGCCTCGATCACCTCAAGGCAGGGAATCCAGCGCCCGTCAAGCCCTTGACCAACCTCGCAGTGCGGTCTTCGGTGCGCTTTGAGGCGTGCGGGTGCGGCGAATGATCGTGTGCTCCCGATACTCCAGAAAGTGCTGAGCGTGCTCCAGGCCTTGAGCTGGCGCGGTTGGCCGTTCCACCCAGGGCCAACAGCATCCCCCGAAATGCTCTGCAGGGCGGTGCGCGCGCAGCCGCCCAGCAATCCTTTTCGGATCCGCCGTCGCGGCGCCACTCCACCACCAGCCAATGCCCGTCGCGGTCGCTTTCATCGCGAAATGCAGCGATGCCGCCGCATCTTGCCGTCGTTGACCTATCGCCAGCTCTCGATCCAGCCCCCCTTGCTGAGCTGATAGGGCAGCTCGTAATCCACACGGCAACCGCGCGTGGCGCGCCCCTTGCCGGCTGGATCTCTCGATTGGTCCCACGCCTCGCGCATGGGAAGGCTGCCGCGCGGCCGTTGAGAATAGGTGTCCGCACACCCACTGCGTGAGACCTCACCGCCGTGGTGAAATCCGGTCCGGCACCAGCTCGAGCAGCTGTCATCGCGAGCTCGTTGCGACAGGGCGATCTGGCCTCCACCACCTCGCCAGGTGTGGCGGAATGCTGGTGCCATCGCCCACGCCAATGCCGGTGCAGCCGTGAGCACGGAAGGCCAGCAGGGCCGGCAGCAACGGGTGGGCTCCTGCGAGCCGTCGAAATTCGGCGCAAAATCGACGGTATCCGCTTGCTGATTTCGTCGACGAGCAGGCCACTCTTGCATCGGGGCCACCGGATCTCCGCTTAGCGCATCGCCGCCGGCGGATCGTCACGACCGAGCCGAAGTTCCGTGCCACCACAGCGGGTCTGACCTGGAAATGTCTGCGCAATCCGCAACCAAAGGCTCATAGACCCTGTCGCCGGGGAAATGGTATTTGCGACGCACATCACCCACCACCCGGCGCACTTGCGGAGGTGCCGATCGGGTGACCCCAGCTCCTCGCATCCGCGAAGAGGACGCGCCTTGCCACCGGCTTGAGCCATCGCGCACATCGAAGGCCCGCCCCGATCAACGCTCATGGCTACTCGAGGTAGATCGCTCACTCCTGATGCAGACAATCGCAGAAACCCTCTACTCACCATCCGGTCTGGTGTCTTGGGCGGAAGGGGCCAGCCTACAGCGACACGTCTGGTGGCTGGCCGGCCTGGGCTCGTACTCGTTCCGGAGCCCCCTTCCCAGCCTCTCTCCAGAATCGTGCTGCCGTGCATTGCCTCGCTCGTCAACCGCACTCTCACTCCGGCTGCTGAGCAGGGTCTGGGCGCTGAGGCTCAGACGCTCCCCCCAAACTGTTTCTTTGATAAGCCATCGAGCACGTAGTTCCGACTCGATCGCCAGGGCTTCGCTGCCAGTCCGCTGGCCTCTTGGGCGAACCGCCGCGAGTTGCAGGCCGTGGCCAGGCCAGCACGGCTTCAGCGGCCGTTGGCATTGATCTTCAGCAACGCGCCAGCGCTCGACGCCTGTCACGCCCCAGCCTCGTAGAGCACCAGGCCTGTTGTGATCGCCCCCAAAGTCTTGCGCAGCTCCGAGCGCGCCCGAAGGCGCCAGGCACCGTTGGATTCTCAGCAGCATGTGGGCGTTGCCCAGAATCAAGTATGGCGCCGGCGTTCTCTTCCATCGAATTTTCCAGGCCTGTTGCAGGAAGCCGACTGCCTGCTCCGGTTGCTTGTCCAAGGCATCGAGCCTGGGCGAACAGATCCGGATGCGGGGTCGAGCTCCTTGCCCTGCCAGGAAATCGCCGGGCCGGATTGGCGCTGCGCAACTGCGCTCGGCCCCAGTAACACCCAGCCCCGGGGATCGTCCGCAAAGCAACTGAGTGAGCTGCCACCGGGCCGCATCTCGCCTCGGCCGAGACCAACAGCAAGAGCGCCTGCAATGCCCCTAAACCACAAGTTCCAGTCCCTTGAACTGGGCAAAAAAGGGTGTAGGAACCAGGGCACGCGCACGCGGGGGGGCGCCGCAGCACAACCCCTGCCATGGCCAAGACCTCAGGGCCAGGCGCAGCCCGCCAGAGTTTGCCATCCACCGCGGTGCATGCTGCATCGTTTCAGAATTCAGCCTAAAGGGCCGAAACCTGCCGCGGCCCAACAGCAATTGCGGCGCCACATCCAGGGCTTGATGCGGCGCAGGCGAGCCCGCATGACTGTCCAGTGCTGATCGCCCAGCCCAGGCCTCCTCGCCTTCAAGATCGACTCCACGCTTTCGTGCAGATGGGATCGCTGCTGCTGCAAGGCTGGTGTTCAGGCAGACTCCTGACAGATTCGCAACGCCACCCAACGCCCACGCGCGCTGATCTCCCCGCAAGCCGCCGCATCGCGGTTCTCGATCGTGTGAAATGCGATGCAGCGCGGCATCCACCACGAACGGTCGGCAATGGCCCGGTGGCGGCCAGGCCACGATATGCGCGGCTGCAGCGCGCAGAGGTCGCGGAAGCATCCGGCCGGTACCTCCAGGGGTGACAGGTTGGCCCGACAGGAACCAGAGCCCCGACGCGGTGGATTCACGTTGCCGTCTGCCGATCCAGCCCAGACCCAGCCTCTCGGCCAGGCTTGTCCAGTCAGCGGTGCGTATCGACGCAGACACGCCAGCGCACCTCCCTGCCGCTGAGCTCCAGCCAGCGTCCCAACCGCGCAAGCGGCCATCGATCAAGCCGTGATCAGTCGCGACCCCAGCGTAGCGCGCCACGGCCAGGCGCCTGGTGCCCGCTCCACGGCCCACGTGTATCAGCCCCAACCGCCAGCAGCTGGCCACCCCCGACAGCAGTCCTCGATCCACGCTGTCGCCTGGGTCGCCACCAGTTCATCGTGCCTGATGCTGCCGCCAGCAGCGTTGCAGCGATCGGTGCGCAGCTGCAACCTCTCCCGCCTGGCACGGCGGCGATCACCGACCGGCTCAAACCCAGTGCCCGGGCTTCCGCTTCAGACAAGGCAGGCGCCCATCGATTCTGTGCGCGCCGGGGCCAACGCTGGCTGGCGGGCGGGGGGCGCCGAGCTCAATTCCTAAAGTTCCCACACCATTCATTTTGTTGTACCACTGCAAACTCCGACGTCTCGGCTATCTCTGCTGCGTTTCGGCTAGGCCTCACTCTGTCGTGCTGCTGCTTTTCAGTGATGGGCCGTCGCCGGCCCTTGGGCAACGGACGAGCCGCCTCGTTCAGTGGTGCTGGAGCCGCTGATCAGCCAGGCGCCCATGCCCTGGTGGGACTGTTATTGATGCTGCGCTCCCGCCTCGACCATCCCGATCAGACACGCACACCGCTGCGCTGCTGGTGATGGCAGGCTGGCCGCCGTGCTTGGCCGCGCCCTCGCCGTGGCCGGTGCCATTGACGATCCACAGGGTGACGGAGAGCCAACGAACCCAGAACGACAGGCCCTGGCCGCCGACGCAGCCAAGTTCGAGATGGCCAGCACATGAGCGAGAATCCCGGAGTGATCCAGCCAACTTCGCCAGCAAGCCGAACAGGCCGGACAGGTTCCACCCAAAACCCCCGAACAGAAACTTGAGGCGGCGCGCGTTCATCGACCGCCAGCCTCCAGCAATGAGCAGCAACTCCACAGGAGAACGGGCCAACGGCAATTGCGTGAACCACTCTCTTACGGAGCACGGCAGCCGCATCGCCCTTACCATCGCCTTCACCCTGTGGCCCTGGCCGCTTCTGTAAGGAACAACTTCCATCGATGGCTTGGCTAAGTTGTGCCAGTTTCTTGAACGCCGTCGCCGGAACCTCCCACCGTTGGTTGAATCGAGTCCGAGATCTGATCAACTCCTGCAGGCGCCTTGCGCCAAGACCTCAAAACGACTATCGGGCCGGCTTCTGGTGGCATCCTTTCCCCTGGCGACCACGACTTGGCTGGCGACCACCTCACCGTTCTGCTGCCTTCTGACCACCGATCCGAAACAGTTCACCCGTTCAAACACCCTCAATTCCGCTCCTCCAAGACCCTGA
>Ga0163217_1083323_pt1 | contig 13056 bp, 19 predicted proteins | sample SynspAceP_FD_185933 | JGI IMG/M metagenome (GOLD analysis project Ga0163217, IMG submission 185933) | Saline lake microbial communities from Ace Lake in Antarctica - Synechococcus sp. Ace-P (PacBio error correction) | ecosystem: Environmental > Aquatic > Non-marine Saline and Alkaline > Saline ...
AAAACAAACCCCCCACCACACACACGCTTATATAATATAATTTATTTATTATAATTTCTTTACATATCACCTAGTAGTACTCCTCTCAAATCACACACTCTTCTCTAGGACACACTTTGGTGAAAGAAAGGGGGCGGGGAAATTTAAAGGGTTTTTTCCCATGCCTCGTGTGGTCCCCCCACACATAATTTCTTTAGCATAATTTAAAGCCAGAAAAATTCCCGCCCGCTGAAACGGAACCCGGTCCCAAATCGCCTCTCGCGGAGTGCCCCCACGAAAAAGCCCCGCCCCCCCGGCAAAGCGGGAAAACGGGGCTTCCCCTGAAAATCGGGATCAAGCGCCTAATTCTGTTTTTCGGGATGGCGGGGCTTCTTTCCTATAGTCCAATGCACCGGGGTGGCCTGGCATCAGGATCGCCATTGCGCTTGTGCATCGCATACACCAACCCCTGGACAGGGCCAGCAGCGGCAAATCAGGTTTCGGGAATGCCATCGACGATTGGGCGATATCACCGAGCAGCCACAGCGCATCCGTATCCCGTGACGAAAAAAGCGTGCCGGCCGAAAGACACGTCACGCCAGCAGATACCCGAACGGATGGGTCGCCGCACATCGCCCGAGCAGTATAGGTCCTACACAGCCCTGTTCGTCCATAATAGGTCCAGCCAATGAATCGTGGTGAGCGCGAAGAAAGGAACAGCGCAATGGTCGCAGCTCACCCATTCGCATATCGGCATGCGCCGCACATAGGCCCGCGCCGTGATGCCGGGAACGATTTCCCGCGTCCGTTTCATCCACGTAGCGAACCTCGTTCAGCACGCTGATCAGACGCCGACTGCAAAGGGCCTTTGGCAAATAGGCCTGCCTCATCAGCCTCGGTTGCCGAAGCGGCAGGTTCGATCCCGAGGTTTCAAGAACCGCCATCGGCGGCGGCCCTGAAGGAAACCCGGCTGCCTCGGCGCCGGTGCGCGACGATGGCCGTCCCGGCGCATCCTGATACGCCGATGGGAACAGGTCTCCGACGCTTTGGTGGCCAATCCCGCAGCGCCGCGATTGGTGGCAACACATTGTTTCTGCTGCATCAGGGCCAGGGCTCCGCTTAAAGTGCCCGAGAACCGTCAGATTGACCAGTGCGGTCATGGTGCAGATACACGATCGTGTCGAATGAACACGCCGATCAATGGCGATTTCACCCTGCTGGGTGTCGGATTCTTTGTCTGCGCTGCGCGTGAGCAATCGGGGCCGAACCCTGACCCGGCCTCATTCGCAGAACAGACCGCGGCGACAACCCGCGCGAACCACCGCCGCTGCAATCGTGTAACCGGCTTTGCGCCGCCAAACGCTTCCTCAGGCCGAAGGCCGATGCGAAGTTGTCGAAAAGCATGCGGGATTTCGAGGCATTGAGGGTGGCACGACCAGCGCGGCAAGCACATAGGCTGCCTGCGATGACCGGGACGACCTTACCGGCAACCGAACCGATCGACTTGATAACCCGCCGATAATGACGGCAAACACCAGTCGGCCAGGCAAGGCCGATGGACCATGGCGGATCGAGACACCAAGTTGGGAGCCGGGCGGTTTTCCACGGCCGACTGGGCAATCGAGTTCGCCTGGATCATCGAGCCCCGTCGCCATCGCCGGAACAGCGTACCGAATACCAGAAAATGACGGCCAGCCAGCCCCAGTTCTTACCAAGACCGTTCTTGATATAATACATGGGTCCGCCATTGAAAATGCGGCCATATTCGTCCGGTCTCACGGTATTTAAAAGGCCAGTGAGCTTTCCGAGAAGGCGAGCGCCATGCCGAAATACGCGGTCACCACATCCAGAAGATTGCGCCGGCGCCGCCCAGCGTTATGGCGGTCGCCACACACCGCGAGATTGCCGGTACCACTTGTCCGACAGCGCGGGTCCGACAAGGCCCTGCCAAGGCGTGAATGGCGCGTCTTCGGCCTGCGCTTCCGGCCGTCCCATACTTCCTCAGGCCCGGAAGAAGCGGTCGCAGGGGCCGGCCGCCCAACGGAACATGACGAACAGTCCGGTTCCCAGCAAAAACGAAAAACGCCCGTCCAGCGGCCCCATCGGAAGGATGGCTTCGCCGTTCAAGCGCCCCCCCCAGATGAATCCGCTTGACGTTTCCCGGATAAGGTTTTTACAAAATTTTCCATGGGCCTCCCCGGCCCCTTCTAGATTGACTTGGCCTCACCCTAGCCCGGTTTGCCCCGTGTTGTGAAGGCTTGTCACAGACGGACCGTTTCCCGCGGCTGCGATACAGGCGGAGGCGCACAAGGTTCTGGCAGGACAGTGCGCTTTTCAGGCATAAGCCCGCGGATGAATTCCACCGATACTGCGAAGCCGCCCAAGGGCCTGTTTTTATCAAGACCTATGGCTGCCAGATTGAACGTCTATGATTCCGAACTGCAATGCGCGATTGTGCTGCGCCCGCTTGGCTATGCGCCGGTGGACGGGCCCGAGCAGGCTGACCTTCGGTGCTTCAATACCTGTCACATTCCGCGAAAAGGCGACCGGAAAAAGTCTATTCGAGCTCGGCCAGCTTCAAGCGGATGAAAGAAGCGTCCGGCGGGGGCGCAATACACGCTGTTGGCCGGTTGCGCTCGCCCCAGGCCGAAGGCCGAGGAACTGATCCGCCGCCAGCCCGCCGTCGACCTGTGCTTGGCCCGCGGGCCTATCCAAGCATGCCGGAAATGAATTGCCCGCGCCAGCCGTGCTGGGCCGTCGGCGACCGCTGGAAACCGAATTCGATACGCTGGAAAATTTCGACCCTGCCCAGCAACGCGCCGGCAGACGGCCGCGACAGCCTTCCTCTGTAACATGGAAGGTTGCGACCAAGTTCTGTACGTTCTGTGTCGTGCCTATACGCGCGGTGGCCGAACTCTCCCGCAGCGTCCGATGATATCGTCGTTGAGGCGCGCAGCCTTGCGTCACAGGCGTGCGCGAAATTTCGCATTCCTCGGCCAGAACGTCAATGCTTTCCATGGTTGCAGCACTGCCTCGAGGGGGACCGGATCTGGGAAACCTCGGCCAGCTTTGCCGCCCCAATTGCAAAGATCGGCGGGATCGACCGCATCCGCTACACGACGCAGCCACCCGCGCGGACCAATGGACGGACGACCCTGATTGCCGCAACACGGCGACAGCGCGGAAATGATGCCTCTTCCTGCACCTGCCCGTTCAGTCCGGTTCGGATCGGATACTCACGGCGATGAAATCCGCGGCCACACGGCGGCAGAATTTACCACAACATCATCGCGGAAAGTGCGTACGGCGCGTCCGGCATTGCCCTCGCGTCGATTTCATTGTCGCTTTCCCGCGAAACGGATGCCGATTTTCGAGGCGACGATGGACCTCGTGCGCCAGACGCGGGTTTCGCCATGGCCTATTCGTTCAAGTATTCCCAGGCGTCCCGGCACACCCGCTGCTTGGAATGTTTCGGCCAGGTTCCCGAAGACGTGAAGAATGCCCGGCTTTCCAGGCGCTGCCAGCCTTTGCTACGCGACCAGCAGACCGGCTTCCAACGCGTCCCGGTCGGCCAGACCTTCGACAGTGCTTGTCACCGGAAAAGGGGCGTCACCCCCTGCCGGGCCAGGTTCATGGCCGCATCCCTTACCAGCAAGCCGTCCCACTTCAACGGCCCGACTGAGCCTGATCGGCCCAGATGCGCGTCGGTACACGAGTCGTGGATTCCACCTTAATCCCTGACAGGCGAGTTTCATTCTCGGCCCGCGAGGCCGCTGCGTGACCCCTGAAAGCCCCCGCAAGCCCACCTCACGCGAGGCGCCCGTCAGCCGCATCTTCCGAAGTCCGCAATGCCGCGCGGCTGCAGGACTGTTGGGCCCGCATCACCGTCACTCCCAGCTGCTCCGAGAACCGGCTCGCCGAATACGATCTGCGCGCCGAAAGCCAGGGACGGCGGCATTCTCCTGGTGGGCACCGCGGGAAGGCGTTCGATTGGTGCCGAGCGGCACTCGCAGCCAACGCTTGAAACGCGCATCCGCAGCGGCACCGGAGGCCAATGACATGGACTGGAAGGCGGCGCCTGGAGCCGCCGCACCCCGGCAGACCTTTGGCGGGCTGGTTGGCCTGAAGAAGCGATCAGCCCAGACGCGCGACAGCAAAATACCTTGACTGCTTCGCAACACCGACAATGCCCTTGTCTTCGGCGTCGGCCCTGCCGGCACCGGGCAAGACATTCCTCGCCGTTTGCAGCAGGTGTCGCAGACTGACGAACGGGCCTGCGCCAGCCGCCTTATCGTGACCCGTCCGGCTGTCGAAGCCGGCGAGAAGCTCGGCTTCCTGCCGGTACGCCTGGAAGAAAAAGGTCGATCCTACATGCCTGCCGAATCTGGATTCGCTGCGCAACTCATGGGGCAAGGAAACAAAGATGGAGCGCCGCATGGCTCGCGCGAAGATCGAAGTCGCGCCCGCTTGCCTTCATGCGTGGACGCAACCTCAAGAACGTGTCATTTCGTGATCGTCCGATGAGGCACACAGAACACGTGGTCGCGCAAATTAAAATGGTGCTGACGCGGCCTGGGCCGGGACAGCCGCAATGGTCGTCACTGGCGACCCAGGCCAGGTCGACCTGCCGGGTCCACCAGCCGTCCGGCATGAAGCACGCCCTCCAAGATCCTGGACGGTGTCGAAGGCGTCCATGGCCTAATCACCTGACGGCTGCGGACGTCGTGCGCCATGGTTCGTCAGCTCGCATCATCGATGCCTATGCCGCCGCAGAGAGGAACTGACAGCCGTCCATGATCGATATCGAAAACCCCCTGGGAAAAAATCGTGGAAAGACGACTGCTGGGACGCCCTCGAGACCTTTGAAATCTGAGCCGACGGGCCTTTCGCAGCCGTTGCGGCGTTTGCGCCTGCCGAAGGAACTGTGTCGCTCCCTGCTGCCGCGATGACGCGGTGCTGAGGCGCTTGAACAAGGAGCTTCCGCCGGTTTCGAACAAGGCAACTGAGTCCTGTCCTTTCCGGCGCTCGAATGGGAGCCGCCCCCTGCTCCGGCGATATCGCCGTGGGATACGGTGTTTGTGCGCGCGATGGCAGCCACACAGTCTAAAACCTGTCCGACCACCTGAACGCATCTCCTCATCCAAGGTTACTTCAGCCTGCTCGGCCATGAACCATATGCAACCGCGGCGAAGCCCGCGATCATGGAATCACTGGAAAATCTCCCGCGCATGGCATCTCTGGGCATAGCCAATCCCTATATTCAGAACTAAAGCAACCGCCCGACATGAGCGAACCCAGCCTTCCAGACCCTGCCCCGAGCGGGCGATTACGCAAGATGCCTCGGCTTAGGGGCCGCAAGGAAACCGGTAACGCTGAACAGCCGTCGAACCTGGCATGGGCGAACCACCACCAGCCACACGAAAATGCCGCCTGCGGTAATCGAGGAATTCGAACAGAGCGCGTCGAAGACGTCATGGTGGCGCGCCGGCTGAAAGTTGAAAAAGCCCGTCCGAAGTGCATGGAGTTTCCGGGAGCTCCTGAAACTACTTCCGCTGAGTGACGCCCATTCGCGCCTGCCGGTGTTTCGCGAGTCGCTGGATGACCGCCGATCGGGTTTTCGTCCACATCAAGGACGTCGTGAAAGAGGCTGGCGACAGGCGGAATACCGCCAAGCAACCGCTGGAAACGATTGCACCGTGAGGTGCTCTATGTTTCCGCCCTCTATGAAGCTGACAGATCCTGCTTGTGAAGGATGCAGTTCAACGCGCCATACATTCTTGCCCTCGTGGTCGACCGAATATGGGCGGCACCGACGGACTTGTGTCGCTCGAAGACCTTGTTAAGAAGAAATCGTCGGTGACATCGAAGACGAACACGACGATGAGGAACCCATGTTCGTGCGTCCGCAAGCCAGCGTGTGCTGGGAGGCCGACGCCGCGCCCCGAAATCGAGGATTTCGCAGAGGAAACCGGAATTGATTTCTTGAACTTTGCGACATGGATAGTGACATCGACACGCTTGGCGGCTCGTGTTCGCGCTGCTTTGGCAAGTTGCCTGTCCGCGGCGAGGTCCTGCGGCATCCCTCGGTGTCGATCGAGTCATGGAGCGCTGATGCGGCGGGCGCATTTCGTCGCCTGCGCCTGCGAAACACCGGAGGTTTTTTTGGCGCCGCGCCACAATCCCCCAGGAGTAAAGCATGACAAGACGATGCGCAGCCACGGGTTCACCGCCCTTGGCCCCTGCATGAGGCGTTTCGCGCGCCTACAGGCCTGGGCCGCAGCCGGCACAGCCCTGTTGCTTGGTGCTTCTCGGCGGGTCGCTTTGCCGCCCTTCCACTTCAGGCGCGTTCTTGGTGAATTTTTCGTTCACCGGGGCCTGGTCTGGATTGCTGGATGGGCGCGCGCCGGGACACCGCAAATGGGGCCAAGGCCATCTTCTGCGGACCTGGGCCTTCGGCGTCGGGCCTTTCTTCCTGTCAGCATGCACTGGACGGCGTCGCCCTTTTTTTGGTCGAACGCCGAAAATACGCGATTTTCTCTGATGCCGCTCATTCCTCCTGCCGGCAGGCATGGCGCTTATCTGGGGCGCAGCAGGGGCATGGCCGTGCGTTCTGGTCCGGCCTCGCCGTCGGCGCGTGGTTTGTTTTTGCCCTCTTCTTCCGCCCTCGCCGAATATTGGCGCGGCCCACCTGTTTTCGGGGGCTTCCGTGGAATCTCCCCGGCACCCACTGGATGCCCGTGGGGCACTGTTCCCCAGACGCGCCTCGATCGTGGCGTCTACTGGCTCACGCTGCTGACCATTTTCCGTCGTGTCGGCGGCCGGGGGGGGGCGGGCGCTTGTCGACAACCGCGACGCCGCGCGGACTGGCCGTTGCGGATGTTGCCGACCTTTGCTCCGGCATTCTCATCGCGCTCGGCTGGGCCTGGGGCGCAACGCGCATTGCCGACCTTTCGCCGCTATCCGACAGCGGTCGTCGTGCTTGATGGATTCGGGCGTTTCGCAGGAACGAAAAGTGGAAGGGTCGGCCGGACCGCGAATGCCTCGACAAGATACATCAAGATGCTGAGACCGAGGAATGGGCGCGCCGGGCGACATCGAATCAATCTGGCCCGAAGGCGTGCGATCCCGGTGAACCTGCCTTCAGAGAATCCCGAACGCTATCGTATAATCGAACGCCTATCTAGGACCGCGCCGTCCTTATCGTCGGCACCAAACCCGCTAACGAAAATCACGGGACGACAGCCAGCGCGCCCTATTTCAACAGCCTGACCGTGCTCGACCAGAGCGCCGCACGTTCTGGACGCTGGCGCTTCTATGACAGCACCGCTGGTACCCTTTGGTGAGCTTGGCCGCTGGCGGAGATCGTTCCCTCGGTCCGCTACATTTCCCGGGATCCTGCCCGGGCGCATGCAGCAGATGGCGACGGACGGATTCAGGCCCGGCCCCGGACCGGCCGTGATCTATGCGGACCAATTCCGCCCTTTGTTGCCATGATCTGCTATGAAGGGCCTCTATCCATCGACTCCCCCGCGACGTCCAAATCTCACCGGACGCGCAAGAACTGGCTCGTGGTGATTTCGAATGATGGCTGGCTTCGGCGGCCGGCATGGGGCCGGCCCAGCACTATGGCCCAGAAACCGCTAACCCGCGGCGATCGAACGCCTGCCGATGGCCCGTGTTGCCCGCCGTGGTTGCGTCTGCGATTCTCGACGGCTACGGACGCGAGTCTTGCGCGGCAACGCCAGGGCAGACCGCCCCCCGAAGGATGGAAACGCTTGCCTATGGCCGCGGCCCGGTTGCCCGTGCCAGCAGCCGTCACGATTTACCAGCACCGTATGCGGAATTGTCCTGTTCTGGCTCACCCTCTGTTGTTTCGCAGGTCTAGCTTTCGCTAGCTGGCGGCGGTAACATGGCCAACAATTGCAAGGCAAAGAGCGTGCACCGGGTGGGATATGTTCGAGAACAAACTACCAAGTGTATTGAATCGCGTTGTCGGTCAACGCGTGCCGGTGGCGGCGCCCGCCGAACTCAGCTGACCCAGGAACGAAACTTGGGCGAAACTTCTCAAACCTGACATTCCAGGCAGGTCAGAAGGTACCGAAAAAGGCGTCAACCGTGTAATCAGCCGGGCGCCCTTTTCGAGATTGCATCTGTACTGGGGTGTTCGCGATCACGTAATTTTCGAGGGCGGCCGAGGCTTCGTCGAACATGACCAAAAACGCGCCAGGGCAGAAGACGGCAAGGCGCATGCGCGCAAGTCATGAATTCGGAAACGCTGGAATCATCGTCCGCCTTCCAGAAAATCGAGGACATTCGTCATGCGGGCAAATCGCCTTCTCGCCACCGTGCCGCGCCGGCGGCCTCCGCTTTTGAGCCGAAACAACGGGATTGAATTGCACCCACCGGCTGGGGCAAGACGGGCGGGCCCATGACATCCCCGCACACCGCAAGCTCCTCATATCCGCCCCCATTCGTACATTCGGCCGAAACGGGAGGGCCGGGCCCTGTCCGCGCGCCAGCAGGCGGCTGGTTTGATGACATGCTGCCCCGGCCTGACCCGTCCCGGTCGGGGCAGTCGGCAGCGCTCGCCCGCATGCCATTTTTGCCAACGCCGGACCGGTTTGCCTGACAATCGGCTTTGGCGGCGGCGAGCATTCCATCGAACAGGCCGCGGCGGGCACCGGGCACGCGCTTTATCGTTGCCGCAGCCCTTCATTGAAGGAATGGCCAAGGCCTTGACAGGGATTGAGGAGAATGGCCTCGCCAATGTCAGGCTCTGGATGGACGAACCGCGCGCTCCTCATGGCCAGCCTCACAGGACCCATTCCGCATCAGGCCTTCATGCCTGTTTCCCGGATCCGTGGCCCAAGAAGAAACAGCAGAAGCGGGCGCCTGGTCCAGCCAGAACCTTCCTGATGACTCCACCGCAATCCTCGCGCCGGGCGCGCCGGTCCGTTTCGGCGACCGTGTTGCAAGCTATGCCGACGAAGCCCTTGCCCGCTTTCTCGCCCATATGGCGGTTTTTGCCTGGCAGGCCGAGCGTGCGGGGTGACTGGCGCAACACCGCCCGAAGACCATGTGCTGAAACACGCTACGAAGCCAAGCGCCTCGGCGATTGCGAGCCGGTCTGGCTCGACTTTCGCGTGTAGGAACGGCCCCCGCCAAATAACTGACGAAATGTCGCACTTCTGGCGTTCATATCTCCATCGAATTCGGTCGGTCTGAATATCAAAGACCACGTCAGGCCGACGGCAATGACTTTCTTCCTACCGCGTTTCGATAGGCGGATCAGACTCCATCTCGGGCCTGATGCGTTTTGGATAAGCGCGAAGGAATTCAAGTATGGCAACTGGCAAAGGTAAAATGGTTTCAACGACCAGAAGGTTTCTTTGGCTTCATCAACCTGACGATGGGGGCAACTTGATGGTGTTCTGCACATTTCGGCCGTCGAGCGCTCGGTCTCCGGAACGCTGGCCGAAGACCAGGGCGATCTCCTACGAATCTACAAGGATGAACGCCGGGCAAGACCTCAGCCGTGGACCTCAAGGTTCTCTGATCCCGTTTTCCGCCTGCCCGGCAAATGAACGGCGGCTCTGCAACAGGACGCCGTTTTCCGTTTGCTTCCCGCCCTCACTGGACTGAACACTCGAGCCATCGACGCGCGACAACGACTATATAAGCCCAAGTCGAAAAATATCGGCGGGCGGTTCCGGCAACGGGGGCCGCCGGTTTTTCTTTGCCCGGAATTTGTCCCAATACAATGGATTGCCCCTGACTGAACAGGAAACGCCGTATTCTCGAGATCGCCAAGCCCCGTGGCTGGCGGGCCTTGGGCTGGAAATCGTGCGGCCTGCGCGTCATGGGCGGACGCCGCCCCGGACTGGCCAGATCATGACCGAACGAGCCGGCCGGCGGCCCACCAGCGTGGAAGATTGCGCCAGGCTTTCGCGGGCCCTCAGCCCGGTCTTCGAGGAACGAGACCGCGATCAAGGAAGCTTATACGCTTGAATGATCCACGCCCGGCATTGACCGGCCGCTCCACCCCGGCCAGCGATTCGCCGCTGGATCGGACATGAGTCGCGGATTGAACTGATCGGCGGTCTTCCGCTTGACGGTCGCCGGCCGGTTTTCCGGCCGATTACGGCGAGATGATGCCGGCGTCCCTATATCGAACTGGACGAACGCAACCGAACTGGTGCGCATGTCAACGAATGAGCCGCGCCAACGCTCTCCTCACCGATGCCCTGATTGATGCCGCGCGCGCCGATGGCAGCCCTGCCGCCGCAAATGGGATGAAGACCGGTCTCGAGAATTCGAAGATCGACGAGTCCGAACGATGACACAGATACTAACGAAAGACGGGGACGTCACATGAGTACAATCGGGCGTTTTCAGCCAACAGGCTGGAAATTCCTGCAGATCCGCCAAAGCGGGTTGCAGAGGAAATCGATCGACCAAACGGCAATCGTTGTCCGAAGCCATCGGCAGGAAGCCATCGAGAAAAGGCAGCAAGGCCCAAATATGGCCCAGGGAGCATGGACATCCGAGCGAAGAATCGACCCGACACGGGCGGAAACAGACGCTGTGGCGCATCCAGACCGTCGTCGCCGATTGCCGATCTGGAAAGACGAAATCCAAGGAACTGCCGCCCTGACCCGAAGCCAAAGCGCATCGATCCGGAACTACGAGATCGGCAGCGAATTGAAGGAAGAGCCCCGCCCTTCGATTTTCGTTCGCGTTTGCCGCACAGACGCCAAGCAGGTTGATCATGCAGAAGGTGCGCTGAATGCTGAAGCGTGAAGCGTTCAGTATGAAGAGTACAAAGGACCGTGTCGGCGAGATCTAACGATCGTAAGCGTGGTCCGAATACGGCCTGTCATCGTCGACCGTTGGCCGCGCGAGGCATTATCCGTCGCATGACGGCATCCCGCGCGAAAAAACTTCCAGCCAAACGCGCGTGCAGCGGCCTATCTCTACAAGGTGAGCCGCGAAATGAAGGGCGCGCAAATCTTTCCTGTCGCGCGCCGCGCCTGACTTCAATGGTCAAGCTGTTCGCCCAGGAAGTGCCGGAAGGTGTATGAACGGCGGTCATCCAGATCCGTGCCGTGCCCCGCGACCCGGGCAGCCGCGCCAAAGATCGGCGTGATCTCCAATGATTCCTCGATCGATCCGGTTCGGCGCTGTGGTCGGCATGCGCGGTGCGCGCGTCCAGGCCGTTGGTCCGGCGAACTCTCGGGAGAGGAAGATGCGACATCATCCCGTGGAAATTAATGACGACGCGACCTTCATCGTGAACGCATTGCAGCGCCGAAGTGTCGAAAGTGGGCTCCGACGAAGAAGAGCGCCGTGTCGAAGTCGTCCGTCGCTGACGACCATTCCCGCCTGGCATCGCCGGCGTGGCCAAGAACGTGCGCCTCGCCTCCCCAGCATCACGCTGGCAGATCGACCTCGTCACCGAAAGCGCAGATTTCCGAGCGCTACCGAGCGCGAGTTCCAGAGAGCGTCCGACCTGTTCATTGAAAGCGCTGGAACGCCTGATGAAACGCCTGGCCCAGCCTGCTGGCATCGGAAGGTTTCGAGACAGTCGAGGAAATCGCTTTGCCGTGGCGCCTGCAGACTTCAAATCAGATCGAAGGCTTCGACGCGGAGGTTGCGCCGAACTTCAGGAACGCGCCCGCGAAATTCTGGATCGCCCTCGCCGCCGAAGAACGACGCGAAAGCGCACCGGAACTCGTGTCGAAGACGAAGTGATGGGCGCTGGACACGCATGACGCCCGGGCCTTCGCCGTGAAGCTTGGCCAGGAAGGCGTGAAGGAGCGTCGAAGACGTTGCTGGCCTCGTGCCGGAAATGACATACCGGCTTTCCGCGAGGCACAGGTCCTGACGGCAGCCCGGTCTGGGGTCGAGGGCAATCCTGAAAGAAGGGCGAAATGCGAAAGGACGACGCGCAGATGTTCATCAGAAGGCCCGCGTGCTCGCTGGCTGGATCGAACAGTGACGCCATCGAACAGACTCGTTGCGGCCCAACAGCCGGCCGAGACAGCGGCCGCCGACCTGACCTGAGAAGAACGCGCCTGCTCGCCCTTGGGCGACTCGGCGGTGGCAAGCTGCGATGCAGCCCTTGAAGAGCTCGAATTCGATCTCGACGCCCTGGCAGCGAGGGCGGCGATGACGAAGCCGCCCGAAAAGAGTGAATCCGCGCTTCAGCCGGCCACGGCAGGTGACACGACGGGACGGGGAGGGCCCCCGGTTCGTCAGTGCGCCGTTGACGGCGCGAGCGTCTGGCGCAAGACGGAGATGGTGCGCTTTGTTACTCTCTCCCGACATGGTCGTAACGCTGATATCAATGCAAAAACTGCCGGGCCGGGCGTCCTGGGTCAAAGCAGACCGGGACAGCGTTGCCCTCGCCGCCGGCAAAAAGGGCGCTTTGCACGCCGATTTCAAAGGGGAAAGGTCAAAGGTGGCCCGAACGGGCCTCGTCGACCAGGTCCGAAGACCGTTGCTGAAGCGCCCTGCCAGAACATTCTTGGCATGAGCCGAAAAAAGGCGGGCGGATCATCCTTGGTTTACGATCAGGTCAGGACGCGCTTGCGCAAAGAAGACCCATGGAACACTGCTCGAAGCGTCGGAATGGTGCAGGAGATGGACGTAAAAGGTGTATTTCCTCGCCAAAGCATTATATAGGGGCAAGCGTGAACGTGCCGGAGCACTGTCTTCGTGAATGGGCATGGCGTTTTCCGGGAGCGTGGGTGACACGGGCTTCATCCGCAAAGGGCGCCCATTTGCGAAGACGTGGATCTGGCTATCGCCGGCTGACCGGGTTTCCGCGAAGCGCCCGAATTGAACTGGTTCAAGGATCAGGATCGGAGCTTGAAAACTCGCCGGGACGCATGGGCCGCCTTCGGCTGAAAATGTGATATGTAGGACGTATGAGCGAAACGAACGTATACAGGTAATAATCCGGTGGCGCAAGCCGCTCACCGTCCGCCCGCAAATCAGCTGGGCCGGTGAAAGCAGAGCTTCAAAGCCATGGTCGCTCGAAACAGGTTGGGTGGTGAAAACCAGAAGCGCCGGGCG
>Ga0163217_1104883_pt1 | contig 13055 bp, 13 predicted proteins | sample SynspAceP_FD_185933 | JGI IMG/M metagenome (GOLD analysis project Ga0163217, IMG submission 185933) | Saline lake microbial communities from Ace Lake in Antarctica - Synechococcus sp. Ace-P (PacBio error correction) | ecosystem: Environmental > Aquatic > Non-marine Saline and Alkaline > Saline ...
CGCCGAATTCGGCCACGATTTTCCCCTCCGCGTTTCGGCAAGAACATCGCCGCCTCGGCCGTGCTCAAAGTATCGGGCTTCTTCGCGGGTCAAAACGCGTGCGACTCGGCCAGTAATCGGGGGGACCCAGTGTGGGCGTCTGTATAGTCGAACACGGCAATCCTAAATAATGTCACGCCTGTCGCGTCGGTTGGCGACACGGCGGGCCTTTAGTCGTATCGCGGAAAATTGAATACGCAGAGGGGACAGAGTCGCGTAAAGCGCCGCGTCCTAATTTTGTCGATAACTTGCAGGCGGGGGGATAAGGGTGAACCAAAGTTAATCTGAGCCCCGCATGTGAAATCGAGTGCATCACCCCTTAGGCGGTGCAGGATTCTCTCGAAAGAAATAATCGATTCTTTTGCCCAGCAACACCCATAATGGCGAATTCTGAAAGTAAACCCTGTTGTTGGACGGAGAGAACCACCAAATCCGCCTCCGACGCCTGGAATGATATCCGTCTATACTGTAAATCTGACGCAGCGCCGGCTTCGTCCAGTGTTCCCATAACAAGAAAATCGGTATCGATTTTCTCCGTCCAATAAATTCACGCCAGCAGACCAGCGTCTGCAACAGAATCGTTCAATCGTCGGTCCCTCCCCCCTCGACGAATATTGAAACGTTTCTTCTCACACTCGCGACTCCGGTTGGGTCGCGGCGAGCCAAATATCGCGATTCAGCTCACTCCACGCCCGACCGTAAACGAAATCACGCGACTCGGTCCGCGTCCCGACACATGATCGGAGGCCCCGCCCGTTCCAAAATCATCATCGAGACGAACGAGGGATCACCAGTGCAGCTTGTATTTGCACTCTGCGGATCCTGTCGCGGTCCGAACACGTTGAAGTACCGCAAGCACCACGGTCTCGGATATCGAACTCCGGTTGAACGCGGCGCGCAGTTAGGTCTCTCGGCTCGATGCGATCCTTAAGCTTGACCGCCGCGTGAGGCGAGCGAGCGGTGCCGGCGGGATCGGTTTCCGTTTGGAGACCAAATAGCGAATACGCATAACGCCTCGCTCGTCGGGACGAGAGACACAAACCGTGTTCACGCCCCGAACTATGGCCCCCTGCGTTCGCGAAAGCCGGGGACAACAACTCGATCCGGTGCTGGTCGCGCACACATTGGTGACAGAGAAACAGACCTTTCCTGGCCTCAGCGCAATCACTTTCGCGCGGCACACTGCGTCGCCATCGCTGCGGCCGACAATGGAATAAATGATCGACGCCTTTCGACGACGCTCGGCTCGCGCAAGCGTCAGTGGCTCTGACCGAGCATCGCCTCGGACGACACCCACCGGTCGCCTTCGGCCCCCTCTTTGAAATGATTTCAGGTTATCGGCACTCCGGTCCGACACGTTACTCGACGAACACGAACCCGCGCCCCGGCATCGAGCGAGTTTTGACCTGTATCCGCGAGGTTGAGAACACCGATGAAACCGAGAGCCACCCGTGAAGAGACATACGAGCGTTGGAGAGCCGATTGGATAGATTCATGTGGGAAGTTACGGAGGAGTGTGTTTGATGAGAAGAGTGACTCTTTCGGCGGAAAGTCGGGACCGTAGCATAAACCCGACCCCGCTTCGCTTGGTGTTGAGAGACAGTGGCGCGGTCTTTCCGCGTAAGCTCGACTCCTGCAGTCGAGTACGGAATCTACCTTTCACTCACCAGATAAACGGTCCTACCCCCCCCTTTTCACGGCCCGGACGCGGTGAGTCAGGCTACGTGTGTTGCGTGCACACCGGTGGGCGGGCTTCAAAAGAATTGAAAACCGATCTCATTCACCCGGCGGTCCTCAACCCTGCAAATTCAAAACCACCCGAGACCGGCCTCGCCCCCCCCACTAGGCAGCCGCAACGATTGGGATCGTCCTAGAACACGCGGGGCAGGCTCGGGAAAGTAGGCCGGCGGCGTTCCCCGTTTGCTTGCGCACAAAAGCCATCCGCCAATGTCTCGGCTTCGTTTCGAGCACTCAACCGAAGTTCGTCGATCATCGAATTGCGTCGCCATTCTCTTCGGCGGCAATCAAATGCTGCACAAAAAACACGTAACAAATCGGCTACCGTTCTCGCACACTCACTGTTGGCGAGCACTCGAAAGAGCTAAGTTTCGGTGGAGTCATGCGAAACAAATTTCAACGAGTGCTCCATCCGTCCACGTTCTGCCCGGCAACGTTTCGGCCCCAAATGCCTCCGCAAAAAATGTCCGGGCCACCTCCACACCACGTTCGGTATAGCATCCGATCGCAGTTTGGCCGGCGATGCCGTCGCGTATCATGATTCGAGATACGTGTCACCTGCGCTGCGACCGAGACACATCCAGCCGCTAGCGGCGAGGCTTGAGCGAATACGAATCCTGTTGAAAGCCACGGCGGCCATCCGGCCGGTTGCCGCAGCGAGGTCATCCCATCGAAGTGTGATTCGCACCCAGCAGTTTCGTGCGCGCTTCAAAGGAACCGCGAATTCCGTGGGAGCTATTCGGGCTCGGGTAGGTTCAGACAAAATAACTGTCCGGTCGTAACGGTTTGAAGGAGTAAATGCAGGGCGTTAACTCGCCCGAGAAGGAGTATCGGTCCGTGAAATCGGAATCATCTTTGAACCAGATCCGTTTGACCGTAAAGTTTGCAAAACGCGAACCATGGAATCGATCGAAAATCTTCCGATTTTGCTCAACCCAGGACGCCTTTGCTTCGTGTCATATCTTGTCGCCGGTCACATCCGATGTGAATCGCGGAAAAAAAAAAAATAAAAAAAAAAAAAAATTTTATTCAATTGGGTTTTTTTATTCGTATAGCCCGGAACCAACGGTGCGATCACCGTGCGAGCACCCGTGTGATCGTTCGCCGCGGGCGCGGTCCTACGGCAGCCGATAGTAACCGAGTTTTTTTGAATCAGACTCCGCCACCGTCGAGTGGCACGTCTGCGACCCAATTCGGGTCGCCCGACTGAATTTGTTGCAAACACCTCACCGTGAGAAACGTGGTGAGATGATCCGGGATCGTAATCCCTCGATTGGTCGATGTCATCCCTTGTCGACCGAGGTATTTGGTACAAAACGATCGATCTCCGTGCGGATTTCGAGATATCTACGCTGGAATAACTCGCCGGTCCCCTCCTCGTTCAACAACGGGTAATTGTAGAGTTTTAGATCGTCTTGAACAGACCGACCGAACGATTCGAGAATGCCGCCATCGGAGTTTCGGTGTAATAGCTTTTTCGCCGAACAGTTCGATCAGGCTGGCCGCGCCCATCGTGATCCCGATCTTCTTCTTCGTATCGCCGGCAGATACTCGGCAACTCGGTAGTCACTCGAAATATCCCGAGAATCAATAACCGTGCATCCCCGCCGTCGGCGAGCACGTCTTCCGACCCCGTTCGAGAAAATCCGCAGATCGATTTGCCGTTGGCTTCAAGTTTTCGCATCGTGATTTCGGCGAGCGTCACCACGTCTCCCGGAATCCACACTCGTCTTCTAGCTCTCGAACTGCCAATCCTTGGCCGCTTCGGGAGCATATCGACAATTCACGTTTGTCACGGTCGGAAACTACCGCGTTCGACAAGATCGGGTTTCTTTACAGCGAACCTCGGAAAAGTTGCATGCACCTCGCCGTCGCCGAGAACATCGCCGGCGCTCGCTGAGCCCGGTTGCTGACGATCTGCAGAACTCTCACACGATTATCATAACATGGCGAAAACGCGATGTCCCGAAAAACTCGATCATGTTCGATGTTGATCCGCCGCGTGTTTCAAACTATTATCGAGCAATCGAATCGCTTCAATTGGTCGGTCAGTGATTCAAAAGAAGCGCACCGTGAGCAGTGTTCAAATCCCCCCGACGATGCCGAGTGCTTCTTGTGCAACGCGTTTTTTCGTAATCTGAGCATCCGGACTGCAATAATATTTTGGCTGTCTTCGTCACGCGGAGTGTGCCTGAAAACGAATCCCCATCCATCCATGGCAATTCGGTTGGTACCGTGAAAGTTACGAGCCAAACGGTATCCGCGAATGGCGAGAACGCCGTCGTGTCACCGTGCGAACTGCTCTTTCAACCGTTTTTTCGAGTTGGATGCGCGGGTGTGTCCGGGTCGAGCAGTGTCTTGAATCGTTGCCGGCACACTGTTAACGACGGCACGGAACCCGTAAGATCGGCATCAAGGCTGACGGAACATGTCATAGGGCCCGACATGCCTTTTGGCGATCGTCCCGGCAGCGCCTATCACGACACGGAAGACACGCAAACGCACGACTCCGCTGGCCGGCTCCGATCTTCGGCGAACGATCCGCCATAAACGGTCGTTGCGTGCGGAGTGTTCACCGCGAGTGGCTTGCGTTCCGCGGTTCGTCGGTCGGTCGGATTCGTCGGTCCAGTCATCATCGCTCGTGTCCCGTTGGCGTTCGCTCCTCTCCGTTCTGCGGCCGTCCATTGTCACGGCGAGAGGGGGCCGGTAATAAATCATCTACAACTGCAACTGATAGGCCCGCGCCTTCCCACCAGCGCCGCCCGAAATCGTCCCACCAGATGCAAGCGAAAAAATTTCCCTCATCCGGAATAACTCTCTAACGTCGTTCAAACCGAATCGTTTGTCGCTGGTCTTCCGTGAAGAAACAGAGTCTTCCCGGTGACACGCATTCTTGGTATCATGCGAATCGTTGAGATGGTGGGCCCCACACAAAGATCGAGTTGTCATTTCCCGCGGGCGTCATCCGCAGATCGAGTCCCTCTTCGCTTTTGCTGTTCTAGGTTGCCGACTTAGTACCGGTGCGGAGTAGCCCCGACTCTGGTGCTTCGAGGTCGGAATCGGGTGAAGCCTGAAACGCCCCGAGCGAAAACGCGTTGACGTACGCGGAAAACTCCCAACGGGACCTGTCACCTCATAAACCAACAAAATCGAGTTCGGCGAAGACGCAGCCGAGCTTGTACGGGGGAGCTGCGGTACCACCGACCGTGTGCCACCCCTCCGGGGAGCGCGTGGTCTCGTCGACCGTCCGTGTCGCGTCAATGAGTCCATACCTGCTGCACAGCTTCAAATCGAACCGGGTTTCTCCCGTTCCGGTCGAATCCGATCTACCCAGTGGACCCTGGCGTGAAACGGGTGGCGAGCGGAATTGCAGTTATCACCAACTCGTGTGAGAGTCCGGGCCGGCTTCGACTCGACTCATTGAAATTGCTTGTTGGCGATTCTCTGCTTCCAATGGGCGATCTGGGCCGCTGCCCGAAAGAAAAATCCAAAACTCTTGGAAAACTCGCCGAACCCGGTGATGGTGCGAACAACCAAACGGATCCGCAGGTTGGCCCCAGCATCCATCAATTCCCGAGGTCCCCGCCGGGCGGGTCTCCTCCGCCATTTCATCAGAACGCGTGTCCGTCAGGAATAGAATCGGGTCAGTTTTCGGATTTCGGCAGTCCGACGAGGTGACGACGAACCCCAGTCAAAAGTACGAACTGAATCCAACAAAGCCGACATCCGAATACATGAACCGGGCCGCGACAGGGATCTTGATCGCCGCAATAGGCGGTGTTCACGCGAATCAAGGGTAGAACGAATCAATCCGAACGACCCGGGAGGAGCCAGATCAAGGAATCCCCTTGAAGATCTCGATTATCAAACAAATCCGATTCGGATGGCACCGCTCACGCCTGAAGAGTAAATTAGAGCCGAGCGGTAAGAGAAAGTCCGAGCGGAAGCTTGGGGAGAAATCGCCCGAGGGCATCGCCGGCCGCAAGCCGGAAGAAGGAAGCAAGAGGTGAAACGAGCCGCCGAGGCGACCCAACGGGGCGGCTGAAATGGCCAAAGCGGTGCCGAAGAACGAAAAAATGTAACAAGAAGCCGAGGCGTCCGCTTACGTTCGATCCCGCCTCGAACGCAAAGCCTGGATCGCGACCTCCTTTTTTTTCTGGATTCGCCTAGCAGTGATTTACTGGGGATGGAGCCTCTGATCTATGTTGAATATCTGAGCCAGTTCGATCCGAATCTCTGTCGATAGCTTCTGGTGAACTGTTTGCGATTTGTGTCTTGCCGGGTTACGCCCTCGCGAGTGGACCGGCAGTTTAAGGGACGATGTTTTTTCCGGACATCTGCGGCGAAATTCGACCCTGATTTCGCGGCCGCTCAAAGATTTGCTGAAACCTAGCGAACAACCATACGTCGATTGAAGCTCCGGCCCGGCCCCTGAGTCGGTTCACGAAATCAAGGCGGGACAACTCGTTGCCGTCAAACAAGAACACGGCGACCGCTATCAAGCCCGGTTGAATTACGCGCTCGACGGCGAACGGGTGGATGGTGAATACATTTTGGGTTCACGGCGTCGGATTGAAGAAGCCAATAGCTGATCGAAGATTCCGGCCGAAGAAAATCTATGGCCATATCTTCCCGCCATCGACAACTTTCCAAGCCCAGCACCCTCGTCCGATGAGCCCCGATCCGGCGACCCCGCTTCAAACAAACCCCGCTGCGAATGGAAACCCCTGAAAGAAATCGCGACCTGTCATGACTTGGTCCGACGCGAGCGGAGCGTTTTCGAACCGAGAAGCCGAGTTCCATTCGCTCAGTGGAGAACACCCGTGCGATGGAAAAAGTCGGACGGTCCCTAGTTTTAATTATCCCCCGATCGAAACTCGCCGTGTGGAGCACAAGCCGCCCGCCAATTGGCCGAATTGCGGCGCCAACGCCCTTCAAAGACGGTGGAATTCCCGTCGGAAACAGCGATGAAAGAACACAAGCTCGACGCGCCAAGCGAGTGGAACCCCACGTAGCCTGAACTCTCCGAGTCGCCCCGAAACGGGCAATAATACCGGCGACTCACAGAGTCGAGCGACACAAAATTCGCAACTTCAAACGGGCGTCAGCGAAGGTACCCGTGTTGTCCCTCGTCACGCGTCGGGGTTACGAGTGTCACAGCGACTCATCGCAAAGCCATAAAAGCACCAACCGGCCCAACGAACCGGTTTCCTGCCTCGGAAAAAACCGCCGGATCCTGTTCCCGCCGCCATCCATCTCTCGTACCGCGATGCCCATGAACTCACTCAACGATCATTCGCCAGACCGATGGCACGTCCACATCCGCGATGGCGACCATATTTGCCGTTCGGTCCGTGCGGAGACCGCGGCGTCGATTTTCTCGGCGCGATCAGTTCATGCCGAACTTAAACCCGCCCGTGCAACGACCGACCCAGAGGGGCGCGACAGGAGCCGCGAATCGGCCATGCTCGGCTGAGCCAGTGCCGACCGGTTGGCGACTTTCGACGTTGATGAACGTGCTGGGCCTGACGGCGGTGAAGCAGCCTCGTCCGTACGAGTGATCGGCCTTTGAAAGGCGAAGCGGGATGCGTGAAGGCGCAAGATGTATCACAGCCCGGCGGCCACCGACGAACGCAAACATCACGGCAGTCCGCGCGCGATCCGAGACAGTGGCTCCTCCCGCGTCCGTTCCCACGATGGTCGGCCACGCGACACCCTTCCAACCGGGGAACAGGTTGGGATCACACAGGCCGCCACGCGCGCCACACTCGCCGTGCCCCGTTTTGGAAGCCGATGGCAAGAGCTACGGTCTCCGCTGTCTGGTCACGTTCCTAAAAGACATAAAGCACGGCTACACGCCGAAACGCCCGAGCCAGAAACCGCGAAGTCGATGGACAATTCTCCTTCAACGAGCCCCGCTGAAGAGGAAACTCCGTGGTGGTTAATCTGTTTCTCGCCGCGAGACGCGTACCACCAGGTAAGCGGCGCCTGTGATCAAAACATTGTACCCCGCGGCAGATCGCAGCCCCTTTGAAGTGGTGGCTCCTGGCCGAAGCATCGCCCAAGTGACGACGCGCAGGCCGGCAGTTCGTGTCTACGACGGAGATCCGGCTTCCCGAGAAGCTACCCCGGGCGCGGGATATGAATGAGCCACGGCGACGATCACTCTCTGCCACCCGACCAAGCTTGTGCGTCTAACCAAGCGAGCCGCGGAATGATCTTACCTCGCGCGGGATGGGGCTGCCGCCGGTCCGGTGGCGCCGCACCTTTGAGAGCTGAATAAGCCCATGGTTGCCTGGAATCCCGCCCTTCACGCTTGAAACTGCCGAAGAGCTCTAGCATCCCACGCTGACCGCGTTGCAAGGAGCATGCAACACCGGGCCTCTGTGGACCACGCTGCCACCGGATTAGTTCCGAGGACGGACAGCGCTCCTCGTGCCCTATCGCGCTTCCGATGCAAGTCCACCCAAAAGAATGTCCATCCAACGGGGGCTTTCGAATTAGGCGACGGTTGCCGACCTGAGCCATCTCGTCGGCCTCAGACACCACGGAACGCGCCCGGAAGAATGCCCGGCCAGCGCGTACGCGATCGAGCGTTGAAAAACGCGGAGTCTTACGAGGCGGCAAAAAATAACCTGCCGTCGCTCGAACCGCGCGTTTTGGATAGCTTCGGCCAGCGTGCTCGCACTGGCCTGCCCGATTTTCTACGGCCCACGGGCGGGTTTACACCGTTCACGGCAATCAGCCTAAACAGTGTCGAGCATGTGATGACAAAAATTGCACCGAGGCACGGCGAGATCCGAGAGATCGACTACGCGACTTGCGGCTCTCGCGAGCGCACGACGAACTGACTGGGTCAACCCCGATGTTCGCCATCGCAGCGGAGCAAGACCACCCAATGGCGACTCGTCGGGAGGAGCGTCCGTCCCACCGCAGCACACGTATCTGAGAGACGATTCCGTCGTCGTCAATGCAGATTGAAAATTGCGGACTATTATCATGTGCGCGATACTATATCTCAGTGCGAACTTGACGTTCGCAAGGACGAATAGCAAGATGTGCAGCGCGATGAGCAGTGCAGCACGAGTATACCAGCGGCGTGGTGTGATACGAGGCAGGCCGAACAAAGTCTCGCGCGTCTCCTGCGCGTGTGGTTCGTGCTTCGTCTTTCAGTTCGCGTACTCAGACGGCTCGCCTTGGAGCACGGAGTTCGCCGTTGATCAATGCCGCAAGCGAGATCTCAACTCCTGACCCGGCGTCTGGAGCGCGAAGGCAGAAACAGCACAAACTGCGGCTATCCGCGCTGCGTGGAGACAGAGACTGCTGAATTGAGAGAAATCCGCTATCGATAGTGCTGTAGCGGTCGCTTCGCTGATCGATTGCGTCTGTGAGAGTCGCGGTATCCTCTATTAGGTAAGGCGCTGCCTAATCTTCAACCTCCGTCGACTTATTTTGGGTAACCCGTTGTCGAGGACACGACCTACGTCGGATGAGTTCGAGGGCATTACGTGCGATGGTTTTTCAGCTAACAGCGATCGCTATGCGTGCGATCTGAAGCGAACGAAAAAAGCTCTTCTTTTCTGAGACCCTAACGTTGCACTCTCATCGCTGCGTTCCGCGCCGGGGAGTGAACGCCCAAGGATGGATTTACATCGCGCCGAGGTTGTCTCCAGATGCACGCATCCGACTCGTTGAGACAACGATCGGTGATTAGGTTTCCGGCCACGAGCTTAGAGGACTGAGCGGCAGTGCCACCGAAGCCGGCGCGAGCGGCGCGGTCACCTCAGAAATTCCCGCAACATGTGCTGATCGACCGTAAAACGAGGTTCTATCTGCCATGGGATAAACCGGACGAGAGACGAAACTTCCGTGAGGGGCGACACTCGCTACGATCGATCTGACACATCGGCGAGATCGGATGGCACGTGTGATCAGTATGCGAAACGTTCCTATAAAGCAATCGAGCGACAACGCAGCGGACGGGAACGCCCGGCTGGTTCAAGAGATCGCCCGGTGTGCGTTCGATGTCACTGCACTTAGCATGTCAAGACGCGCCTCACACAGCTCGGAGGTTGCCTCGCGCTCGCGAAGCGCATTTCGGAGAGGAACGGATATCGCGCCCGAGGCCCGATCCGCGCGGCAGACTCCACGTATCCCGTCGTTCGCGCCGAGACCTAGCCGTGCAGTGCCACTTCCGGTTCGGGACGCAACCGAGATGTCACTCGACCCCCTTCTGATCCCGCGCACATGCCTCGCGGATCCGCCAGATGCTCGAGACTCGAGCGGTTGTTCGCCGAGCGGGAGAATTGGTCGGTGTTGTCACCGCGACGACGATCTGAGTTCAACTCGGCAGCCGATAGCGGCTGTGAAACGCATATATATGTGAGCAAAGTCGGACGGAGTTGGACGGATGGTACGCCCAAAGCTAAAGAACGGACTTGCTCCGTTCGGTCTTTCCGATGCGTCGAACAACATCGACTGCTCTAGAGGACAGACAAGAACGAAATGATATGGATCCTTCACGTCCTAACCAGAGATCGGACAGCTAACAACAGGGGACCACCAGTTTTTAAACTGCGTCAACGCATATGCTCGCACGATTACAGCTGCATCTATTTCACCTGGCGTCACGCTCTATGGGCCTGCGTCGGTGTCGTCATAACGTTCAGCCAACGGCACGCGAGCACGGCGATTAGTATGGTCAAGCGCTGGCTGGTATAGGAGAGATGCGACCGCATTCAGGTCGAACCGGTCGACGAACGGGTATACACTGATCTGCGCCCCTGGCCGGCATAGTCTCGGAAATAGAATCACACAGGCGAGTTCATCGCGCTGGAATTACGAAATCGTTCCAGAGCACAACAGCGCAACAAGAGTTCGCCGCATGCGGCGATTCTACGTCGACTCACCCGCCTGCCGACGGCCCCCGGTGCGCATGTCTATCTCACGATTCTCAGGGAAACCTGAGCTCGAGATCCGGCGGCGCCCTGCGCGCGACCGATGAGGTCATGGGGTCTAGGTTGCCAGAACGTTATCCGGTATTTGGGATGGCCAGACTCGCCGTCGAGCTTGATTGCGACATCCAAGGTCTGTCAGTCGACACTGGGTGCCAGAGGAGCGCGCGCAAAACCCCTTTCCCAGTGGTCCGAGATTTCGGCGCCCACTGCACGCGCCCTCGGAACGACGGTTTGCCAACTTGACCTTGCACAACGACGGCGACGATGAAGCCCTTCAAACGTGCCAGAGAGCGCGATACACACCTCAAAATCCGCGGAGAGTTGTGGAAAACGATAAAAAAAAAAAAAAACAGAAAACTTCCGCACACACGGTCCTCGCGAGAGAGAGGTCCCCCGGTGGAGTAACAACCAGTCGCGGCACGCGACATCGGATCGCTGGCTCAGTTGTTCCATTCGATCGTGAGGCTCCATTACCGGGCGAACCCTCGATCGACAAACCGACCTCCGCGTGCGCTGATGTCCCCAATGACCGAGTCTGTTCGGGAACGACATAGACCGTAAAGGCGACTGCCCTAGAAACTGATCGCGCTGAGAGGTCTATGTCTCGACGACTGCGAATTACGGTTGCACGCGGAACTGCCTCAGTCTTCGTGCTGTTTTGAACACGTACCTGCATCGATGGCATTAGGATAATCACAATCGGTAGAGGTTCTAGTGCCTGTTAACTAGTGATAGCCTTCACTTTCGGCGCACGCGTCTATCAACGGGACAGCTTTGAACGCACCTGACATTTTAGACTATCGGGACCCGGGTAAATATTCGAGATCTCTCGCCTGTCAGGTAGCGCGTGCCCTGAGACCTTGTGACGTGCCTTAATAACCCGAGGCGGAGTCTTTAGCTAGTCGGTAACTGTCAATGCTGAGGATTGCAGCGCTTAGCCCGGGTAATGCCGAAGCCTTTCGCGGCCACTATTCGGTCGAATGTTCGCGACGTATCCGCCGATGGTTCGTCACTTCGCGTGATCCTCCACAATCTGCAGGTCAGAAGGTGAATTCGCGCGCGAGCGAGTCGAAATCGCGCGCGCTGCGTCTGCTATGGATACCGTTACGCCGGCTCGGGCGATTTCCGGTGTCCCGGCGGGCGGCAATTTCCCAACTTTTTTAAAATTTCTCTGCGAGGGCCAGTGATGTCGGTGCCAATACCGAATCGGTATTTGTTTGATATCGAGACATCTCAACGGCGATCTTGATCTGGGCTCGCCTCCCGGGTCGTTTCGATGATTACGTGTTCTACAGCCTTACTTAGAGCGGATGACGACAGCCTGGTGCGAGAGACGTAATCACAAGAATCGCTACTCGTATGAGACAACGTCGGACGGTAGCGCTCGAGGCGCCGTTGTCGTTTGAAGACCGGTCGCACACCTGCAAATATACTCTACCCCGGGGCGTCGCCCATGCGTACGGGCGACCATGGAGGATCCTATCGCGGCAGACTCGAGCATAGAGGCGAGGATGTGGTGAGCTCACCCGCTGAGGTGGTCGTCTGAAGGCACCTTTCGGAATCGAAGCTGCTGACAGTCGTGGCGGCTCGGGTTTACTAGGAGCGGCATGATCAAGAGCTGAGTAAGGATAGAGGCCGCCGCACTCTCGTCTGAGTCGACTGCGCCGGCACCAGAAGCGGGCACTCGACGGTACGAGCAACAGAAAGTCTCGATCGCATGCCTAAATTTTTGCGGTACTAGGGAACAGTAGAAACGCCAGTTGATCAGCCGACCTCAGGACCAGAGGTGACCCACCTATATCTGCGTTCTCTCTGCGAATTCGCGCGCGAACCCGGCGAGCGCACACCGCTCGGAGGATCGAGGAAGTGGTGCGATGTATAGTGCGGCAAATGCACGGATGCGGGTCAAGCGGCCCGCTACCGAAACTGAATGTTACGACATGTTGTACATGAAGACGTGCACATCCCGAGCTGCGAGCACGATCAAATGCTGCTACCGTTAGCAGCTCGGACCACGAAGTCGCTGGTCTGTCGCTGCAATGACGTTATCAAGAGAGATGTTCTCCGTTTATACAGCGAGCAAGACCGCGAGCGAAGCGTCTAGATTTGCGCGGTGCACGAATATTCTGAACGAAAAAGACTCGGTACAACCAGACAGCAGTTGATCTGCAGCAGTTCTTTAGGGACTAGGGTCCGAGGTACATAGCGGTAAGCCCCGTTTACGTCAGAAGCCCCTTGATATCGCAGCCCGGGGGGGGAAACGGAATATCCTAAGGGACGGGCCGGCACTCCACAACCGTACGTAGCTGAAAGCCTGATCGT
>Ga0163217_1043017_pt1 | contig 13054 bp, 20 predicted proteins | sample SynspAceP_FD_185933 | JGI IMG/M metagenome (GOLD analysis project Ga0163217, IMG submission 185933) | Saline lake microbial communities from Ace Lake in Antarctica - Synechococcus sp. Ace-P (PacBio error correction) | ecosystem: Environmental > Aquatic > Non-marine Saline and Alkaline > Saline ...
GGCCCATTGAGTCCCGGTCGGGCACTGGCCACGACCGCGGGTGGCGGCGCGGCCGGGCGACAGTACCCCTACTCAGCGACCGGAAGCTGGCTGCGACAGGAGGAACAGAGATTAGATGCGAGCTCCCTTGCCCGGCAGTACCGGCTCGAGATGCGGTGGGGTGTTCTCGGGCGCCCCCCTTCTCGGCGGGCCGATGCCGGCGAGCGGTAGCGGATTGCGAGTGCTAGCTGACGTCTTGGCTGACGACTTTGCTACGAACGGTGTCGACCTGCACGCGCACTGAAACAACGGCGAAGGCGGCAGCGCTGGAGCAACGCGGCGTCGCCCCTGTGGCCCGCTGTGAGGGGAGCAGCGATCGCCATTCCCGAGTGCAGCCACCAGCGCCAGCCATGTCCAGCTGTTCCAGCCGTCGCTGCTCGACAACTCTAGATCGTGACTCGGCGCAGAGCGGGAATGGCGCGTGGGGCCTCGCCTACCACCAAGAAGCCACCACCAACCTCTGCTTGCTGAGAGCGCAGCACACACCACGGTGGGAGACGAACGCCGAAACTTCGGCAGTGACGACGATGGTGATCGCCTGCCATGAAAGCCCAACTCACAGCGAGGGACCTGATGACTGAGTGGCACATTGTGGAGATAACGTCCCAGGACAATCCACCCTGGTTTCCAGGCGGGTATGGCGATCCGCTCGACCTGTTGGCGTTGTGTCTTGGTGCGTGACAGCCGCCCCCACCCCCCTAGCCCTCATGGCAACGCAAGGGTCTGATGCCGTTCACCACCGCTGCGGCAGGCTGATGGGGCCGGGGAGTCTGGACTTGTCGTGGGCTGTTGCGCGAAGGCTGCGACCGCTGAGCCTGATCCGCCGGCCGCCAGCAACTGGAGCGAACTCTGCTGGCCTCCGCTGCCCGCGCGGCGGTGCTGCGCAGGGGCGCATGGTTCGTGGCTCCGGCCGCCTCTGAGAGCTCCGCGCCTGTCGCAAACTGCGATCGTCTGCCCGATGCCGACTAGCCCGTGGGTAGCGCGCCACCCTGTCAAACAAGCCTCACCGGATGGTCTTACGCCCTCAGTTTCTTCTTGCTCCGGCCGTGGTCCGTCAAGGCCTGCCTTGAACCCCTTCCCTGAAGGGCCTGCCCAGGATCTTGGCCCTCAGCGGCACCGGCAGCCAGTTGGCCGGCGATCGAACACGAACTCAGCGAGGCCAGCGGGGCCACCGGCTCAGCGAGAAACTGGTCGCAGTGACGGCCAGAGCTTCGGGCAACGCTGCCCTCTCGCGGACTGTTTCGACTACGTGCAACCCCGCGTGTTTAGCCACAGCCCTGGTCCTGAGCGGGTCCGATTGGCCCAGCTGGTGGTCAAAGCCACCGCCTCGAGAGGTGCTGCCGTGGCCAAGGCCTGCCAGCCGGCAGGTGTGTTTCCGTTGATCCCTGCGCGAAGCGGCCCGGCTAATTACGGGCCAGTGCGTGCGTCGCGGCGGGGTGGTGCTCGACAATCAGTGGCCTGAACCGGAATGCGGCAAGCTCGAGGCCAGCTCTGGGATCGGTTCACGAGCGACGGCGGCTGCCGCTGCCCAGAGAGCCCTCGCACAGAGTAAACAGTCAGGTTTCCAGCCGCTCACAGTGCGCTGGCCCCAGCACCTGCGCGTCGCAGACGTGGCATACCGTGGCTTGGTTGCATCAGCTTGCGGTCGCCGAAGAGGCGATCGGCTCCGCGCGGAGGATGCTTTCGGTGGGCGGCGGGAAAGCGCAGCAAGGTGCTATCGCTGACTGGTGACACCTGGAGGCGACCCCGCCGCCTCCGCTCGATGGAAGAGCAAGCCGTCCCGATCAATTCCATCGCCTACGAACCAAACGGGCCTGAGTCCACGGCGGATCCGGCTGCCCACCGCCGCGCCCGCGCTGACATAGCGAAGCCTAACCTGTGCTGCAGGAGTTCAGACAGGCGAGCTGTGAGGCGAACGGCGCCCTCGAAGCCGGACCCGGATAGCTTGACACCTCGGAGAGGACCTCGCGCGCAGGAGTGCCCTGGCAGCTCACATCCCTTTTGCTTGGAAGAAGCGGTGGGCCCGTCAAATGCGCGTAGCCATCGGCGAGCAAGCGAGCAAGGCGGCTGGCGCACAGCCGGTCGCGTGGCGATCGCCTGGCTGCCTGTTGCAGGCCGCCGATACGCTCGAATCCTGCCGCCACACCAGCTGGCGGATCTGGGCGGACCAACCATCTGGCAGGCGCCGGCACAGGACGAGCCGGGGCTGCCCGCTGCGGGACACCTCGGAGGAACAAACACGGCGCACCTGGACGCATGCGCGGGCCCATGACCACGGCTCTCGGACTGACCTTGCAGATGCTGCGCCCTTCCAACGGCTCGTGGACGAAAGGCACGCCTCCTTACCCCTCGAGCCCTGTAACAGCGCGTGTGTACGTGAGCGAGGAGCTGCTCTGGCACCCGGTCGGAGGGGGGTCGCAGAGAAGAGATGGGACAGAAGGATCAACCACGGCGGGCCTTCGCTGGGTGCGCTGGGCCGGCGCCTCAAAGATCCCTTGCCTGGGACTGATCGCTTCACTGTGAAGACGCCACCAGAAAACGGCGGCCTCGCTGGTTTCAACCACCCCCACGTCCCTTCAACGTCGAGACGGCGGACTTCGGTTTGGTCGATTGCCGACCAGGTCGCAGCCAAAACATTTGCTATGACCGCGAGCCGGACTGCTTAATCCAGGCAAGTTACGGGGCTGGGCTGAGCGAAACGCTGAAAGCAAGCATTGAGGATATAACGCTCAACACTAGCAGGCAGCCCGGGTCAACGGCATTCGAGGCTAAGTCGGGTGCTGACGCCGGTGACCGATGGTGCCATGGGCCCCAGGCAATAAGTTGCCGTTGTCGCGCGCATCGAGCAGGCATCGCTGAAGTCGGCGTTCTCGGATGCGGGCCTCAGCCCAGGAGACAGTTTGCTGCCAGCTCCAATTCACGCCGCGCAGCAGAGGCAACCCCGCGAAATCGAGGACAGGCGGAACGCTGAAATCCGATCCACAGGGGCACATCAGGGGCATCGGGCTATGAGGAAGGAGTGCGAAGTACACCAGGGCACACTCGGACTACCGCACAAAGACTGGTCTCGTTGGGTCGAGGATCAGAAGACCGCACTAGTTGTCCCGGCCGCCACCCGGCGAAGTAAAGCATCGCCAAGGCGAAGTGCGCCGGACCGCAGAGAGGAACTGAAGGCCAGGCCTGGCCCTGAAATCAGTGCCGCTCTGATCGGTGAGGTGTAAGCTCGACCGGTCCTGGACAGGGCTTGCCCTCGACCGCCAGCAGCGGTGCTCGGCGATAAAGCGCCAGCAGACGAGAACAGCAAAGAACAGACCCCGGGAGGTGGCGTATGCTAGGGCTCACTCCACGAGTGGTGCGGCTGCGGCCATGCTGGTTCGAATTCCCCATCTCTTCACTCGCAAACCACGCCCTCACTCTCACCCGGAACGGGTCCATTCTCACCCTTCAGCTCGCCGTGTTGCCTGAGGTATCAGCCGAGCGCCATAGCGAGCAGAGCTTGCACCCGTCAGAGAGCAGCGACCGGCAGTCGAGCGGCTCCCAAACGTAAGTACAACAGCCTACGGGCCGCCGGCGCGCTCTGACTTGGCGACTGGCGTGGATTACTTGCCGCAATGCGTAGCCGCGGCCGGAATCCCAGAACACTTCAGGAAGGATCGGCTTTCGTGGGCGGCTGAGCTCCACTGATACGGCCCCTAGCTCGTGAGCAAGGCGGCCAGCAGGGAGTCGCGATTTCAGCTGGGATGGCGGCACCGGCACGCAGCCAGGCCCCGCCTCTCCAGAGCCAGCAGGGCAGCTCACGACCAGGTCTCGGGGCCTGCTTGTTGGCGAAGGAATGCGACCAACCCAGCAGCCAGGAATGGGACCCCTCGGGATCGGGGCACCGCTGATGCCATTCCGCTTCGCAGGCACGGCCGGCCGAACGTTATGGTCCCCATCCGAGCAGGCAGGGGTTTAGGGCCGCGCCACCCCAAGGGAGAGCCGGCTGCAGCCAGGCCGGCCGCGGGCCGCAGCCAAAACCCGCGTGATTCGCCCTGGTCGGGAATCGTCTCCAGCCCTTCCTGCCGCAACTGTCTTGCAGCATGTCCGAGGGCACAGCGGCGCTGTTGAGGCGCCAATGCACTAGTGCACTCGCTGTGGCTCCGTTGGAGCAGATACGGAGCTACCGGCGCGCAGTGCAAGTTCCGCGCACAAAGCCTCATTCCCGAGCAGTGTCCACACCTAGCGCGAAACACCAAGAGGGCAGAAAACATCACCCCAGGGCCTGCCGCCCGCTGCTGCAGGGCGGCAGCCACCTCGGAGCTGGGGGCGGGCGTGGAGCGTGACGGCGAGCGCCGGGCTCAAGGGGCGTGCCGGCTTTTTCGCTGGCGATCAGCCCCGAGTATGGGCCTGAGATACTCGGCCAATGGCTCGAATGCCGAAGCGTACGAGCGCCCACCGACCGTGCCCGATTGCGGGTGCACGCTGGAGGCATCCAGATTCCGGTTTCCTTCCATTTCTCTCTTTATCCTTCTTCTAGCACGGACAGCGTGCGCGAGCGCGCCTCGCGAAGCCAGAACTGCGGGGCGTGGATCAGCTCGAAAGCGGTGAAGGCAATGGCGTGGGCCAGGGGTTTGCAGCCCCCTGGGAGCAAGAAGGCAGTCTGGGCGCTGGATCTCGCTTGGGCCCAGCGATCCGCCGCACCAGCTCAACCAGGTGGGGAAGGTATAAAGGCGCTGCGCAAGCAGCGGCGCTGAGAAGCCGCCATGGAGAAGGGAACAGAATCGAGCCCTTGCCCGTTGTGCGGCCACCTGCACGGCCGCAAGCGACTTCGGGGATGGCCGAGTTCGGCCCAGGGCGGCCTGCAGACGCCTTCCAGGCCCAGGTCAATGCCGCGGCGCGCTGAAGGCGCGATCAGTATCTTGCAAAGCTATCGACGCCGTTGCACTCAAGCGGCGCGATCGCCTGCAACGCCTCCTCAGCGTGATCCCGGCCAGGTTCAGCGTGCTGGCGGGGCTTGATCACCAGGGGTTGGCACGAAGCGCACCACCCGCGGTCCCAGCGGCACAACCACCAGGCCGAAATCGATCGCCTTGCGCACCACCTCAGGTCTGCCGGGCATTCGAGCCGCAGCACCAGGCCCTGCAGCAAGCCCCAACCCTCACCTCCCTTCGCGTGCTGGGCGGCGGCTGACCCAGATCAGCCAGCAGTCTTTTCTGCAGCAGCACACCCATCTGCTCCACAGCGGCACCAACAGCGCGTCCAGTTCCTGGGCCACGGTGAGCGCAGCGCGAGGCGAAGGGATTGCCGCCGAAGGTGCCGGCATGGTCGCCGGGGCGGAAATGTCGACGGCCTGCTTGACGGCAGCGCACCGATCGCGATGCCACCGCCAAGCCCCTTGGGCCAGCTGACATCGGCTCCACCCCAAGCTTCTCGTAACCCCAGAAGGCGTCCGCTCCGCCCATGCCGATCCTGCACTTCATCAAAGATCAACAGGAATGTTGCGCTCATCGCAGAGCTGGCGCACCGCCGGAAGAAGGCCGGATCGCCGGGGTTTACCCCCCCTTCCACCCTGCAGGTGTCGAGCATGCACGGCAGCTACGGGGCAACTGCTTTCGCTCGGCATAGCAAAGCCTCAAAAAGCCTCAGGGTCGTTGTAAGGAAAGAAGCGGAACCTTCCACCATCGGCTCGATAGCCCTGGTGGTAGCGGGGCTGATCGTGGCGCTCCACCGCCGCCAATGTGCGGCCGTGGAACTGCCTGGCCGTGAGGATGAACCGGCCTCTCATGCCTCGCACGAGATGGGTCATGCTTGCGGGCCAGCTTGATCGCCCGCTGTCGTTGCCTCGGCTCCGAATTACAGAAAAAGACGCGATCGGTGCACGCCCGCGGCGGATCACCAGTCGAGCATTCCTGTTCCGGGATCCTGTACAGGTTGGAGACATGCTTGTAGGCGCCGAGCTGCGCTCGGGCCCCACCATCGACCCGATCGCGTCTTTTTCGTAATTCCGGAGCCGAGGCCACGAAGCGGTCGCACTGAAGCTGGCCGCAAGCATGGCCATCTCGTGCGGGCATTGAGCGGCCGGTCTTCGCCCAACGGCCCGGCCAGCTTCCACGACGCTTGAAGCACATTGCGGAAGATGAGCGCCACCGCCCATTCCAGCCGCTTACCACAGGAACATCTCAGAGGCCGACATCGGTGGAGAGGATCCGCTGTTACTTCCTTACAACGACCTGAGGCTTTTGAGGCTTTGCTTAGGCCGATAATGCCGAAGCCATTGGCCCCCGGGTAGTCTGGCCGTGATGCTCGCACCGATGCAGGGTGAAGGGGTAAACCCGGATCCCGGCCCTTCTTCCGGCGGGTGCGCACAAGCGTCTTAGCGAATAGCGCACATCCTGTTGATCTTTGATGAGGTTCAGATCGACAATGGTCCGGAAACGGAAACGCTCTGGCTTAACGAGAAGAATATTGGGTGGAAGCGTTATGCGATCACGCGACCTGGCAAGGGGCTTGGCGTGCACGAGAGCGATCGGGGTCGCATTGCCAGTCAGCCCACGATAACGTGCGAGATGTTCCGCCCGGCGACCATAGGCCATCACCTCGGCGGCAATCCCTTCGCCTGCGCGCTGCGCTCACCGTGGCTCTCTTTGGCAACTGGACCCGCCGGAGTGCTACAATGTGGAGCAGATGGGTGTCTGCTGCAGAAATACTGCTGCTGATCTGGTCACCGCCGCCCCAGCAGCTTCGAAGGGGTGAGGTTGGGCTTGCTGCAAGTGCCTGTGCTGCGGGGCCGATGGCGCGGGCTGATGTTTCCGGCTGTAACTCCCAGAGGAACTTACCACGCAGGCCTTCTGGGGTGCCCGCCCACCCCCGCGCGGCTCCGCGTCTCCAACTTGCCGGAGGTCTCCCCCTGCCACTCGGGCAGGGCACCTGGAGGGTGGGGGCGGCAAGGCGGATCGATTTTCGGCCTGCCTGGTTTGTGCCCGCTGGACGTCTGGGTGGTGCGCTTCGTGCCACCCCGCGTGATCAAAGCCCCGCCACTGAACCGGCCGTGTTCAACGACCTCGGAAGACAGCGCGTTGCAGAATCTGGCCTGCCGCCGTTGAGTGCCAAACGGGCGTCCGATAGCTATTGAGCTAGATATCTGATCGAGCCCTTCAACCGCCGCGGCATTGAACCTGGGGCCTGGAGCGCTGCAGGCGCCCTGGGCCGAACCTCGGTCCATTGCCCGAAACGTCCGCTTTGCGGCCGGCAGGTTGCCGGCACCAACCGGCGCAAGGGCTCGATCGTTCGCCTTCTTCCATGGCAGCCTCTCAGCACCGCTGGCTTGCGCTGCGGCCTCTATACTCCCCCACCCTGGGAGCCTGTGCGAGCGGATCGGCGGCCCAAGCGAGATCCCAGCGCCCAGTGCGCTCTGCTCCAGGGGCTGCACCCCTGGAACAACGCATAATCCCTCACTCCGTTAAGAGCTGATCACCGCCGACTGGTTGTCATGCTATCGCACGAGACGAAGGCTGGAGATTGTCGTGGCTTGGAGTGGGACTTGAAGATGCGCTCAGATGCCTCCAGCGTGCACCCCGATCGGCAGTGGTGGGCTCAGCACGAATCGAGCCACGACCATGCCGAAGTTATCTCGGGCCATCCTCGGGCTGATTCGCCACCGAAAAGGCCCGGAGCCCTGAGGCCCCGCGCCGCCGCAGCAGCGCGCCCAGCTCCCGATCGCTGCCGCTGCAGCAGCGGGCGGCAGCCCCTGGGGTGTTCCTTGCTCTGGTGGATCCGCTTGAGGTCTGCGGTGATGACTTTGTGCGGGGAACTTGCCACTGCGTATGGATTGCCCGCCCAGGTGCAGCGCACTCAACAGCGCCGTTGCCCTCGCCTGCTGCAAGACGTTGGCGGCAGAAGGCTGACGATTCCCGTCCAGGCGATCACCGCGGTTTGCTGCGGCCGCGGCCGGCGCCGGCTGCAGCGCCTGTGGCGCGGCCTACCCCTGCTGCTCGATGGGCCCATAAAACCGTCCGGACCGCCTGGCCCGCCCAGCGATTGGACTCAAACGAGGTTGCCGACCGGGGCGATCCCCATTTCCTGGCTGTGGTGCCTCGGCATCCTCGCAACAAGCAGGCACCGAGCTCTCGGTGCCCTGCTGCTCCCTGAGAAGCGGGCCGGCGGTGCCGGTGCCCGGCCATCCCGAGCACTTATACATGAGACTGACTCTGGGCCATGCCCCGAGCTGGCGCCGATCAGGCTCCACGTCCGAGAGGGGCTCCGTGGACTTTTTCCTGAATGCCTGGCCCGCCGCTTGGAGCTCACAGCTCCCAAGTAATCCACGCCAGTCGCCAGCTCAGCGCCGGCGGCGGCCCGCAGGCTGTGGTCGGGCTGGTCCGACTGTATCTCCTGGCAGCCTGCTGCTGGCGGCGAACTCAGCACACGGCGACTGAAGGGTGAGGAATGGACCCGTACCGGGTGCGAGTGAGGCGTGGTTGCGAGATGAAGAATGGCGCGAATCGCACAACGGGCCAAGCCGCCCCTGGAAGTGCTGCTTCCGCCTCGGGCTCGTTGAGTGGGCTCGCGGCCATGACGACTTGTATCTCCAGCGAGCCGAGCGTGCTGGCGGTCGACGGGCAAGCCTCTTCCAGCGAGCGGAACAGAACTAACTACCCTCACCGGGGTCGAGCGGCAGGTGGGAATTTCCAGTGGCCAAAGCCCGGCCGTTCAGTTCCTTTGCCGGGGCCACGCGCCGATGCCCAACTTCGCCGCGCCGACCTGCCGGCGGTTCGATCCTCACCACAGGCCAGTTTTTCGCGGCCGATTCCGTGTCCGATCTGGGCGAGGCCCGATGGACCGGGTCGATTCAGCGTTGCCGATTTGCAGCGGTGCCTCGGCGGCGTGGAATTGGAGCTGGCAAGCAACTTTCAGTGAGGCCCGCATCGGAGAACGCGACTTCAGCGATGCCCTCTCGAGATTCGCGCCGACAACGGCATACTTTGCGTGCGGGCCCATGGCACCCTCCGGTGCACCGGCTCAGCACCCGACTCAGCCTCGAATGCCGTGCCCCGGCTCCTGCAGTGTCTGAGCGTTTCATCAATATTGCTTGCTTTCAGCTGATTTGTTCGCCCAGCCCAAGGCACCGTACGCCTGGGGAGGCAGCCGGCCGGGTCATAGCAGAGTTGTTTGGCTGACACCTGGTCGGCAGACCACACGCGATCCCGCGTCCGTAGAGCTTTGAAGACGTGGGGTTGAACAGCAGGCCCGTTTTGGTGGAACCTCACAGCGATCAGCTCGTGCAAAGGGACCTCCTGCCGCCGCCGCCAGCACCAGCGGAAGGCCCGCCAGCCGCTTGTGCTCCCTGTTGCCGCACCCCCTCAAGCGTCCAGAGCAGATCCCGCCCAGCGCTGTTTTCAGGCCGAGAGAAGGGTTCCTTCCGGTTGGGCAAGCAATCTGCGGATAGTCGCCCGGGTCATGGCCCGCGCATGCAGGGTCGGTGTGGTTCAGACAGAGTCCTTCGCAGCGGCAAAAGCCCCCGCTGGCCCTGTTACCGGCGCCTGCCCAGAGAGGTCCCGCCCAGATCCCCTCAGGCAGGGGGCAGGATTCGAGCGTATCGGGCGCCGCAACAACAGCATCGCGAATGCCGACAATGTTAGCAGCTGGCACCGCCTCCTCCTTGCCGCCGCAGGCTGAGTCATTTGCCGGCCACCACTTCCTCCAGCAGCAGAGGCTGGGAGCAGCAGGGCTCTCCCAGGCACCCATCCGGGCTGGCTTCGAGGGCCGCGCGACCAGTGGCTGATCTCCACCAACCACGTTGCTGCCAGTTTCACGCGGCAGCGGTGGGCAGGCGACCGCCGTGTGTAAAAGCCGTTGGTCCGTAGGCATTGGGTTGATAGAACCATCGAGCATGGGAGCAGGCGGGTTCGCTCCAGTCACCAGCTCCAGCAGACAGATTCTGCCTGGATCGCAGCACAGAATCCCCAGACCGCATACGGGAGCCGCATGCCTCCGGAGCCGCCCCACGATGACCCAGCCACGGTGGCGCTGCGCCATGGTGCTGGGGCCACCAAGCATGGCGACCCTGAAACCGACGTTTGACGGTCGATTCGCAGCAGCACCTCGCTTCGGCCGGACATCCCAGAGGCTGGCCTCGAACCGACAATCCGGTTTTTCAGGCCACTGAGGTCGAGCACCACCCGCCCGCGAGCGGCCACGCCTGCCGTAATTGCTCGGTGCCCGCTCCGCGCGGTCACGAACACCCTCGCTGCAGGCCTTGCCACGGCCAGCACCTCCTCGAAGCGGGCTGGCTTGACCACCAGCTGGGCCAATCGTCCCGCTCACAAGGGCGCAACACCGGTGAGTTCGAAACCAAGTCGTCGCGAGAGGACCGCAGCTCTGGCCCGTCATACACCAGTTTTGGCCCTGACCGGTGGCCCCGTGGCGCGCTGATTCGGTTCGATCGCCGCACTGGCTGGCGTGCCGCTGCAGCATGCATCTCAGCGGCCCTCAGGGAAAGGGGTTCAGCAGGCCTTGACGAGACACGGCGGCAAGAAAAGAGGTGCAACGCCATGGTGACGTCTTGTTCCTGCACAGTGGCCCCTACCCCCACGGCAAGGGCATCGACAGCGACGTGCAAGGCCGGAGCCTCCAGGGAGGGCAACCACTGGCCCTGCGCACCACACCCGCCGCTTGCGAGGCCCGCGGCGAGCAAGTTCAGCTCCAGTATGCACGGCCGTGCCAAGGTCAATTAAGACAGGTCACTGGCCGCGTTCGGTGGCAGCTACACACCGTCCAGACCAGCCGCATCACCTGCGCAGGGGGTGAAAAACGCATCAGAAACCCTGCGTTGACGCCGAGGAACTAGGTTGGCGGCTGTCTAACGACAGCCCAACATTGGCGGAGACGATATGTATCATCACAGCCTGAGAGAACCTAGAGTCCAAGGACGTTAATCTCCACTTCGGGCCTGCACGCAGACCAAGCAATATAATAATCACTCCACGCCGACCCCGACTGAGAGTATACGCGATCGGAAGCAAATCGGTTCGCGAGTTCGAGCTGTCCCCACCAAGTCGTGGGCCCAGACCAGAGGTGGTGAGGCAGGGCCACCACGGCCAGCCCCGCATCCGCGATCGCGGCCATTCCAAGCAAGCGACGCTGAAGCGGACATGCGGCGCCTGTGGCTGCAGGTGACGGAATGCGATCGCTTGCTCCTCACCACCGGGCCACCAGGGCACGCCTGCTTTCCAGCGCTGCGCCCCTTCGCCGCTTGCTTTTCATCGACGTGCAGGTCGAACCGCAGCCAAGCCGTCAGCCAAGCCAGCAGAGCTGCAAATCCGGCTCTGCTGCGCCGCGCTATCGCCGAGAATGGGGCGCCGAGAACACCCACCGAATGCATGATCGGCAGGGAGCTCCCATTCCGTCGCGGCCCGGCCGGCGGCAGCGTCTGGCACCGGACCCCCGCGGTCGTGGCCCAGTGCCCGACCGTGACCAAGGCCACCAGTTGCAGTCAGCCGCTGCTGCCAGCGCTGTTTGCAGGCCAGCAGGGCCTCCCAGCTGGCCTCCGAGCTAGGCCCGGCGCTGTCCACATGGCTGCGCAATGGCCGGGAGCCCTGGCGGCCAACGGCCTGCTGCAGGCCCTCCTGTCGCCCGCTGCCATATCCTGCTCCCTGTGACGCTGGCGTGCTCCTGTTGGTTGGCCGCCCGGCGCCGGCCATGGTGCCGTATCCATTGGGGTGGCGCTTCCCAGTGAAAGGCCTTGTCGAGGTGGGCATGGGCTCAAGTAGGGCGTGAGCGCACGCAACAGCTCATCCCGGCTGGGGCTGTAGGCCTGCCTGCCTGTGATTCCGGCCGGCTAATGGCCGAGGCTGCACGCTCACCAGTCCTTTCGCCCATGGCGCGGGGCAGGTCGCCTGCGCAGCGGGTCGAGCAGCGGCTGCAGCCTCATGCGGCAGGCCGTCCGGCGTCGGTCACTTGCGCTGGGTTCACCGTCGTCCGTCATCGGCCGCTGTGCTGCCAAGCCCTGATTAGGGAGCCGGGGAGGATCGTTGGCTCACTGGAAATGTCCTCAGGATCACGAATTGGCCTGCCCCCGCCAAGGTGAGGGCCCGTGGTAGGTGGAAGTCTAGTGAAGGCAGCACGGACGGCCGCCAATCTGCTGTGCGTAGAGCTGACAGCCCGAAGTTCCGGCGCCGCGCTCCTGCCCAGCCAGCTTCCGACATCTGGCGCTTGCGCCACGGATCAGCCCGGCAATCTTGAATCACAAGCCTTAGCGGTGCTTCGGTAGGCCTCGGCCGCAGACCTCGCCAATCCCCATCTCGACAGCTGTTTCGCGAAGCAAATCCTTCAATTCGCGGGAAACCTCGGAGAACATGCTCACGGACAGCGCGCAACCTATCCGGAGACCCGCAGACGGAGCCGATGGCGCAGACGTTGTAACAATTCGGTATCAGTCGCAATAAGCGGATGGCGCACGGGCAATCACGGGCAAGGCTGCTTGATACATTGGCAAAGACACGGCGGGACGTCGCCAAGTGCATAAGGGCAGCGCCTTGTGGTTGCCGCCATACGGGGGTTCGAAGCCAACGCTGCCCTTATCGCTTCCGCAGCCGATACGGCTGCACGACCCGGGAGAGCTCTCACCGGAATCGGCGCAGGTCAGTCCGGTTCCGTCTCGATGGCGGCGGCCTGGCTCTGGCTTCCGCTTCGCCTGAGCAGCGCCGTGTTCAGTGCCACGGCGCCGCTACCTACGAGAGGCCGCGGCTGGGTCCGATCGGCTCACGATGTGGCCCAGCTGCTTCGATTGTGGGCGATCAGCCGAGCTAAGGCACGGCCAGGAATGCTTCGATGCTCGTCTGACCATGGGTCTGCCCCGTGCCAAACACGAAGAAGAAGCCCTGGGACGCGGGCGAGAGCTGTGAATCAGCGAGACCAGAGCGCGCTCGAGAAGGAATGGCAGAGCCGAACCTGGCCTTCACGAACAAGGTGCGTCTGGCCCGGCCTGCGGGCGCCTGCAGCACCGCCTGCTCCACGCGCCAGCTGGCGAGTGACCCGACGC
>Ga0163217_1045074_pt1 | contig 13054 bp, 6 predicted proteins | sample SynspAceP_FD_185933 | JGI IMG/M metagenome (GOLD analysis project Ga0163217, IMG submission 185933) | Saline lake microbial communities from Ace Lake in Antarctica - Synechococcus sp. Ace-P (PacBio error correction) | ecosystem: Environmental > Aquatic > Non-marine Saline and Alkaline > Saline ...
TCCGCCCTTGGGAATAATTTTTACCGTTTCCTTATTTCCCTAATACTGATCAATCTCGCAAGACCACTTCATTATGTCAGGAATCTGCAGGAGATTACTCGCACATACCTTGCCCTTTTTGGGTGCAAGCGAGCAGAAATCTGTAACAGTAGATAAGGCATACAACCTCTTTCTAGGCTCCCAAAATTGTTTGGTTTGGTCCTGGGCATTTACTAATAACAAGATTCTGAACCAATAATAGCAAAACATGAGGTACAATCGAAATCTTGGTTTTCGGTTAGTAAGGAAACACACTTATCACTTCACTTCACCTTCGATATTATCGGTGAGTAAAGAATTTCTAAAGTAGACTATACACATTATTCTTCCATCTCTCGCCTCTGGCGGCTGGGCTAGTGATGTGCATAAGGATGTTTATTTTTCATCCAATCGGTTAGATTTTCCTCGCAATTCGAATCAACTCAGCGGAACACCTTCAAACGTAGTGGAGCCACCATGTGTATGGAAAATCGAAACAATTCCATTTCCCGAGAAACTACAGTTTGTGCAATGTCCATTTCAGACCTACTGGCAAGTATAATCTTTGTGATTTATTCTCGCTTAAACATTTTACAAATGTTTCTAGAGTCAGAACATTAGTGCTACAGAGAAAGTTTGGGTTTCTGTCGAGAACCCATTCCTACTTCATTTAACACTCAGAAAAAAAGAAGGTATAAGATTTCCTTTCCCATCAAACTCAGTATGCAGGTCTAATCCCCAACTCTTAACATTCGGCTAATAATATTCGAATTCAAGAATTGGATACATATGCTCCACACGTCAAATTCGCTTCGATGCTGCAATCATTTACAAAGAGTGAACCAGTAAGTCAGCAGATATTTTCATTACCTAATAATGTATTGTCCTGGTCAACTCAAATCCGGAGGATTTAGAGTGGAAAAAATAAACTGCACCTGCACTTTAATGTATCAACTGTAACACTGCCTTTTCATGGAGTTATCGCAGAAGCTACTTCATCATATCATATGTGCATAGTTTGCAGCATCTTGTTCCTCCCCATTCACATACTCCGATTCTCTCCAGTTAACAACGCAAAATTATGTTTGTGAAGCGTACTTTCCATAAAGATTTGCTTCTCATGTTGAAGTAGTAAGAAAACATCGGAAGACTGTCTACCAGGTGAGAAATCGTAGTTAAACAGTCATCATGCAGTGGAATAATATACATAGACCGCTTCAGGTATTACACGATATAAAACAAGGAGCTTAAAATTTTGTTTGATTATCGGATATATCCTTGAGATTGGCACACGAGAAACGAGTCCACCAGCCCCAATCTCTGTTATTTCAGGTAATGAACGAACGAATGGATACTGCACTGTTGGCACTATCAAATTCTCCGTTTAAAAGTGGTCAAACATCTCCAGCATTCGAGGCGTATGTTACCGATTGATAAAAAGCCATACCGTCTAGTTCTCCATTTGTTTGAGAAATAGGGTGGATGGCATCATCCAAGGATAAAACGAAAGAAGTGTCAACATTGTTTGGTTTCTTCGGAATAAACCAGCCCTGAAAGTTGGACATTGAGAGAATAAAGATCTCGTTTAAACATTCTACTGATGCAGCATATCGGTAACATTACACCATAAATCCACCGAATGAAGCTAAATTCATAGTACTCACAGAAGCTACATAGACTTTTATTCTGCAGCGCGATGCTAAGCACCTTTATAATTCCTGGCCGACCAGTTGCGAAATATAGAAAGTTCAACAAGAGCAATCATACTATTATTAACTTTCATTTCTATTTATTTGTGATTGATTGATATTAATGTTCAGGTACACTTTATCGACACTGCACAGCGGTTTCAGCCTCACACTTCAATACTTACACCGCAACGAACATCGGCCCTCACTTTCACACTAACATGGTCTGCCCTACTTTTAACTTCTACAAAAAGTCTTCGAATAATTCCTGCGTAACGTGGTGCTTTAAAATCAATGCATTGATCCTTTTTCAGGCCAACAGATTTTCCATGTGCCTGCTGGCAAAGCTCAAAAGCGCATTGTAGCTGCAAACCATCAATGGAACCAGCGTTCACATACTACATTGCCAATTGAGGCTGCTGCACAGCCGCCACCAAGTGGTAGACCGGAATCAATGCGAGTCTAAAAAAACCGGTCTCGATTCATCACCCCCCCCAAAAAAGGCCGCGCACTGATTTCAGTTCACTCACAAAGGATTCTTGTCGTTCTTCTCGCAGTTCCCGTATTGGATTTCCCAACTGGCAATTCGATTGCAAACAGGTCCAAATTACCTTGTCAAATTTTATCATGCGTTAGATGTTGGTATAATAGTGGATTAATATGTTCGGAAATAATTCAGAAATATTGCGTGCTTCAGCTCAGAGGTTCTGATGTGCATTGGAACATTTGACGACAATATTGCGGCAACTGGATTTTTCTACCACTCTACGGATTTATATCATGTTCAGACCATTCAGAGACTTCTTCCAGTCACCCTTTCAAACTTGTCCACAAATATCTTTCCATATGTGACAGCTTAATTTCGAATAACTCAGTACTCTAGCTTACCATCTGCGGCATCAATTTCTTCGGAATTTACACTTTTCACCGGCCCAACTCCTATGTTCACATTCTGGTTCGGCTCAACATTCAAATTTTGTCTTTTTTAGGTGCTGTCTGTTGTTTAGTTTTCCTACTTAACTTTTCTTGTGCTCCACACCCGCGCTGATAAAATACTAAAGTGGCCATTGCAATTAGGGATTGATTCCGTTTTCACTTTGGTGGTTTAATTAGGTTCTAAATTTTAAACACGGGAGTAAATGTTATAAATGACTTGCATATTTGGACTGTGTCTTTAATTTTTATTTAGACAAATAGAGTCTCGAATCAAAACTTTATAATTCAACACTTTAAATGATTGAAGAAGTAATGAGCCCTATTGTATTGAAATTGATGTAGGAGTAGAATGTCGCTTGTATTTGTGAATAAGGAAATAAAACTATGTCTCCTTGTAAAACAAGAAATAATATTGATAGAAAAAACACATACTTTTGAAATCAACAATAATACAGTACGTAAAATAATACCTAACTAAAAACTAAGTCTATAAACTAAATAATGTTTCTATTTCTATCCAACTTTCTTATTCCACTGGATATGACTCTTACGCTGATCAAGAAGTGTGATGAGTACAAAAAAGATATAATAATCTGCAGCAACCAAGCAGGCGGCTCTCATCGTTCACAGATGGTGGTGAATACTGTCGATCTAAAACAGTCTTCATCTATTTATGATATTCCATTTCCACTGATTCGTAGGATAATGCATGCGGGACAAATCAGGAACACATAAATTTATGTAAAAATCAATAGCGGTGGGCAAATTTGGGAACTACAACCCTCCAACGCTAATACAGGCAAGAGTTTTTAAAAAGCTACATATTTATAATGCTGATAGGCTTATTCTTCTAGAAATGGGGCGTGTTTGCCTAATTACTTAAACGGTGGATTACATTTAATTTTATACAAGAAATGAAGTACAGTATAACTCAAAGCCAATAAAGAATTCTAATATTCACTAATCAAATATTTAATTCGATTCTTCGTCTTAGTCCTAGTAAAATCTAACGATTAGGAACTGTCATAAGAAATTGTTTACCTAATGTAAATAATAATGCGGTTAATGGAATCAAGAGAAATTAGGAAACTATTATTTGCGATATAATACCCGGTTATGGAGTATCTGGGAAGTGGATTTCTTTTACAATCAACTAACGGTGGCTTCTTGGACATCTCATTAATAAACCCTTTTGCTTTATGATAACTGCAGTTCATTTCTCCCTAATGGAGGATGTTAAAATATGGGTTGCTAATACAACAAAGATGGCGAACAATTGAACTAGTCCAGAACAAAAAAAAACATAATTTACACTATTAACAAATAAAATTTGCAAAGATACAAATTGTAATCCCTAGAATAGGAATATATAAAAAAAAGCGGATTATATTAAGCGTAAAGAAAACAGTATCAGATTTCAAATCTATCCTAACTGTAAAGAGTCTCCAATTAAAGTAGAATAAATTTCTAAATATTTCATTCAATGTATGATTTAAAAGCAAACTCAGAAAGGATATACCCGCACAAGAAATTAAATTGAATGGAGTATAATAAAAAGAATCTAATTCCTAGAAACAAACCGGATAATACCTATGAACAGAAAATAATATAATTAAGACTCACTTAAATGCCCTTTCATCAAAAAAATGTTAACCATTAATCAAGAAGCGTGATTGTATTTCTTACATTTAGATTCATGAAAATAATTGCTCATTTATGCTAGTAATCCTTTTAGTATTTGGTTTATCAAGGCAGGCTCACTTTGTGGGTTAAGGTTAAATGAAAAGGCACACTTTGGAAGTGTGGTCATATTCGACTGTGGAATCACAACAAATCTCTCGATCGGAAAAGAATCACATTAAAAACTACATCCTCAACTCAGATGCTGCAGTGACATCATCAATAAAATATAAATATGAGATACAAAATAACCTCTCTAAACAACAAAATAGATAAACAAATACCATATTTTTACACAATTTTTGGAGGTAGTTCCATCTCCTCTTTTTCCAACAATTAATATCTAAAGAACCCCTGCCACTCTCCTTTAGTAGCGATCATCTACTTCTGCAGACCTATTCGTTTGTGGATCTTTTTTTATCGATTATACGAAATTAATTATACAGGCACTTTATAAGACACAGATATTAACAATAAAAATTTCATAATTCAATACAACGCGCAGAACTACGCTGTATATCTAATTTTAAGCAATTAAATGCCACACAGCACTAAATTCCCGATTAACCATGAAAAAAGAAATGGTATAACAGAAACAAAACAATGAAGCTGTTAATAGGAAAAACTCCCGGGCAACTTAGAATTTAAAAGAAGGCGATTCTGTAACATGTCACATGAAATGGATGTAGAAACGCTCTTGCATTTGGCATGGATTGCCTTTTACACAATTCAAGATTGAGTCCTACTTAACCAGATCAACTATTTTACCTTGGAAAACTTTAAATATGATTTCAATTAAACAAGCGGTACCTATGGTTCTCTATCGGCACACTATGTGCAAGAGAAGGGCTTTTTGGTTCCATTGTCTCACAAAAAAAACACACGATACGAACAAAGGACATTGTAGTCTTTATCTGATTGCCGAATCAAAACCATAAGAATGTATTAAGAACTAAACGGGAAATGAAGGACGGCGAAAGAAAAAAGGAACTTCTGTCCCGTGAAATCGTGTATTGGTAAAGATGCTTATGGAAGCTCAACTTAATTTTGGAAACAACGAATCGGAAGTGCGATATTGCATATTTATACCCAGCTCTGAGCATGGAGAACAGTCAACTCAAACTCGTATCAAAGTGTGAAAAGTAGAAGCGAATCATAATGGTTTCCGCTCTCCAATTTTGGATGACATAGTGGAGGAAATGATCCAACCTATCAGGAATTTGATTGGGTGTGCCACATAAAAACAACAAGACTGCATGCATTGCCAGAAATAATACTTATAGTGAAATCCTGAAGCAACAATGAAATGCGAGCTAATGGCACAAGATGGCTCAGGCGAACATAGCTTGACCTAACATCGGCAGTGAAAAGATCACTTGAAAGCGATATGCCAAGACCAGATAAATAAAAGATGCAGCAGATGGCAAGAAATGATATGCGTATGGCTCCTGCCCAAAGTTAATCCTTCCAAGAAACTCGAGAAAATCGATGAGATAACTGGGACTGCAAAGAATAAGAGGGCGAACAAAGGCATGATCATTCAAAAATGACCAAGCACCATAAAAGGAGAAAAAAGTTGAAAATGAGTTTCTGACCTCCATGACAAGGATGGAAAATTCTCTCAAAGTGCGCAACCGGAAAGTATGATTTGTTGAAACATATGGAAAAGAAGTGAAATGGCAAGCATGAAATTTTTCAAGAATAGCAATTACAACTTTTAAAATCACTAAAAAAACAAATTTTTCTAAGACATTACAGTAAAAGAGTCTGCTAATCTTACAGAAATATGTGGAGTAATCTGGAGTATAACGGTGTACAACTTTCTAAGCAGATAAAATCAAATGAAAACGGAAGACTGTAAGAATATTTAACAATTAACCATGATGCACCACCATGCATTGACGGGTACTTTTAAGTGAATCAATCGAGAATGAGAATATCTCCATTAAAACATACCGTAAATGCTCCAAGAAAGTACCATAGAATTTGATGCATGAAAAGTGTGATTGGTTTTTCCGCCCATGTTTGTATCACATATAGTGGAATGCGAGAGTTTACAGTTACGATAGCTCCTCGAGACCTAGAATGAAAGTTCCATTAAAAAATGATGAATTGAGGTAACACTTTACAAAATGGGAATAGATTGATGCTGCATCGCACAATGACTGCATGATTAAATTGCTTCAACAATGAATCAATTTAATTAAAAGGAGATATGTTTGAATGAGAATTTGAATTGAACTTCTACGAGCGATATATCTATATTATTTTAGAGTTGGTAGATTGAAAGCGGAGAATAACATTTAACAAAACCCGACAAAGCCAATACAAATCCAGGGTCCGTACCGCTTTTTAACTTCTATTTATCAACCTTGATGTTAGGTGGGATAATGAAGTTGCGACTGAATTTAGGTTAATCGAAAATTCTAAGCCTTCTAGAACAAGATTGTCTCGGAAAACTAGATATAAAGCCTGATTTGGATGGTTTAATAACTAACAATAAAAGATGGTCACAATAAACTTCAGTGATGATACATGGTCGGCAGTTTGAATATCTTGTCGCGTAAATGTTTTATGGGTAGCTTATGGACAATCGTTTCTGGGCCCGGGGCGACTATCAGTGATTTAACTAGACATTAATGAATTCATTATAACGTATAATGGCCGCAGAGCCCCGGTAATCCTGCTGGCTTGTCACAATGGATGCATGGTAGTGCTAACACTTTGTGCGCTTTGTCTCGAGTAGTTTGATCCCAGATTATCGATGCATAAGAGAGGAACCAGGGAGAATGAAAGACCTCAAAAAGTGTATCCTGGACATTCTCGGATTTATAGACATTCATGAGCTTTTCAGCATTGGCCACAAAAAAACTTATTCAAAGGGCTAGTTCCGTTTCTTAATTGCTTTTACTAGCTTCTACACTAAAGTAATAGAGGAAGGATTTATTATTTTCTATCTTTTAGGTTGGCAATTGTTATAGTTATGCTGAATATATCGGGTCTTTGCTGATTGGCATATGTTGGCGCTAATTCTGATGATTCGACCAAAATGATCGAAGAAGCCGCGAAGAAAACTTGGAGATGGAGATAGAAAGTAAACAGACAAAAATCGTTCTTTGGCAAAATCAATCTACTGAGAAGTTGGCAAAATAGCAATCAGTATGGTATGGAAGAAGATGGTTGAAGGAGTAACCAGTCGGTTACAATTGCAGGAATAGTGGGCTTTGTTCCAGATTCTTTGTTGAAACACTCTTTTATAAATACTGAAATGACAAAGTTACTTCTCATTTGGTATTATTTAGAGCACGTCATCATCGACCATCATCGCTTTTTTAACTTTATCGGCTCCTGACATTCCCGTTGCGGCACTGTATTTGGAAAAGAGTTAGTTTTGCAGGAGTCAGGCTTAGTATTAGCGATTTTAGTGTTTTGCCTGGTATTGCGAATAATGCAAATATTATGGATGGAAAAGTCCTCTTCATTCTCTTTTTTGCTTTTCGTAGCGTTGGATTATTTCTTCCCTACTTCATTAACGTGTTCCATTTTTTTGATTAATACCACTGCTCCAATTGATTAGAACAATCTGAGCATTTCAAATCAACTATACTTTTTCATGAAATTGCCTTTTTAATGTCATTTCAGGAGTTGTAGTTATTAGGATTTTTCAAGAATCAAAGTTCATCCCAAAAGAATGGCTTTCCTAAAATACATGGCTAGAACTCTTGCTAAGATGGATTGCATCATTAGTTAGGTGTTATCATGGTATTCTATATTTAAGTGATCAGCTAAAATAAATCAGAAACTGAGAGTAACTAAAAAACGTTAAATTTGGGAATCATGAAAGCCATTTATCTATATTCTTATGTACAATTGTGTTTAGCTCAATGAGCCACTATTAATAGTGCATTTTGTTGGGGAATGTCCGACTCGCCATTTTTGATGAGCCTGAAGTCTGTCATTTTGAAAAGTATTTTGGAACGGTGACTCAAAAGATGGGTTGCGCTAAAAATAATTTGCTGGGAAGTGAAACACTAGTAATAAATGACAAATCACAATACACTTTTAAATGAGCCACACAAGGCTCTCAAATTGGCGAGCGGAAAATGTGCGGAAAATAATTTCATACGCGAATAACATGGTCGTTTAGATTGGTACCTTTAAATCCTCCCTTTGGTTAATACCTCCTCTTTGTTTCTCCGGGTATCTTTGATTATAGCTTTTTGATTTTTGGCAACAACTGTTGTTCTTAGAAAATTAAAAATAATAAAACAAAAATCGAAACATGAAAAGATACATTAATTTTAGCATGCTTTAAGTCGCGATTTAACAATAAAGCTCACAAAAGATAATACTGCAAATTCAATCATAAATTAGGAAGTTCAAATTTGCATACAATCAAACAGCAATAATAGATATTTCCACCTTAATCTTCACGATAGAAATATAACAGTTCTGAAATTACTTGAAAATGATGTGTGAACAAGCACAACGTAAATCTATAAGTTAATGTTGAGCAGGAACGCTAAACGTTTGATTGTATTCAATATATACATTGGAAAGTCTTTCTTTGGAAGTGACAGTGCAGCATAAACAATGGTGTCCAGACCTTTGCCATGGACACCGCATTGGGCAACAAAATCGCCATCCAGCATTGGGTTGGGCAGCAGGCACGCTTCGCCTTTGAAGGAAATGACTGGGAACAACAATGAACACAGATGGCAAATTCATGCATGGAAACAGAAATTCAATACTCAAACAATTCCAACACAGGTTTACAGACTGTTAAATCCACATTGAGTAAATGAAGATACGCTCAGCTTGAATGGCATTAGATTAATGGAAACCTCATTCAATCATGGTGAAACGGAGAAGCAACGACGCATTGAGTAATTTTAATACGAAGTACTCACGCAAAGACTTGTTGAATCAAGAAAAATGAATCACAAATTTAGTATTCTCAACGCAAGTAGTGAAAATTGTTTTGCAATTGAAGCAATCAGAATGGAAATCAATTAATTGTACTTCTTATAATGTCAATCGTTAGCCAGAAACAATCAATTCGGCAATCAGTAACGTTCATGAAACCAAAGAACTATTTGTAACTTATAACAGAAAAACTTATCGGTCTGAGAAGTAATCATACAGTAGTTAGAAAATATCAACTCACAAAAGGTTGTTTTTTATGTTTCATATTACTTCTCTTCAAAGCTGTCAAAAAGACAATATTCGAGATGAAACGTTTATATGATGCAAACCTATCAAAAATCAAAACAGGCAACTTCGAACAACCTTTATTGATGATAATAAATTAACCGTTCAGGCGTAAAATTAGGACGAATGATTTTTTTATGAAAAGAAGCTTTCACATCAACTCAGTCTGCCAAGTTGTCACCGACAAGACACATAATTACAGATACTGCTAGTTCAGAACTGAATAAACTTGCGTGAAAGCGATCAATGGGCCGTTTTAACATGCATGCGAACAATAAGAGTTCTCTGGATGGCCGTGCTCATTATGAGGCATCCAATCTTTATTGCCCATCAAGATCACTTGGAAATGGATGAATGGGCCTTGCCGAATTATTAATAAATGAAGCGACGAAGTGTAATCGCCAACAATTCACTCGTGCATTCGGGAACGATGAAATAACACCAGAGAAGATTTCATGGCTTGGAGCAATCATAATTCATGTATCTGGTGAATATAAGTATAGACAAATATAAAAATGGACCACTCAATGGACAGCGGTGGAAGAGCGAGTAGGTATTTGTTCTCGCAGCATTCAATCCAGTTCCAACTTCCAGGAGCAATTGCGCCCACTGTCACCACTCTAAATTGAAAAGACAAATACTTGAACAATGCGTTGGAATAGTATGCAGCATACAGACGAGGACGGATGAAGTCACGAAACACCTCAATGACACGGGAAAATTAAAGCACCTATGCGGAACATTGAATAACTGCACCTTATATGCACGACGGTCGTTTAAAACTTGAAGAAGTGTAATACATTACAATTCTAATGAAAAATTCATCACTATCGACCGGAATTTGATTTACCATTGAACAGTGGAGGACTGTCAATGTCTGCAGACAAAAAAAAGCGATTGCTTTTCTAAACAAAATGACGTATGAGATTTAATGAGAATACAGAAATCCAAATCCATTTTAATTGAACAATAAATTCATAAAACACATTAATACGACATTAGGCCCGTCATAGTACGTTATTGGTTTGTAATGATTCGGGATTTTCTCAAGTTGACCACATGACCCTTTAATCAAAACGCTCGGGTTCTCACAAGCATTTCCAGAGGGAATGATTACCAAAGAAGGTGATTGGGAAAAGCGGTTATTTAAACGAATACATCTCTCCAAACAATCAATTAGTTGGCAGTTGTCCCATCCGCATTGCTTTTCGACTCAGTTGCATAAGTCAGGAGTACTTTCACGAGCAGGAACTAGAAAGCTCCTTCATGGACAACATTGGTTACACGTATTTTCTAAGAGAAGGAAGTGTCCGACGATTGAAATGCTAAGTGTTGGTTCATCAAGAAACAATGAATTTAACAACATAAGTGGGATATCCAAAGAGTTGAGATAAGCATCTACTTATGTAAAGATGAGTTATCAGACTCCAATCGAGACCTGATCCATTTTGTTAATTCTAGGCTTGCAACTACACTGACTTCAATCAGTGAAAGCCGCTATGATCAATGTAATTTTCAAAGGGTAAAAAAGAAAAGCATGACTAAGATGAGATAAAAGGAAAAAGCTCTTTTAAGTGCGATAAATCAGCTGCAGAGTTTATTTCACAAACACGATAATTGAAAACTAATGCAACTTCAGAGAAATACGAAGATCCAGGCCGTTTTAGTGACATCATCTGTCGATATGCAAAATTCAAAGTTCCTTCATTGGAAATGTAAATTGACAGCACCTTCAGCACAAAGCAGTTTGCCAACTTGGAGGAAGTCATCGAACACATACAATCTGGGTACAGAATTACCCTCAAAAGCAATGATCAGCTTTAATTCTGACGCACGAAGAAGCATTGCTTGCTTTCTTAAAAACATTGACAATTATGAGTTTATTATATACGAATAAAAATGCAATAAAGGGGCTAATTTTGATACAAGAAGTAGTAAAAAATGCTTTACTGTTTATAAGTGATGTCAATTGCAACTTCTTTAATATTTTCAACCTAGTTTCTTGCTCTAGCCCAACGAGAAATCAATGGAAATTAGTGGAATAGAAGAATGATTAAGTGTATACTAGCGAAGTGCTTTTTTCTCCGATTTCATATCAAAATAGTGTATACGCAATCTAACTAAACAAGTTCAGACTGCTTGATGATGTTCCCAGAATTATAAAATGGGTTCAAAATGCACCTATCGAAACAGTTTTTTAAAAAATAAGAATATATGTTTAATTATACATCCTAAGAACTTACGTTCTTTATCTACCGCGATTAGTCAATCCATACAACAAACCATGTGTCAAATGAAAAAGGCTATCCCGCTGTTTCAAACTTTCCTCAGTTTTCACAAAAACGAAGATCGAGTAGAATGGGCCTTTTCGATCGAAATGTAAGTAGTGAAATAATTCGACGACCATTAATTGAATTACCGATAGTGCGATCCAGCCTGGAGAATATTTCTTCTGGTTGGCATACGTCATACAAAAGCCCGTGACAATGCGAAAGTTCAAGCCATGATTGAGGAGCAAATTCACTTACTTATGTCATCTGCTAATCTGGACAATCTTCTTAAAAAGAATGAAAAAAATATTTAGTAGTAGCATGTTATACACTAGGTGTTGTGCTGTAAAAAAAGAATGATAAAGTAAACTATCGTATCAAAATCAAATCTGTCCGGATGGAAATTTTGTTTGAACAAGAGGCGAAAATTTCAATGGGCAGTTAATTAAATGCAAAAGAACCGGCAGCACGAACTTGAGATACAGCTGATACTTACAAAAAAATCACATCTGTATTTAAAATAGTAGACTAACAAACGTATGATTTGGGTCCTAGGACTCGGCTGTGATGAAGCAGAAATGATAAATCGAACTAGGAAAGCAGATCCAGGGCTAAGAGTTATACCATGTCAGGAGAATTGTGGCCTTTAAACTTGACCAACAATGGGATTATCATACAGTGCAACGTTAATTTTAAAGGTACATCCAGATAAACAATGACACTTGTTTTTAAGTGACCAATGGACGATTCAATATATTGATGTAACTAATCCGATTAAGATTAATTAATAGCATCAGAATAATTGGTGCATTTTTGATTTTCTAATTTCAAAATTGAACCATGCTAAGTAAAAAATTGGTCATAAATCCTCGCCTGATAACGTATAGCAAATCATATAACGCCTTCAGAATTGAATCAAAGTATCATGGTTTCCTCGCTGCATTCTCCATTCTCAATCAAAAGATTTGATCTACCCACGATGTATATTAGGACATTAAAAGTCTTCTGAAATTCTAAATATATAGTCGAATATCCCTTCAAGATATGAGTATGAATATATCCTTTCAATTTTTATTCTTACTAATGATTAAATATATAAAGTCAAGACGCCCCCATTTCTCATCAAAGAAATAGAACTTCAGAGGGACTCATTTGCAAACAATTTCAGACTTAATAAATAAACAAGAATCGAAATAAATTCCTTGTTATTTAATTATGGAGTCGGGCGAGAAAACTCTACATAAACTTAAT
>Ga0163217_1002861_pt1 | contig 13051 bp, 11 predicted proteins | sample SynspAceP_FD_185933 | JGI IMG/M metagenome (GOLD analysis project Ga0163217, IMG submission 185933) | Saline lake microbial communities from Ace Lake in Antarctica - Synechococcus sp. Ace-P (PacBio error correction) | ecosystem: Environmental > Aquatic > Non-marine Saline and Alkaline > Saline ...
GAAAAAAAGGATCAAATTTTTCGCTTCACTTTCAGCGTTCGAAAATTTTGCTGGAGAGAATTTGTTTTTTTAAAAGCCGTTTTTGGTGGTAAATGTTTCCCCCCCTTGTAGTAAAAAACTTCAATTTTTAAGTAAACCCATTACAATCCCCCGAAAATTTTAAAAATGAAATTCATTAGCAATTCCTTGTTCCCCCTAGTTGTCCAAAAATTAAAACCTCAGCCGATACCTAACATCCAGATCGGGTTCAATCACTGGGGGCGAGTAAGCTTTTAAAATCAAAATGTGAACTGATTTTTGCACAAAATCTGGCGCATAAAAAAACCCTGTCGCAAAAATTCGTCAGGGCTTTTGGGAAAGTATCAACAAAAAAATTAGCCGTCCATTCCCTGTTTGAAGCATATCGTTGACCCTGTCCATGGATGGCCTTGCTTCGAAAGCTTTTCCCATGACCTGTCCCGACAAAAAGCCAAACAACTGTTTCTTAACCATCGCGATATGGTTGTTAAATTGCTCAGGAAAATTTGCGGCAAGACTTCATCAAGTCATCGGTGCTTCGATGGCACCGTATCGTGACTTGCTTAAGACCTTACTTCAAATGACCGCATCGTGCAATCAGCGCCTTCACCATTCAAATGCTTTCACAACACCTGCTGCGATTTGCTGAGATAGTATTCGTACCCTGAATGCGGATAAATACGCTGCCCATGGCTGCAGAGACCCGGAGAATTCAGTATGTCGAACCACGCTTTATCAATGCGCCGGAAAACATCACGAATCACCCGACCCAGTGCAACATTGGTTTTGGATCTTATTGCCGTCGCTGCCTAGCACGCCTTAACAAAAATAATCGGTCCAGCACGGACTGCTATGACCGCTGCATCATAATTTGGATAAGCCCTTCATCTCACCACGATCCTTTTTCGTTTGCAATTCCGGCAATGTGCAACGAAACCTGTTCAAGCAAACTCAATCTAAAAACCAAGTAATAAATCCGATCGGAAGTAAACGGTGATAATCGTTGGCTTCCTTCCTTTTCTGGCTCATCGAACGGGTCATTTTACCGCATCATAACAGACGGTTTCCTGAACCACGGGCCGCCGGGATTCAACACATCAACTGCGTTCAATTTCGATATTGATTGCGCGTTCACATTCGGAACGATTAAATTTTTTCAGCTCTCGCGGGTACTGATTTTTACCTGGCCTTTCGGACGAATGGAAACGTTGCACCAAACAGCGAACACGAACCTTCCTGCATATTGCCCGTCAATCAGATATTCCAGTAACGCACCAGCGATGATTTTTTTCAATGTAGCAACCGCTCTTTTGCCTGGGCGCATAAACATCCTGATCGAAACGATTCCAGTAACGCGTGCCGCGCGTTTCAATCATACCGTTTGACCATTAAATCTTCATGCAAGGATTTCCCGCATCTTCTTCAAGATGGCCGCGGTGATGCTGACAATTGTTTCGCTGCCGGTCTCCATTTTCTAATGTTATTTGACCTTAACCGACAATCCGGCAATTCAAACTGACCTGATTGATACCTTTCGTAAATCCGATAAAATAGTTTTGCGGTGCAAATACTGAATCGATCAGTCAATTTTCGGCACTACCGCTAAACCGAATTTAAAACCGCCATGCGAAACAGCTTTCTTTTATTAGAACCGGCAGACCGCCTGTAAACCCAGATCACGGACACATTCCTTTGAAGTTAGGTGACGCACCGTAAGCCATCGCGGCTTCCGAAAAATTTTTGTTTGGGTTGCAATTTGGCAAATGATCTCTTACTTCCGATAACAACTTCCCATTCCATAATTGATGCCTGAATTTAAGTGATTAAAAACCCCAAATTGGGTAGCAATATCAACTGCAACCTTGAGAATTTTCCAATCACTTGCGTCAATCTCCCAAATTTGTCATACCGGGGATCCACGGCGATGGCTATCGACCTGTTCCACAAGGGCGGTCATTGTGGAGTCACTATAGAATAACTCCCGCAAGGTCGTCTGGTGTTCGTAACCAAGTTGTAAACCGAAACTTACTTTGCCATGTTGAATAGGTACACCTGCACCTACCCGGTATAAGCGACCAATTCAAGCATTTCTGGTCGGTAGCAATCTAGATTGTCGAATTACCCAATATTATCACAATGCGTGTGTAAAAAACGTTGTGGCGCTGATGAAATTAACAGGTATCGCCTCGCGCGCGATGTTTCAAATCAGTCAAGCCTTTGGCAAAAAATCGCAGATTTTCTGGTGCAAGGTAACAGCGCGCCAACCTTAAGCAGTCCTGCATGCTGTTTGGGGCCCATGTTCAACACAAATTGCATAAACGCATTTATATCCAGCTGACCCGCCCTGAAATATCGGATAAAAATTACCAGATGTGTTCCGTGATAACTTTTGCGATCGGGGACTAGCGATTTTTCCGCCAAATAGCGCCCCCAAAATAATCAACTTCACCTGCCGAGTAAAGTATTGTCTAAGTCAAATATGCTAAAGCCATTGTAACTGGTCATTCCCGATAAAAGCACCTATTGTAAGACAAAAGCTTGCATCCTCATGCCCCATTCACAATCTAAACTAAATATAAAATAATTAGCTGGCGGCCCGTGCTATCGTTGCCCGGCGAAGATGACCGTGATCAGCAAAGATGCTTCAAGCAATGTGGGGATTATCCTCTGCAACGATCTCAACCAGTATTGTGGCGCACCGTCTCACATGATTCATTGGCAGTTTCCCCCAAGGGGCGGCCATAAAATAATGAATCGCCTGAGCATCCGCTTTTTTCGTGAACTACCGGAAAATTGGCCTGGGGCCGTGAACATGTTGAAGTTTGGCCAACCACTCGGGGCTGGCTGCGTTATCGCTCCAAGCGTTATTTGCGCTACGGAAACAAACCCCTGTGTATTGGTCAGAACACAAACGCTGGTTTCCATTCGTTTTACCGGTACGAAAATGATGTGCTCGGATCGCATGAAAAAAACCCGAGTTCGACGATGGCAGTTGGTGGATTATTAACACGCCGTTGAGGAAATCGTGGTTTTTTCCAAACGCCGGGTCCCTATGAAAAAGCACTACATGAATTGCACCACATTATTTCCCGGAATAACCGTCGCCGCGTCTGGCAACCAGGATTCACCATTCGTTAAACAACGTTTTACCCGATAATACGCTGGAATACGCTTGATAGTATACTTAAAGCCTGTTTCTGGCCTCGGAAGGTCCACTGGGATGCAGAAGGCTGAAACCATTCGATAAACCCATGGCGTCCTTTGAGTCGTTTAACAACGTAAAGCGTTTTTCCAACCGTGGTTAAGCCCTTTTTTTCCAATATCGTCTCAGCAACTGTTGCCCCGCCCCTGATACCGTAATCTGTCGGATATTGCCAATACAGGCTAATTCCGGCGGCATTGTTTCCGGATAAGATATAACGCAGCACAGCGACAACACCGTGCATCACCTCCATCACCGGTGAAATGAATCATTTCCCTCCAAGTAACTTCCCAGTGAGCGTTGAACCAAAACGCCGCTTTGCTCCCAAGGTTGCAATAAATCCAGAATGCCGCCGGACATCTTCAAATAATCGCCTACTGCGTGTTTCAAACGACGTGGCCACTGATTAATGTGCCTACAACCTCCCGACTGAACAATTCCTGTAACAATGCACCATCACAACGGTCCAGTAAATGTACCCGACTGACACTCTGCTTTACAGGCGTTGACTCGCATTCAGGAATGATGATCAATAATCTTTAGCCTTGGATAGTTATTTCGCCGGCAGATTTTCATTAACTTTGCCAATAAAACAGTTTATCGCCTGCAAAACGTGTGGGCAGCCGCCGTGGCAATGCTCTCTGATATCATTAAAGATCTCTCCGGTAAGTGAATAGCCTCAAAGGCGAGTATACTAAATGCCAAAATACTCAATTGTGCTGAATTCCTTCGCATCAATTCTTCTGACTTCACGTGTGTCCAGAGATTCAATAACCATCAATAATACCGGCGTGGACGGCTGTGACCAGATTTGCCGCGAGCAACGAAACGTGAATCAGCCATGGCGTGTGCGCCAGCCAAAAAGCGAGTTTGATTCAATAGCTATCGCAATCCACCGAACCACAAGCCCGACAAGTTGCAGGCCACTTATCATCATGATTCGAGACCGCGATATATTCACCGCAATGATCAAGCTTTTTCATCATTGCGCTTCAATTTGGGGCGTGCACCGAAACCAGTACTAAACGAATAATCCAACTATAAGAATAAGCCAGTCATGGAATCAGATTAATCAAAATATCCGCTCGACGTTTCACCATCCAAAGCAATACAAAAGTCGCTCCGCTGTGGCGGTGAAATATAGGGCGCGGCGGCTCGAACCATAGTTGTGTGGCGAAATTCGCGTCGTTGGTTGTTGTGGATGACTGAATTCTAATTCTTATCTTAGTCTCAAACATGCTGCCAATTCGTGGTAAAATTTAGCGGCTTAAACTGTGTGCGCATCCATATTTAAATAATAAACCAAGCCCTCATTTTGTTGAAAAAATCAAATGCCTGAATATCGTTCAAAAACTTCTACACCGGTCGGCAATATGGCGGGCCTCGCTTTATGGCGGCCACGGCATGAAGGATGATGATCTTTCAGCAAACCTATATACGCGATTGCCAACTTCTTTACCCAGTTTGTTCGGGCATGTTCATTTAAAAGATTTGGGGTACTGTAGCGCGTGAAATGAACGGGTTGGCGGGTGCGAAGGAATTCAATACGATGCGGTCCGATGATGGTATGCAATGTGTTCATACGCCATATCTTTTAACAGTTCCTGCCTTCACGAGAACATTATGCCGATCTGTGAATATAATGTTAACGCCTGTCGAAATCAACTGGTTGTATTCTCCAACTGCACAAAATTACGCCTGGAATTTTGAGGCGGCGTTGCGTTTTGAATATTCCTGTGTCTTGGTTCCGGTGGATACCGATGGAACCGGTAAAACCAAGCTGGCAGGAGAGAATTCAAACTTGATCGGTTGAATGCAATGGTTCAGGCCCAAGCAGACGATAATGTCAGTGAAAGATTTGTGCCCAGTCAAACGCAGTCCTCCCAACCTGTGTTCCCTGCTCCGGCATGTTTACCGCTATTCAATGAACCTGTCTGACAGAAGCATTAGGTCTGTCATTGCCGTAAATGTTCCTTTGCTGGCTTACTCATCCGACGTCAGTGAACTGGTCTGGAAGCCGGTCGCCGATTGTCGATCTTGGCCAACGATATTACGACAAAACATAAAGAAGCATGTTGCTCGGCGCTATCGCCAGCAAAGCCGGCAATTGAAAATGCGATGGCCCTGATTTGCTATGGGGGTCACCAATAACCGTTTTAACCATTTACTGGCCTTGCCCGCCCACGAAGGTAGGTGGATTTCACCAAGCAGATATCGCGGATGTCCGGTAAGATCCAATCTTCAAAGTCGCTCCGGCTACCAATAAATACAATGGAAATGTTCACCCTGCCGGGGTTGGGCATTTGGTAATTTTTCTGAATTAGCCGCTGGCGGTTTGGTGCATAACCGAAGTTCCAACGGTGCACAGTAAAACCAGGCGGATGGTCTGGCCCTGTGGGATTTTCGCCAGTGACCATCACACAGCACAGCTACGTTATCCTCGCTGGTTCCTGCCGGTATTCAACCAAACAGCGTCAGTCAGGCTGGGGGGCCCGCTGTGGCCTTTCTCTGATTTGGATCTGGGAAAAGCTGTTATTTCGGAATGTTAAAAATGCTTACAGTAAAGACGGGCGGCGGTTCTATTGCACACACTTGCCGAGAGGCTTATTGTTAAAACCGCGGTGTGGATGAATCGATTCTGAAATTTTCCGTCCGGCACGATCCTTTGAATCGCAGGATCATGCGTTACCCCATTTGAACTGAACAGATTTCAGAGGCCGGTGATTCGTTCCTGATCGCTATAAGCCGAAAGGGGCGAAAGCCAGGAAATGTTGTAATCCCACCAGCTATCTGAATCCAAAGGACTGGGCAAACAGTGTCATTGTTTGACCGATGGCCGATTCTCTGAGTACCTCCGTTTATCAATCGGGAGCTTCCCCGGAATCACGGAAGGGCAATATTGTCTGGTTGACAGAAGGCGAATATGCATCATATCGATATCCCCGTCCCGCAGTATTAATGTTGAATCTGACCGATGCCCAGCTTGCGAGAGACGTATTGCGATGGAACACGCGTGAATGCCGAAGCCGGTTAATCGCGAGCGTAAGGGTTAGCCTGGCATGCAGGCCTATGCCGGCCTGACAACCTCAGTCCTGGCCAAAGGTGCCAAGCGTGGATGTGGAGCACAGAAAACCCGGCTGAGGAAAAACTAACCACATAGACCCAGAGGGGCACAGAGTTTAAAAAAATATATCCGCAGTTAACTCAGAAATTTTCGGCATTCTTAAATTTGTAATCATAAGCTATTAGCTTAACTGGACTACATAAATTTTATTTCTAACCGCCCTTTAGACTCAGCTTGTCACTCTTAATTCTGAAAGAATTAAGAAAACATAAAAAAGCGATAATTAATCTGGCGCGAAATCCCTGCGTAATCTCGATTTTTTATAAGTCCACTTTAAACACATGAATATCTTTTTTAAAGAACCTCGTGCCCTCTGTTCCTCTGTGGTTATATCTAAAACCTAAAATCTGCTGACATAAATTTCTGATAAATCCCATTTGCTGAATCAATTCGTGATCGCCGTCGGCAATAATCTCGCCGCCATCAACACCACAAGCGATCCGCTTGCCGAACCGGGCGGCTGATCATGCCGATGATAATCGTGGTGTGCGATTTTCAGGTAATTTCCGCCAGGGCGTAGCAGATGATGTTCGGTATTGCTTATCCATGCTGAAGTAGCCTTCATCGAGCACCACTACACTGGATCATCAACGCCATTTCTGGCCACACCAGTCGTTGGACGTGACCACCCGAGAGTTTGAACCGCCCGAACGGCCAACCAAGGTTTCAAACCTTTGGCAAATCGCCCTGAAATCACATCTCAATCTGTGCAATTTGAACGCCTCCAGATGCGTCATCAAGAGTATACTCCCAGCTTAATATTTTCCGTAACCGAATCAATAATAAAAGCCGGATCTGTAATACTGTGCGGACATGCTCGGCGCACACCTTCCAATTCCTATCTCACTGACACGGCACTCGTAAATACACCATGCCCTTTTCGCTGAATATAAACCCAGCAACACATTGCCAACGTGGAATACCGCGCCGGGCTCCCCCCACCCAGTGCGACTTTTTTCACCGGCCTTGATTTCCACGAAACCCCGCCTGAGCACCGGTTTATTTTCGTCATAACTGTAAAATGCAATTTCAATTCGTATGCCTGCTGCTGTCCATCAAACAAACGGATCTGGTTTTGCCGATACCACCGCTTCCTGTTTTTAAGTGAAAACAATTTTGTTTAACGGTTAACTGCCGCACTGCAGCTACAACGCATACTGGATATTCAATACTTCCTAGAACCGTCCCATCAAAACCAAAAGAATACCGAATACCGGCGAACACTTGGGCCGATAACTCAATCGAAAACACCACCATCACATCCACCGCAGAAATATATAATCAAACCCAAACGAAAATAACAAAAACGAAATGCATTGGCACACCACTTTCCAGGCGAGTTGGGGCATTGTTCGAACTCCACGGGCCCGATCAATCACCCGTATAAAAATAATGTTTCACGTTGGCTACACGATCTGCTAAAGCGTCGAGCGGTTTCCGGGGGGTCCAACTTGGCTGAAAAACCTCACAGACCGTTTTTTTCATTTTTCAAGGTCTTGAACGTTACCGCTGCGCATGTGAAATCAAATCACCATTAGCGATCCATAACAGAATCACAAAGCCAAGTTGCCATGTAGAAACACAATCAATGCTGTGCCAATGATGCGAGAGCACCGGGGCACAATAAACCGGGCTGATGGATTACCGCCTAAAATTATCAATAACCTCAATGTCCGGTGACGAAAGCAGGAAATACCACCCCCACGGTTTTCATATTCCGCTGATGCGATTTTGCCCAGCCGTTTTGACACGGCGACATCCGAAAAGTAATACGTTTGCAATAATGGTGAATAACTGATTGCAACACTTTAAAACCAAAGGACAATCGAATACCACGTCAGGAATTCCACACTGACTGGGGATCAAACAGAATCGGGCCGGCCATTCTGGCGGGGTAAAGAGGAAATAAACCCTACAGCTGGCCTGGCTGATCAACAGAACCCTCATCCACTCATGATCGGCAAGTAAAATAAAGTACCGGCAACCGCACAGATAGTAGCAAACATGCGACAAGTTTTGGGGCTTGATAGGAGCTTTTAACTCATGCCTGTTGAGTATCCTTAAGCTGATAGCTGTCCCTGTGCTCATGGGTTTAACAATTCTTTAACGGCGGTAGCAGAATGACACGAGTTCCCACGCGTTATTAGAACCATATTTGCTGCCCTGCTGTTAAAAAACATCTCCGCAGTAACCCCATATTTTCATTACTGTTTCAGTTAACACCTGCCGGTGGTGATCCCTTGGCAATTAAATTCACCTGAATTTAAAAAGCCATAAACTTTGTCAGCCATAACGACTCGCTTGTTCAGACATGCAAATACTGATCACCTGCAAGCCATTATCTCGACAAAGTGGATTTTAACCAAATTCAATAACTGAATGTGCTGTCCAATACCTGTGCTGATGTCGGTTCATCAGAATAACTACGGGAGATGTCGGCTTGTTGACAGTTGCAACAACACCTGGCTAATTGTTAACCCGTTGTCGCTCCCCTCCCGATTAAGCTGGTAATACAACCGTTCGGAATTGCCCAGGTACTGTCGCCTGCATCCATTTTCTTACTGCAAATGAATAATATCAAGCCGGTTCCAGGCCAAATGGTGTTGCCACCACAAATGGAAAACGACTTCTTGCGCTTTAAATGGAACCGCAACGGCTGGCCTGAGTAAAACACCCAGATTCTGCTAAAATGTGTTCCTTGCCATTTTGGCAACGGTTATTATCAGATGTTTAACGCCTAATGGCGGACCACTCACCCACAGAATTGTTTTTGAGTCAAACTGGATTTACCTGCCCCATTGGGCCCTAACACCGGGCAACAAGTTCGGCCTGAAACCAGGTTTGGCCCGGGGCAAATTCAGATTTGTGTTTGCTGTTTAACAAGCAGTTTCATTTAGTGAGCATATGCTGGCTTTATAAAGTAGTAAGTCGTTACGTGCTTGGATCAGCAAAAAAGCCAAAGAAAGCGCACCGATTAATGCAAGTCACTAAGCCTACCGCAATCCGCCGGGCCAGCATCAACTCGGCGCCATATCCCGCCACCAGTAATAACACGCTCCCGTCAGCGCGGAATAAGCAACATAAACGATGATCCGGGCCCATCGTCATTCTAACCCAGTGGGGCAGCCACTAAAAACTGAAAAATACCGATAATGCCCGTGCTAGACGGCAATCCAATGCCCCTATGGCTTCACTACAATCAAATTGAAGTTTAATTTCTCACAGAATACCCAGAGGCGGCTTCGGCTTCTCCCAGCAGAAACGCCATTCAATGCCGGCCCTTAATTTGGTAAGACACACAACAGACAAAGGCAGGTCATGGTAAAGCCACCATATCGATGTGCTTTTGCGCCACTTTAGAGAACCCATCCCCATAACGTCAGCTCGCGCGTAAGCGATATCATTATCAATATAGGTCATAAAGGCCGATAATCGCTCCACCGAAAGCGGCTACTTCAACCCCCCGCCCAACAATAAAATCAAAACCGATTTCCCACATTTTTGTGATTGGGCAAGGCGATATACCATAAAGTGTTTTATCAAGGCCCAAGAATGCCGGCTACAGGGTTGTCATTTAAACTGAGCGAGGCTGGTAAAAGGACAAGGCAATTTCTGCCCCCAATCCCGCGCCCGAAATTGAGACACCAATAATTTCCGGGTCAGCTAATGGATTACGAAATATCCTGCGTGATCCGCGCCGCATAGGGCCAACAGCTCCAATAAACATGGCGAAATAAGGTTCGGTGCCACCGCGTAAGTCCCAATAATGGCGGATCTCAAACTGTATTTTAAGTTGACTGAGTTTCACTGCCAAAATAAACGTCTACATGCTCAATAGCTGTGTTTTGGCGGGCAAGGGTCATTGGCCCCAGCATATAGATAACAAACACTGCCAAATTAACAGACCCATCATTGGCCAACACCACGTCGCCAGCCCTGCTGCACTGGCGGTAAGATATTTGGTAACTCATCGTGAAGCTGAATAAAAATTATTTCTGCCAACTATTGGCTTTTCACGGCGGTGATGCTTTAAACCGCAAATTAATTTCTGGCATTATAACTGATAATACGTTGACTACCGGCAGCGGTGTTAAGTAACGGATACCGGAAAGCAATTGTGCTTTTTCCCCGGTGGTCCATTGTGACGTTGACCACAAGAATGACACAGATCTCATCGCCAGGATAGATTCCAGCGAACACCGGTCTGATAACCACTAAATTACTGATATTGTCCACCAGCCCACTAATCATGCATTGCCAAACGGTATCTTCACCCGCCTGCGGATAAAAACACCGATCATTCCAGTCCAATAAAAAAAGCATTTTTTAATGGCCGAAAGCCATTTGGTGCTCGACAATGGGTGCTTCCAGTTGTGAAATATGTCCAAATAAGGCTTGGTCCGTTTGCTTCACATCAAGTTCTTTTGCTAACTGACAATATTAACGGCTAAAGCTGCAATCCCTTGGACTAACCCAACTTGGTAATTGTATGTTGTGCATTTGAATGGCTTTTTATAGTGGAGCCTGCCCGGTATGGTCACTTGCCCACATAAAATCCGATTTGTAGGGATAAAAATCGCTCGGCCGACAGTGTGCGGTGAAAGCCGAGCTTTCCACAATGTTTGTTCTGATTAATAAATGGCTCACTGTGATATCGGTAAGCATAATTTCGTCCAACACCTAAGGCCAGCAAAATTTCAGTCGCAATTGTCTGTCCACACTGATAATTTTCGCAGGCAGTAAAACGGCTCAGCGGCGGTAATTTTGCATACTGATTAAAATAAAAACCCGGTAAATAGCTTCTAAATGATCGAGAGAGAAAATTCAATGATTCATGCCTATCTCCAAACCGTATTCAAGTCAGCCTCTGCGCCCTTACCCTTAAAGGGCATAAAGTCCTTGCAAGAGTTTAAACTGGAAATAGGCACTTGTTTAAGTTAAATCTAAATAATAGTGATTAGCATTTACATAAATTTTTGTGATATTTTCTCAGCCAATTCTGCTCCTCTTTTATCGTGGCATAACATTCTTTGATAACGGGCTTTAGTCTTTGCCAGTTTCTGCTGAAAGGAAATAAATGACTCTCAACGTAAAACCCTATCCACACTGATACAATCTTTGCTTCTACTCACATCCAAGATATCGTTTAACAGCCTGCCCAAACACCTACTGGAAATGGAAGAAATAAGGTCACTGCCACTCGCAATGCACAACAATCCGAATGCAATGTTCGAAATATAACGCTATGATAAATCGAAACGGATGAAATCAGCGACTTCAGTACCCCAGACGGTAAAGTCATTTAACCCAAATGTCACCGTTGAAGTGGTGCCCTAAGAAGAATGTGCCAAATTGAAATATTCGTGGCTTAGGCAACCCAGGTTTTTTGCAATTAGTGATGGTGTCAGACAAATTTTATGTCAGGCCATAGCCAACCTATTTTCTGGATCCAAGAATTAATCAAGAATGGTTAAAGTGTCAATAAGGTCCGAAGCAGACGGCCTTTGTGGGTCTCTGGTGCGATGGTTGTGATTTCACAAATACACCATTCATGCAGCGATTTTCTGGCTAGGAGCCAGAGATTTGGTGTTTTATCAAAGACATGGCTATCACATAATATGATAAATGGTTGACCACAACCGCATTGCTGGACGATGGGTATAGTTCGACTGGCGGGTGTCGGGTTTTTTTACGGGAGATGGCAAATGATATTGAACTCGGCAATGTAAGGATCTGGATGGATCCGCATCACGTGATAACAAAAGGGTATGGCTAAATCGACTGTTAATTGATACCCCCAAACGCAACATTTAACCTGCGCAGTTCAAGAAATTTAATCGGTGCAGTTCCCTCCAAATTGCGCGCCCAGATATCGACTTCATCAATTTAATGATCCAACGTAAAACCAAACTTGATCATGCTTCAGTGGATATCGCCTGCTCCGGTAATAACTGGCTTAATGCCCAATTGATCTGTACCTTGAATAAGTACTCTGTATGAGCTAGGATAATTTCGCCTATCGAATCGACGCACCGATTAGTACAGAAATCGAAACACTGGTAAATCTGAATAACGAACTGAACCTGGGTATATCAAGTTTATAGTTTGACTGGCTATCAGATAAATTACTTCACAACGTAGCCGGGATTAAAATCGTGCACTCCAATGAATGCCGACAACCGATGTATGGGGCGCGTTTACTGAAGTACATATTCCATTGCCTGAATTCTGCCCGTGTGGAGTTAGGCGACGTATGATTTATTTCAGTACTGAAGCCAGCAATAAGAATGAATGACGCAGTGATAATGCCTTTCGCCTTCAGTGGCTTTTTGTTTGGCAAACCACGATAGGGCTGAATCTGACATACTTTACGATGAAGCTTTCCGGTGCACCATCTGTGGGAAAACTTTAACACTTCAGAACGCATGTTTGTTATTTCGTAACAATTTGTACACTGACATTCCAGAATCCTAACTTTAAAAAGCCTGAGATCTCAACAACTGGGAGGTTTTTTCAGCTAACACAAATGCAAACAGTTTTTTTAAAAGAAAATGATCGTGTTAATACAAGCCAGTGTATTCCACATAATTCGATATTTTATCGAACAAGACACGACCAATTATGTATCGTTGTTTGGCCCACATGAGCGGATCCAATCCCTTTAAAACACAGAATATAAAATGATAAAAAGTAAGAGTAGCGCTAAT
>Ga0163217_1030870_pt1 | contig 13051 bp, 15 predicted proteins | sample SynspAceP_FD_185933 | JGI IMG/M metagenome (GOLD analysis project Ga0163217, IMG submission 185933) | Saline lake microbial communities from Ace Lake in Antarctica - Synechococcus sp. Ace-P (PacBio error correction) | ecosystem: Environmental > Aquatic > Non-marine Saline and Alkaline > Saline ...
TGATCATTTGGCGGCGTACCTGACGCGCTTGGCGGTTGGAAGGCTAGTAGTCGGCGCTGGATTTCGTGGCGGCCCCCGCCTGTAACTGATCGATAGAGCACCAGGGCAGACAATGAACAATCTCCCGAAGGATTACCTGAACTGGCAAACATGATACACAAGCTGCTTTGCGTTCCAAGGTTCAAGGCACACTAACTCTAGATCCTGGCCAACATTACCGCGCAATTTTGGCGCCTACAATCTCTTTGAGTGAGAGCTCACCGACTGATTGAGCCTCTGCTCGATGTCTCGCTGTGTGCCTTTATCGCTGTCGGCTTCCGCGCGATTGAAACAAGCAGCGGAAAATGTCTATCACCGCTATCACGCGACGCGACGCACCCACAGAAGGTATTCATCGACACATGCAGAACTCGTAATGGAGCTGTAGACCTGAGTTATCGATTACCACGTGTCCTTCGAGCAGAAGCTGCGACGCGCTCTTCCCGCAAAGAAATCCTGATCCGGCTGCCAAGCCAGCAAGGTGCCCAACAAGGAAGCGCGGGGAAACAGATGAGCGAGCCCACCCTCTATGCTGGCCATTGTCTGAAGCACAAGAAACTCAAGTGGCGCAGGCCTGCGTGGCAGGTCGCCGCAAGACCGCCTTGTTCTAACCGTCGACAAAAATAACCCGGCTCGGGTCCTGACCTATATCGTGGTTATGGATTCGTGAAATGGATCTTGCGGCCAACTGCGAGTTTTGAAGAAGTGGCCGCACCTTCTTACTCGACAGGGCGAACTGGCCCAGCCAAAGCCGAGCTGGATGCCTAACATAGACCAAGCTCAAAGGCCTGCGCAGTCTGCCAGGCCTTGAAGGGGATGTCTGGAGGCTGATTTCCCCAAAAGACGCTCACCACCAAAGGGATGTGATGCGACACTCGGCTGCTCGAATGCTCGCAATCTTGAAACAAAAGCCAGCTTTCGATTCAGCAGCAAGGAATGGCCCCCGATCGTTTATATGCTTCGCCGCATTCCGTCGATCATCTGCTACTGGTACCGCTTCATCACGCCACCACGGCGTGCGTATGCATGAAGCACCGATGATGACTCGGTTAGGTGCGCACTTCCTGCATATGCTGCGCGGTGAACGGAACGTCCAACGCACTGCAATGAAGCGACCATGAACGGTCGCTGATCCTGTAACGTCGGAACAGGACCATTCAATGCCTCGATCCTTTCCACACGCCAGCGTTTTGTGCCTCGAACAGCGTCGATATCACAGCTGCGTGACCGCTGCGATCGGCTCCCTGCGCGGCCCGCTGCATGGCGGCGCCAATTAAGCATGCAATGGACAATGATCGAGCGCTTTACCAGTGCCATCACGCCGAGAAGAAACTGCTCGGCATGCTCGAGCGCAAAGGAAAGATCATGGCTTTGGCCACGCATCTACAGCACCATGACCCGCGCAAAACGAGATTCATCACAGCAGATGGTCCCGAGAGATTTACTCGCAAGCTTGACGGCCCCATCGGCGATCCCGTAGCCGTAGTCCGGTGTCAGGTGCGCTGCCGAAAGAAGTGATAGTGCGCGAGAAATAAACTGTTCGGCAACGCCGATTTCTTCCTGCCTCGCTATCACTTCATGGGGTATTCCGACCCGCTGTTCACGCGATTTCGTCATGAGCCGTTTGACGGGGTGGGCTGCTCACGGAATGGATCAGCCCGCGCGTAACGTATCTATCTCGCCCGACAAGAAAGATGTCCGGAGGGGTACGGGTGCGCAAACAGTGCGCGCGCCGCGCACCGTCGCGCAACCCCGCAGCCGAAGTAAGCGAAACGGGGAGCGCGTTTGGAGGTGAGGGTAATATAGCCAATAGGCGCGATCTTCCGAGCACATGCGCGTGGCCTGGGGCACCTTTCAGGTCGGAGTGTGAGTCATCTTCGATTTCCCACCGACACCCGTGCACATCGATGAAGAGAGCCGGCGTAATAAGCCGGAGCAGGGCGCAGCGGTGCTTATCGGACCCAAGCTGCCCCTCGAGCAGTTGAATATTCCTCGCGCATTCATGACGGAAGAACCTGGTGCGCTGTTCCGCTGTGATCCGGCGATCTCACCGAATCGCTGAGCAATTTTATCGAGGCGCAGGATCTGGGAGATCTTTTCTCTGGTTTTCTTTCCTTGCCCGCGTGGTGGTGCCACGTACATTCCGGCCCAGACCGCGCTGGGTCGATCTCGCAGGTCCTGCGCGAAGCCATCAGCCGAAAAGGGCGGTGTATCCATCCAGGTCCAATCACGGTGGTACCCTACGTCAGTTGAATCGTCGACTCACTTCGTTGGCGCGTTACGAGCATTTCCGATCGAAAAGGATACGTTCGAGAAGAACGCGGCATTGAAGACCGCGCAATATGAACCGCTTTCATTTCAATCACTGGACCAATGAACTGCGTCGTCCAAGAAGTCAAGATCGGTTTGATCCCGTCCCGGTAACGGCATCATGCAATCCAGATCAATCTGGAGAAGATTGTCGTCCGGGGCAGGTGGTCGAATGGCGTGTGCCTCCGCGGATATCGTGCGTCGGTACCAACTTTATGCTTACAGCATACACTCATGGTCGATTTGCCTGGGTGATTAATCTGGTCGGTGTGGCGGTTCTTGGTAGCGGAAAGCCGTAATTGCTTTCTTGGCCTGCTGCTAACCTGGAGTCGCCTGCCCGACTTATCTAATCGTTGTGGACTTTCACGGGCAAAAACTGCAACCGCCCGCATTAACCCTATACCTGCAATCTTGGTGTTGGCGCTGACTGCGGGCTTTTGCGTAAAGAGCGGGTAGTCGGCGCTTACAATGGAGTGCTCATCCCCCTAATTGGGGGGCCGAGCGAAGGGGCTTCGACTGACCGTGGGAGCTCGACTTTCGGAAACGGCGCGGACCTCTCCAACTGACGCCGATATCGGCGCTACCGCCCCGGCCCCCCCCCCGGGAATGTTTCTAATACTCGACGAACAAACTACGAATAACCTAAAAAATCGCAGAATGTTTCTGAGCCGGTCGTGAAAGAGATCAGGTAATCAGGGCTGCCGTGGAGCAAAAATCCCGGGAAACCGGTTATGGGCAGACCTTGTCTGTTAAACTCTCCACATGCCCGAGTGCCGAGTACGAGCGGGTCCTGCCGCTTCATTGACCAGCGTGCCACGCACCCTGCGCCAACGGTACCGTCGAATACCGCAATAAACGCCCCACTTGCGCGTTGCTACATCCGAACTTGGCGCGCCGTGTGTATCAGGCGTAGTCGGAATCGAGCCGAGGGCAAGATCCACCGATGGCGCAAGTGTATCAGCGGCGATTACCATACTGCACCACATACAAGCAACCCGCCAACATGAATTGCTCGCAGGCTTGATCGCGGCGCAACGCGAACAAGCCTTGGCCTGACCCCCAAGCCGCTGGGGTGAACTCTTGCGCTGGCACCGGGCTCCTAAGACGGTGAAGATGGTTACACCTGGATGAGAAAGCTGATCTCTCGGCGAGCTCGGAAAATCTCGGCTTTCCGGTTGTAGTCGCCCTTTTGACGAGCCTGCACCGATCCTGTAATGGCGATGATGGCCTGCTCTGGATCCGCGTGATCAGAAAGAAGTGGTTGAGCGGTCCTGTAGCCACGAGAGGTGCTCTTCCAGGCAACCGCAGCAACTTCGATGGTCCGGTATTCATCCCTTATGTGCCAAGCAGGCTGTTTCGGCTTCACCACCGCCTGGTGGTGGCCTATTGCGATTGGCCGGCCTATCCGTTTCTGATATTCGAAAAGATGTGCTGCGGTCTAGTCACCGATCAGGCCAGGGCACAACGCACCGAATTGTCCGCCTCAAGGATAATCTGGCCTAGCGACGAGGAAATCAACGCCATCGTCAATATACCCAGTGCGTCAACCTGAAGCAGTTATTCGGAACGCGAAGTCTATATCCCGATGTTCGATTATGCACTCCCGCGGGTCCCGGGAAGCGCAGAAAACAATCAACCCGCTGTACGAATGGCGGCCGCAGAGCACCTAATGATCCGCCGGCCGCCCTATTGGGAAGGCGCATTGCGCCTGGGAGCGGTTCCACGGTCGCGCAAGGGCAATGGCAGCACGCACTGGCGGGTGCTGGGTGACAACATCAAACTACCTAGATCTGCAAGCGATCCGCCGGGATCACTTCCGTCGCCAATCCAAGGGGCGTGCATCATGCTAGACAGCGCCGCCGCGCCTACCTTTCTTGCACACGATTGCGATAGGCCGAGAAGCTGCGACTCCTGCAACTCCTAACGCAAAAGCAACCCGCGGCTGACCACCTGACCGCAGCCACCGCGCGCCAACCGTTCGCACAAACCCCAAGTCTGACCCTGAATCGGACAATGGTGGCTGGGGAATGGCACCAAGATATCAAGCAGTGGCGCTCGCTGGCGCGCATCGCGAGCCGGAAGGCACCGATCACACACTGGGCCATCGTGGGACAGCGATTTGCGAAACTATTATGTGGAGGCCGGCAACAGCCCCTTGATCATCTCAAGCGCCGGTGCCGGAGATTAACGGTCAGTGCCGTTCCTCCCGAGTACTTCGGCGGGAACCGCCGGCAAGGGCTTGCGCTGGCTCGCGTTGAAGCGATTGGACCGCCGGACGCAGTTCGAGCGCATACACCGCCACCAATCACTGTTGGTTGGGTCTGTGCTGGAGCAGCCTGGAATTCCTGCCCATGGGGCACACTCGTCAACGCATAATGACGCACGCAAGACACTTGGGAATGAGGCAACTCAAAATTCAGAAACCTTCGAACGTTTCAGGCGATCTACGGCGGAATCGCGGTTTCACACGGCGCAGGCACTATGACGCCTGTGGATAGCAACTGTTTCGCGTAACGGGCGATGCTGTGTTGAAGTCCCCTGTAGACCTGCCGCCTGAAATACCCGAAGAAGTATCGATATTCCGATGCTGGGCGCATATTGCAGCGCTTTGCTCAAGACTTTCAGCCTGCGAACTTAGCTTCTTGAGTGCGTGAGAGGACCACCCGCGCCTGACAAACGGATAAAGTTCGCCATCCTTGGCTTATCCTGAAGGCAAAATGAGAAAGGCCACTGGCGACGAGTCCCGGAGGAATAGAATCGGAGTCCGCCGGCATACGGAGTGATTATTGCGCCAGACGACTGCCCCTGCACTGCCCTGAAGTCGGACCAGTTTTGCGCCCAGGGATGGGCGCAACGACGCCCGCGTTCCAGGGGACGGGTTCACGGCGGTGTAGCCACGGGTATAGGTGCAGAGGGTAACGTCGAGTAAGATTCGCACGCCACCAGGTCCGGCTGTAAAGCATCCGACGTATGTAAAACGTCAGCCTCTGCCAATTTCATGCACGTTGTTTTTGTCACGAGTACAGGCAGTAGTACATAAGATAAACTCAGCATGGTGCCCTACTACAGAACAGATTATTGCCGGTGCGGGTGCGTTCAAGAATACTCCGCCACCTTTAGAGCGTGGCGGCCACCCGCACACAAGGCTCAATATTTCGGCTTTGCAGGAATCTGCCGCGAGGGGCTCTGCGTCAGGCGGCCGGTATGCCGCACGTGGACAACGTCGTCTGCTGCGGGTGGTCGCACAGCCACCCGACCCCTACCCAAGCAAAAACCGAACGGATGGGCGCGCAACCTCCAGCACGCAGCAAGAGACCGTCATTCTGGCCAAACAGCAAGCCCAGGCCAGGAGCATGACGGTCGACCTACCTGTTCTGGTCCAGGTATCGATCGACTCCGCGCCTTTGTAGAATTGGATCGCGGGTAAGCTGCGGCAGAGCTGTCCCGGCTGGCGGGTAGGTTAAGCCGCCCTTTGCCCATGCGCCGGTGGGTTGTAGGTAGAGTACCGGATAACGGCCATCGCCGTGGTGCGTATCTGGCGAGCAAGATCGGTAAGACCTATTCACTAGCCACACGTGCCAATAGACCGAACGGCGAGGTACAGGAAACCGGTGCGATTTTTGAACTGGAACGGAGTGCAGCCTCTGTCCCTGCCGCGGAGAGTGAAGTCTGAGGTTTCTCGACCAGAAGCGATGAATTTGGGATGGGGACGGTTGGCGGCGCCAATGTTCCGCACCGGTAATCTGGCCGATCGCGCTGGATGTGCCCGGTGTGGTCAAAACGTGCAGGGCAACGCAGATCAATGCCGGGATATTGTTCCCGACCATTTAATTGTATTCAATGTTCCCAGATGTCCGAGGCGTATTAACGGACGAGGGCCTGTCAGAAGGCACATCCGAGAAACGCGATCTTGCCAGCCGTCGCGCTTACTGCAAATTCGAAGGACATCCGCGCCCACGGAGCCGTGCAGGGCTTGTCCAAGGCATGTGGATGTATAGCGGCGGGGAGGCAACAGTCGCATACACCCCAAGGTCGCTTCCGCTTGCCAAGCGGCGGCTTATCGTATGATCCAGATGGACAAGCGGTGAAGGCGCGGAATACGGAGGTCTGCCTGGTCGCCGGCGCCTCTGTGAAAATACCGGGCTAAGCTGGCACTAACGCAATTGATGGGCCACCGCCGCTGTTGCATTGGCACTGCCGCGGCATTACCGGGTCACACGGGTGAACTCTGGCCGCCGTGTGGCGACAGGACTGCCGTGGTATTTCGTCAGCACCCCCCCTCCTGGTACCCTTGGCGGGCGTCGGATGACGGAGAATGCCAATCAGGTTGAAGGCGTGAGTGGGATGGTGGTAACCCAAAGGCCGTGGATGAGTCGCAGTGCTGCCAGGGCACCGGGTGCTGATGGAAGTTTGGCGTTTGCGCCGTACGCGGGCGACGTCTATAAACAGAAGGCTCGCAAGGCTGTTAAGTTAAAAAGGCGGCAAACACAAACCTGTGTTCCTGGTTTCCGTTTTCTGCTTGTCCGCTTGCTCGCTTGCCGCCGATGTTAAGCGCCGGGTGTATGTTGTGAATGAAACTACTGGAAGGCTTTCCCGCTGAAAAGCGTGCCTCAGTGGTCCTGAAGGTGCGAAGCGCCAGGGGCCCCATCGCGTGAACCTGCGCACGGCAGTTGGGACGCAGGGCGCTGAGGTCATCCTTTCGTCGGCGCGCAACGAAGCGGATATTTGGCAAACAGTATTCGACTAGCCCTTGTCGGGGCACTGCAGCGGCCACGCAGCACCTAGTCCCTGATTGCTGAGTGGGAATGCGTCCGATGTGGCGCTGCGCTTCAGCGGGGCCAGTCACCACACAGTTTGCAGCGCGGACCCCGTGCAGGAGTCTGGGTCAATAGACACCGGCGGGCGCGGCACCAGGCCCAGCCAAGGCCGCAGAGCCGGGCGCTTATGGCGGCGCGCATTCTCAGCTAGTCATGGGCATCTGGTCAGCGCTCAGTCATTCGCGCCTGCTTGCACTAGTATTGTTGCCTAGGATGCGCGAGTCAGTTACACGGGCGGTATTGTCCTCAACAGCGCGCTATCCACCTCGTGGAGCAAGGCACCCTCATCATCGCCAATACTCTGGGGCGTGTCAAATCAGCATATCCGTGCGGCATCGTGCCAATCCTTGCCAAGACCGCTAGCCGGGGAGCTGGGCAGGTCAGGGTATTACCGTCAACTAACGTATACCGCGGGCTGAACCTAAACGACCCAGCGCTGGACAGCCCCTGACTCGGGACATATCGCCAGTACCAGCGGCCCCGAACGGTTGAGCAGCGTAGCAGAAGGAATGAAGGTCAACCATTCCGTCTCGGGTTTCGCCCCGAAGCCGAAGAGTTGTGCCAATGCGGTTGGATTCTGGGCTTCACCGGCGCCGCTTATATCACGGCAATCCACCGTGCCCTGTGGAATGGGGGGGCCCGGCAGTACCGGCCCAGCCTGTAACCGGCAGGGATTGAGCAACCCCTCAAGGGTGCAGTGCTCACAGGCATAAAGGGTATTGTTCCAGCAGGCAGGCCGCCCGTGGGTGGCACGGGTCATGGGGAGGCCGCCGCGCCGCAGGACTCACTTGGGGATCGGGTAATGCCGCAGGCCGGCCACGGGGTCCTGCTTTGGCTGCGGCCGCAGCGCACAATTCGAACGTCAGGCGTGGCGTCAGTGCGCGGCCGGTCGTGCCATCAGTGCGGGTGATGCCTACATCCACTGACTACAATAGCTGCCAGGTTTAATGGCCATGCACGTCGGCTCCGCGACAGCGATGCGCCGCTTGCCACCCGCAACCAAGACCACAGCAGATCAGCCAACCGCCCTACCGGTGCGCCGGCCCGATCCTTCGGGATAGCGCAATGCGCCAAATGCCGTTGTGGTGCAAGCCAGCCCAGCCAGTCCTAACTCCAGCGCCAATTGGGCGACGCAACAATTTGGAGCCTGTTTCGCACCTACCACCCAACTTAGTGCTTCATCCCCAATATACAGCGATCGGTCTTTATTCCACGCGGTGTTTGCCACAGTCGATGGACGGCCAAATCTGGCGTGCAGGGGCGTAACGAGCGGCATGCGCGCCTGGGGGCCGCGCCGGGGGCGGGCCCAGAGGGCCGGGCCAGAATATAGTTGAACCGGGTGAACACCAGCCACATCCTTCAGATCGGCGAATGACTCTCAGCAGCAGTGAGGAGTCCAGATGATGCCGACGCGGCAGTTTTGTACATGAGATTGCCGTCGCAATGGTCGGATCGGTCGTTCAGGCGTGTCTATTCAGTTTTCAAGCAATGTGTTAATCTTGCTGGGTATGAGCCCGGGCAGGTCGTAGGAGTAGAGATAAACGCCCCACCCCACTTGCTACGAACAACTCTCTGAGCGCTTTGTGCGCTGACATACTACCTGTGATGGCGGGATCCCTGGCCGAGACCGAGAATCAGATTCAGCTGGCCAGACCAGGAAGCCGTCATAGGCCCTTCTTGGACTCTTGGCGTTGGCGTGAGATCACTTTTAAGGGCGGACATCATCCACGAGGATCACTATGAGGACAAGCGCCGATCTGGCTCTGCCTGTGGATAGGCTTGCGCGTTCATCAGGCGTCTTAATCACCCTGAGCACAAAACAAACATTGATTGGCGAGGACTATGGATGAAGGCGACGGGCAGGGTCAGGCTGCACAGAAAGCAAAAAGTCCTCGCGATCTCATTGACGGCGCACGCAGGGGGTGATCTGCCTCACTGGTCGACTTGAACACTGAAGCTCTGCTCACACAAATTAAAAAGATACCAACCGCCGAGACGTTGAGACGTCTGTGCCGGGGTTGGCTGAGTATTATTCGCATCCGACCTTCACCAAGGGACACAGCGCAAGCGGTTTTGGAAGGCTGACCAGGCCTCCTCTTTATCACTGAGGAATCTTCTGCTAAGATGTTGGGCGATCGTCCCTCAGTCACTCCAGGGGTGCGGACCGGTGCATGGGCGCCGTAGCTCCAGCGGGGGATACTGAAGCCATCGACCCATTGTTCATTCGTAAGCACGGAGTGGCCGCAGGTTCCGGCGTCTCGCCCGGGCGTACACCACAGTCGCCACTGGGCGGTTGGATGCTCTGAAATAGCCAGCAGCGGGGATAGCTAGTAATCAGTAATACGGTTAGTAACATGGTGGTTCGTAGCTCAGCTTGGTAGACACAGGATTGTGACTCCTGGTGTCGTGGGGTTTTCGAAACCCATCGTCCACCCCATTTTCCAAAACGCCAGCGCTCCGGCCGTGGCGGTTGGTTGTTTGACAGCCTGCTTTGGCGACGCTGGTGGAATTGGTAGACACACCAGATTCTAGGTTCTGCGCCGCGAGGTGTGAGAGTTCGATGTCTCTTCCGTCCGCACCATTCTTTGCTTCTTCTACCTATTTCTATCCTGCCTTTGGGGCCAACCGGCTCGCGAGCCATCGTGCGCAGGTGCCTCTGTATTGGCCCGGCAGCCGATGCATACGCAGCGTTCCGGGTCTTGAATCCTCCCAGTGGCTTGATGATGACTTCCCCAGCTGAAGAGATAGAATATCGAGCCTTTTTACCAGAACACTCATCTAATTCAGACCCGTTCAACGAGGACTCTCGCCACTGCAGTTTTCCGGATTGAAACCCATCTCCGCGCCTTTGAGCGCCCGGCAGACCTGTTGGCGATTCGTGTCCTGACCGCAATCCCGAAGTCAGCGAGAGCGGCCGGGTCAACAACCGCAGCTTGCAACATAACTGGGTCTGTGCGCCACATTCCAGAGTTATTCGTCGCCGGCAAGGTGCCCGATGAGGACGTCACTCGGCGTAAGCCGGGTTTATTGGTTTGGCGTCTCGCCCCTGTAGGTAATTGCGCAGGTGAGGTGAGAGATGATCAGTCTTTCTTTTCTACGAAGCAACGGTCCGATTCGTGTGCAGAAGTTGAGCCCCACCGCGGTATGCCGCCAGCTTGGAGCCAAAAGAGCTTGACCGAAGGCCCTAAGGATTTGAAATACAAGTCGCTACCTTCGAAGTCTATCCGGAAGTGAAGCTGGGGGCAGATTTCGCGCTCATTGAAGGTCGAGCGCGTCGAGTCCGAAGTGACCGGATGCGACCTGGACAAGATGCTGGAGGAAATCCCTGCGCGGCCAGAACAAGCGCTTCGCACCCGAGTTGAAGGCGTGAGCTAAGCGCGAGTAACGGGCGACCAGCTTTGAAAAACGTTCGAGTTCGTCTCATAACATGCGCCAAAGACGTGAAAAGCGTTGCGAAAACCCTGCCGGGCGGTACTGCGACCAACCACTGCAGCATCGAGCTCTGAGTTCTGTGCCGTAGATGCGCGCACTCCAGGGTTTCGAAGAATCGGCCTGGGGGTCTGGCGGTGCTCAAAGAGCGTGGTGATTCGCAGTGGGGCTGACAGGATGACCCGAGACCTTGCACTTCTCCCGAAGGAGTTATCCCAGTAACACCTGGAACGGTGCCGGCACAAAGAACGCCGAGTTCGTACACGTGTCATGTTGCACCGCGTTTTCGCTGCGCAGAGCGCCGCGGGGTGGACGTGCGCAGATACTGAACTGACCGGAGTTCTTGGCCAAGAGTTTCGGTGTGGAAAGAGGGCGGTATACGACGTCTTTCCGTTCGAAAGGGGGGCGCAAGAGAGACATGGCAACGCGAATGGACTGCCGTCTAGGCGACTCAAAGACGGACCCAAGGGTCGGAAGGACCCAAGATAAATTGGATGGCGCCTTGTTATGGCAGACAACAAGCACTTGACGTACACCAGAGCAACTATGGTTGCCAACTGGGAAATGTGAAAAATCGATAACCTGCGGAAAAACAAGTGCAGAGCAGTAATTTATCCAGGTCAGTTCGGCGCTGCCCAACGCATTCGAAAGAGACTCTCGCGAACTGCTCAATGGAGAGTTGCCCACATGCCGAGCTGTTTCGACACTGCACCGCGAGGGAAGCAGCCAACTAAGGACAGCTGTCGCGCTCAGCGCTGGGTCTGAAGTAAAATGACTGGCAAAGAATGGTGCTAAGCAGAACGCCAACGGATGATCAAAGGCCCGGACATACACTGATTCGCGTTCGTCAAGCTGGCTATGGGTTTTGAAAGATCTCGCAGTTTCGGGCTTATCAGCGAGCCATCAGAGGTAAGTCAAGCTAATAACTTGGTTAATTATTGACCAGATATGAGCAACATATGGCCAGTAATTTTCAAGGTCGGTTCATCTCAAGAACAGCAACTGTACCAAAGTGGATCGCGCCGATAACTGTTTTGCCAAGAAATCGGCTCAGGTAAACTCGGAAAAAGCTTCGAGACGGGTTTCCTTTATTAAGGATGGCGTAAGAAGTCCCGCTCAACCAGCTCAGAATATTAAGCTGACAAGCTGAGGCCAGCGCTTGCGAGTAAAGATCGTCCATCGAACTCACCACAAGTCATCTCGTGAAACACTGAGGTAGCTGCGTTTCCGTTTTTCTCAGCTTATTTTAATATGGGCTCAATCCGGGCAGTGACATTACCAATCCAGACGCCATTAACAGCTTTCATTCAGTAGTTTCCGCCGGTATATTCCAGGCCGCAGGTGGCCTCTGGTATCCTTATGGTATGTCGACCTCAGTCCTCTTGTCCCGCGCCGCGCGAACGCTCCATATCGATACTTATTCAACGCTGCTTTCAAGGAGCCGTGATTTTTCCTGGTTTGGCCACGGTAGAGGAACTATCATGGCCAACCTGGTTGGTGGCGCAGCTGCTGTTTCCTGAGTCGGAGAAGTGAACAATGAATCCCATCTAAATAGGTCATGCACCTGTATATCAACTCCCCAGGCGGTTTCGGTCCACGGGCGCGTTAATCCCCTCGAATACTTGCATTGCTATTACACCTTGCCGGTATGGCGATCTATGACACCATCAGTTCATTCAGCCCCAACGTCCAGCACTCACTGTGCATTCGGCCAGTTGCACATGGGTGTCCCATACCCTTCTCGGCTGGGCGGTGTGAGGCGGGGCCAAAACGTTTCCTGCCATGGATCCCTGAGCCAACGCCCGCATATGATGAAGTCACACTGGGCACATTGTGGTACGTTTTCCAACACAGCCTCCGTTTCGCCCTTGGGCCGGGTTTCGCAGGGCGAAGGGCGTCGGGATTTGTGAAGAAATCCACTACGCCACCAGGAAATCCTCAATATGACGCGAGACAGAAGCATTCAACGGATCTCTTCCTCCCACCACCACTGTGGGCAGTAAGTAACCACTCATCACCTGCTCCATACTCTGAAACTAGGACGTTGATCAGCGTGGCCGTGGTCAGAGATCTTACGGTCAGAGCGGCTGTTGTACAGCGTCTCTCATCCGAGCTCGACCTTAGCGAAGCTCGGTTAATGATTACGGTTATCGCAAATTCGACACAAAGGTTCTGCCGGCTGGATCTGTCCGGGCCATGGCCCCCGACGTAAACACGGAGCTGATCGGCGACAGACCATCACGTGCCTTCAATCAGAACGGGCCCGGTTTGTTCCGTGGCGGCACTAAATCTGCCTGCGCCAGGCGGCCTGAGGTTACTTCGGGTCGAATCAAAGAACGCGCGCAGATCGGGGATGCCGTATTTCACATACGCCGAATGCATTGACGACGGCTTCCACGGCTTGGCAAAGTTGCGGCAGTTTGACTGCCTGCGCCTCTTCGAACACATATTGTGAA
>Ga0163217_1051342_pt1 | contig 13051 bp, 16 predicted proteins | sample SynspAceP_FD_185933 | JGI IMG/M metagenome (GOLD analysis project Ga0163217, IMG submission 185933) | Saline lake microbial communities from Ace Lake in Antarctica - Synechococcus sp. Ace-P (PacBio error correction) | ecosystem: Environmental > Aquatic > Non-marine Saline and Alkaline > Saline ...
AAAAAGAAGAGATAATCCCGAATTACGCAATACCCCGGAAAAAAACGGGGGGGGGTTTGGGGTTTTTTTTTTGGGAAAAAAAAAAAAGCCTTGAAAAAAAAAATTTTTTAATTCCCCCCAACCACCCAAAAAAATCAAAAGGTTTTTTTTTACCACGGCCCCATCCCCCAAAAATCGGCCTTAGGCACCGGGGGAAAAGCGGGGTGGGAAGAAAAGTGCCTTTTCCAAAAACCTCCCCTACTGGGCCCAAAGGGAACCCGCCTCCAATCAACGCCCACTACCCGAAATACCGGAAACGTGTTTGAGCTATAAAAGCTCCAACCGCCCAAATTCCTCCCCCCATCGGGCCACCCCAAATCGGCCTTATGGCTTACTGGAAATTGGCCAGTGCTTGTTTGCAAAACTACTTTGCCGGGCAAAAAGAACCTGCAATCAGTAACTGCCGCGCTGCGGTATTGCCGTAATAGCAGAAACGGTGGGCGACCTAAAATTAAAGCCACCGCCAAATCGGGCTTGCCCATCGGCCATCCAAAAAACGCCTATGCTACTGAATATGGGTTAAGCACCCTGTTTCAAAAAATCTACTTTGGGGCAAGCAAAAGGAACCTGCGGCAATACTTCCGGGCTGCTACTGGGTATGGCGATATACCGGGAAACGGTGGATGGGCTAAAATAAGCCAACCGCCAATCGCTTTGCCATCCCATCCAAATCGCCTAGGCTACGAAAAATGGGGTAGCAACCTGTTGCAAATCTATTGGCCCAAAGAACCTCGGGCAAATACTCCGCTGCTGCCGCGTATGCGGTAGAGTGGAAACAGTTTGAGCTACCATTTACCACCGGCAAATCGGGGCTCCCATCGCCATCTCAAATCGGGGGCCCTATGGCACGAATATGGTCTACGAACCTGTTGCAAAATCTACCTTGGCCGCAAAGGAACCGCGGCAATACTCCGCGCCGCCGGTATTGGCGCAATATCCGAAACGTGTTTTGAGCTGAATTAGCCACCACCAAATCGGCTGCCACTCGCCCATCCAAATCCCCCAGCTAACGAAATAGGCTAATGCCTTGTGCAAAAATCACTTAAAACAGCAAATGAACTCACGACGCCACGGGGTCACTGATTGCGTAAACCGTTGAAACGTTGTTGGACGAATACCACCACCAAATCCCCACCCCACCAAACAATATCTACTGAAAGAAATCCGCCTGTTTAAAACACTCTTCAAGAACAAATGAAACTCCCAGTGGTAAATGTGGTTAAAAAAAACGGTGCTGACGCCCGGCTAGCTTTGCGGTAAACAGGGATCGCACCATAAGACCCGACACAACGAAACGGTAAGCATGCCGCCGTACCGAAGCGTACCCAAAAAACAATGTATGGGCACGCGAAAAGTCCTTTAGTCACGTGCAGCACATCACTTGTCTAAAAAGAAGATGGAGAAAAAAACCGATAAACGCAATACCGGAAAACGTTAGCCATAATTACTACCCGGCCAAATCGGCCCAGCACCAAAACGCCAGCACTGAATAAAAAAACCTAAAACACCACAAAGAACCTGCGCAAATACCGCCACCGCCGGAACATAACCCGGAAACTCGAAATCCATAAGCACCCAAATCCCCATCCCCAACCAAAACACCTAATCTACCGGAAAGAAAGAACCGTCAAAATCTACCCGCCAAAAACCCACATACTTCCGCCCCGCCGAGCAAACAAAACGGTGCAGCCCTAAAACCACCCCAAATCCCCACCCATCCAAACCCCTAGACACAACGAAAAAACCCAAAATCACTCCCAAAAGAACTTAAACCAAACTACCGGACTGAGTGCTAACACAAACCGCGGGATATCACCGCCAATACTCGCCACCCCCACCAAACCCTACGCTAAACTAAAATCTACCCAAAACTACCTCCGCAAAAAACAACCCCGAACGGGTATGCCCCAAAACCGGAAACTAGCCAAATTACCACCGCCAACGTGGCCATCGCACCCAAACGCCCATGCTACGAACTGGAACCTTCCAAACACTGGCCGCAAAAGAACCGCTCAAACCCCCGGCCGGGGTATGGCCGTAGATGAAAACAGTTTACTAAAAAGAACCACCGCCAAAATCGTGCCACGCCAATCCAAACGCCTAGGAACTGAACTGGAACTGGCAAAATCTAACTTACCAGCAAAAAACCCTCTGGTACGGCCCGGAACTGGGCGAATAGCCAACGTGATCCAAAGCCACCACCAACTGGCTTGGCCAATCCCCATCCAAAATCAACCTAGCTACGAAATGGGAAACCCCGGGAAAATCACTGCTTCAAGATCAGAAATAAACCCCTATTAAATTGGTTAAAAAAAACGTCTACGCCGCTAGCTGCCGTAAAACAAGGATCGCAACCATAAAGTCTCCGGGTACAGCACAAACGGAGGCATTCCCTACAGCTGTTACGGCCAAAAAATACAAGTAGCACGCTGGGAAATGGCCTAGGTAAACTGGCACTACAGCCGTGCAAAAGAAGAGTGGAGGAAAGTAAAACCGATTAACCAATACCGAATTGTCCCTATCCACATACCACCGGCCCAAATCGGGTGCCCATCGGCCATCCAAAACGCCTAACCCCTACGGAAGGCACAACCTGTGCAAAACTACTCTTCCGCAAAGAATTAATCAAAACTTCCAACTCTGCCAGGGCTAAACCGAAACGCTACCCACCATAAGCCACCGCCCAAACGCGGCCACCCCCATCCAAACGCCTAGCTACGAAAATAGGCATCCTCAAAATCACTCCCCAAAGAACCGCGGGCCAAACCCCGCACTATTCATAACCGAAAACCTGGATAATAATACCACCGGGCCAAATCCCCAATCGCCACCAAACGCCACGCACTAACCGTAAACCTTCAAAAATCACCGCACAAAAGGACCGCACATACTCCGCGCTCCGTAGTGCAATACCGAAACTCACCAGTAAATACCAACCCCAAATCGGTTGGGCCATCGCCGCCAAATCGCCAGCTACAAGTGGGCCATCGCCTTTTGAAATCACTGGTACAAATGAACCTTTGCCAAACTCCACTCGGGCCGATTGGGCGAATACCAAACGTGCACTAATAGCCACCGCCATCGCTGGCCACCCCATCCAAACGCCTACGCTACAACTGGAAAAGCCGCAAAATCTACCGGGCAGCAAAGAACCCCTGCGGCAATCTCCGCCACGGGGTATGGCGCAATACCAAACGGTTAGCGGATACCACCACCAAACGGCTGCCATCCCATCCAAACCCCTAGGCACTGAAATGGTAGCACCGCAAAATCACCTGCACAAAGGAACGCAATACTCCCCCTGAGCCAAAACCGAAACGTTTGACCTGAACCACCACCAACGCGGCCACGCCACGCAAACGCCTAACTACTGAACTAAGAGCCGCAAAACTAACTTCTCAAGAATCAAATAATGCCCTCCCTTATGTAATGTGTAAAAAAACTTTGCACCCCAGGCCTGTGCCTGTTAAACAGGACTCACCAAATAAGCCCGTACAGCAACAAACAGCATGCCGGCCGGGACCGAGCTGTACGGCCAAAAAAAAAACAAATGCACAGCGGAAAATGTCCGAGCACGCACACACACGCCGTTCAAAAAGAATGAGAAAGGAAATACCAATTACGCAATAAACCGAAAAGGGCCTGAATCCAGTATACACCGGCCAAAACAGTCCACGGGCCACTCCAACGCTAGGCTACGAAACAAGCCTGCCAAAACACGGGCCCAAAGACCCGGTCCATACACCGCGGCACTGGAGCATATACCACGTGTTAAGACCAAACCACCACCAAACGCTGGGCACATCCCCCATCCAACCTACGCACAACGTAAAAACCCAAAACACCCAGCAAGAATCAAAACCCCCACGATCCAATTACCGGAAACTTAACCAAATTACCACCGCCAATCGGCCTGCCAATCGCCATCCAAATCCGGTCCAGCACATTTGGGAAGGAACCCGCAAAACCACTGGGCAAGCAAAAGAACTACCTAAACTAACCGCGGTACTGTAGCAATACCCGAAACGCGCTACCGGTATCACCTCCAAACCGCGCCACCCATCCAACCCATGGCACTGAAACGGGAAAGCGTCAAAATCCACTGCCACAAAAACCCGCACAAACACGCACGAGGCGCAAAGCCGGATACTTGCTAGGAAAAATATCCACCGCCCAAGCGGTCCATCCCACCAAACGGCCTATGAACGAACGGGAAAAACCGCAAAATCACCTGCCGCCAAAGGAACCCTCCAAACTTCCGCGCGCCGGGAGCGCAATAACCCGAAACGGTGAACCTGATAAGCCAACCCACCAAATCGGGCCCGCCATCGCCCATCCAAATTCGCCTACACTGGGAAAATGTACACCCGTCGAAATCTAACTCCGCAAAAACCTGCGTCCAAAACTTCCGGCGCTACGTATCGAAAAACCGAAACGCCTGACCCTTGATACACACCAACGCTCCACCACCCAAACCCAGCACGAGGATCACACCGTGCAAAGACACTTGCTCAAGACAAATAAGGGCCCTAGTGTAAAGAAAAAACGCGGACCCAACTTGCCGTAAAAACATGACGCACCAAAATACCGACGGGCAACGGGTAACGACATGCACCACTACCGGCACTCGAACGCCAAAAAAAACAAAGTATTCACGCAAAGTTACCTAGGAACTGCACTAACAGCACTGTGCGAAAAGAAGTATGGGAGAGAATCGGATATACCAAACAAACTCCCCTACTTAAAACACCGGCCAAACGGGTTCCATTCCCATCCGACGCCTAAGCTACGAAATTAACCTTCAAAACACTTGGCACAAAGAACCCGGCAATACTCCGGCTGCACGGGGACGGAAACCAAAACGGAATCATAAAACCCACTGGCCAAAGCCAACCCCATCCAAATTCCCCAGCACGAAAATATCACGGCCCTAAAAATCACTGGCCACAAACAACCTGCGCAATACTCCGCCCAACTGATCAGAAAACCCGAAACCTTATAAAAACCACCGGCCAAATCGGTTTCCACGCCACACCAAATCGCCTAGCTACTGGAAAGCATGCCTTAAAATCAACTTTGCCAAAGAACCTCCAATACTCCACTCGCCGGGACCAATTTACCGGAAACTGGTGAGAAAAAGCCACCCGCCAAACGGTTTGGCCAATCGCCACCAAACGGGCCACGCTCCGAACTAAATCCCGCAAAATCACTTGGCACAAAAAAAGAACTGACCTAAACACCGGCGCCGACGGAAAACCAAACGCACTATCCATACCACCGCCAAATCTGCCATCGGGCGTCCAACCCGCTACTGAAATGGAAAACCACAAAATCACGACAACTCAGACACCAACACTAAGGGCCGCAATACCGGGAAATGACTAAAATTACCGACAAATCGGGCCATCCGCGCCCATCCAAATCGCCCATACGGCTACAATGGATGCCGGGTAAACCTACAGGCCGGCAAGAAACCCCAAAAAAACCCGGCGCAACGTATATGGCGAAACCGACGGCCTTGACCGATTACCACCACCAAAATCGCGCCACCCACCAAACGCCTACGCACGAAATGATTCACACCTGGCAAATCACTGGCTCCAATACAGATGAAAACCCCCTAGGAAAGTAAAAAAGCGGACGCCGCAAGCTGGCCGTTTAAAACAGACGCACCATAATGCCCTGACAGCAACGGGTAATACTGTAGCACACACTACCGAACACCCAAAAAATACAAATCACCGTCTAAAGTTGAACCTAGGAAACGTGCAGCTACATTGGCGCGTCAAAAAAATGGACTTGGCGCCAAGATTCCAAACCCATCCAACAGAAATAAAAATAAAGATAAATTGCTTCTTAAAAAAAAAAATCTGACAACGTTAAAAAACTTGCAATACCCAACTAGAGGGACTATTGAAGCCATGCAGAAAACCGGAGCAAACCAACCCACAAACCACCAATTGGAAGGCTCAAAAACACAAACGCTGCACCCCCAACTATAACCTCTTCCAAAAACAACAAAATGGACAAAAAAGGGAAAAACAAATAACGATAAAATAAAAAAGAACAACTATAAAATAGCTAACCAAGTAGCTTTTGGAAAATAGTGAAACGAAAATAAATCAACTGGGATTTAAATAATAATCCAGTCCAAATAGCCCAAAACTGTATGGGCAAAAAAAAAGGGGCAAAAAAAACAACGCAGCGAATACCGGAACTAGAGTCTGCTAAAAAAAAATTTACCCAAAACCGAATTTGACAAACAACTATGGCGGAAAAAAAAAATAAAAGTCACAATTAATAAATAATGGGTTTACTGGGCCCAATACCCTTACAAGGTCAATCCTATAGAAAAACCTTCCATTCCGCAATAATTCCTAAAAAGAAACAGGCTAAAACATAAAATAAAAAATAACGTATACAGATACAAACAAAAAATTAAAAAAAACTAATAAACAAAAAATTAAATAAAAAAATAAACTGTAGAACAAAAACCACTGCACGGATCCCAACAAATTTTCAAGCACGGATATCCCCTCCCCTGACCCAGCGAATAAAGGCAAAAAAAACCGCCACTAACATATTTTCTTTGAAAACTACATCTGAACAAACAACAATCACCGCAACTCCTAGTGGGTCAAAAAAACGAGCTAAACAAACCACTTTAGGGAAATCAAACCCAAAACATAGAACCAACGGACAATTTTAAAAAACTGATTATGATAATTCAAACTAAATCAATAACGCCGGGGGTAGTAAAACCGACAAAACAAAGACGGCCCACGCAGTAGATTGGCTAACTCGGGACAAAATAAGGAACTGGGGATCAAAAGAGGTAAACTGGCACCAGATTTAATTAAATTAGGAAGCAGCACAGTAAACGGCAAAACGTAAGCACGGCTGATTAAAGGGTACCCAAATAGTTGAATAACGCCACTAAGAGAATCGTCCAACCCACCCATGAAAACGAAGCTCTAAAACAGGGGGGAGACATGTTGATTGAACCTGTGAAATCACTTACAAATGAAAAAAATGACAAGATCGATAATCAATAAACGAAGAAAACCTGTCAACGGAAAATAGAGAAAAAAACCTAAAAAGCCCGGCAAATAGTCACGCCAGCTCGTATAATATGAACCTTTACTCTTGATCAATTCGCTGCTCATTACACTACCCGGGTTCACCTTGAACTGGTACAGTTTCCCGACTCAAGTGCAATCTATTGTATAAAGGTTTCCACTTGGTACGCCTCTTCCATGAACCATTCTCAAACGCATCATAAGATTTCTGATTCCAACACACTTGTCCAACTCAACTTCCAATCACATCAGAACCGAATGAACAAATGAAATCCCGGGAACTTAGGCCACGGCCAGCCAATCCACGCTTCGGATTCCGGACCTCCTCAGTGCGAAGACCCTTATCTGTAGAACAGAATCTCGGCCTTTCCAATAAAGCGAAAGGCCTACAATCAAAGCAATGACCGCAAAAGAATACGTACTACACAACAATCGATAGATAGATCACCAAAAAGATACCTGCAGATACTAAAGAATAGAACTCAACTATAAAAACCAAAGGCGGTCTGCCACAAGGAACATTGACAAAATCGCTCCTCAAGTCAAAACCATCGTAACCATAATCGGTTTCAAACAGATAAAAAAAAAAAAAAAAAAAAACCCCCCAGGGGCAAAGTCATAAAAAATCATATAACCAGTTGAACTTCCTCAAACCAATCAAGCCAAAACAGCGACTTCCAACCAAGGTACCAAGGAACATGAAAAAACGCTCTCCCACCTAAGTAATGCACAGCTCCTACAAAAACCCACTCCTCAAAGCAATGGCTCGACCGGCAGGGTGGCACTAACGCAAATTGTCTTTCGGCTAACCGGTAAGTATTGCATACGAACCCTATTTGGTCCTCTCCACATAAACTCTACAAAATATAAAGGGAAACCAGTGGCCCAACACAATCCCATCACAACCAATCACCAAATCCTTACAAATCCCTGGCCGATACTATATTTCAATCGCCCCGAAATAAAAGAATGGAACCAACCATTCTTTATAACCATTGGTAATACCCGGATATGAGAAGCGATAGGCTGTTGCAGGACTGGAACAAAAACCTAAGAACTGCTGCACCACAAAATATGACCACATACCATTCGTTTTAAGCGAAACTAAGGGCGAATAAGCCCGACACGGTCAATTGCCATATCTGAGTCCCGGAACGGATAGATTGCCAGAAGTTAGGAACAAATTCCTGAAAGGGAATAGCCTCCAGTCTAAGCAAATTGGCAAAGTCCGGGGGAAACCCATCAGTAACTGATACTACATTGGGGACAACTCCCTAATCGGGGTACTACCGGTGTTAAAGAACTACCCTCCAAGGCTATAACATCAGATGGATCATAATTGACAGTTTTCAAACAGTGCAGTTAACGTACATTATCCCCGGCACAATCCTAAACGCTTATAAAGAATTGAGTGGACCTTAGGGGATTTCTATCACTACTGAACCGTTTTTGGGTCATGTAAAGGCCCATCACACGGGTGGAACGCCATGGCTAATGCCACCTCACAAAATTGAAACTAGCAACCAAGATTCAATCCGCTAAATTCGGGTCTGCAGGAACCTATTGCGATCCCAGTCGCTCCAGGACTGCTCATCATAAATCCAGTGAACCAATAACCTAATACTTCGCACAATCTATTGATCCAAAGGGCAAATCCATCAAGAACCCACTGTAAGTCGGTATACCCGCAATATCCACACGTAAATCTCCCGCATCCCGTGGGTGCCCCTGCAATAACCAGACCAATGGCGCCGGTCATATCTGTATTCCAAAATTTACCGGGAGGACCACCTACTTCCCTAAACCTACACTACCTAGCACAAAGAATTTCCATCATAGTCTCCGGCCGGCTCGTGCAACATTATTGTTCAGCGACTATTGAGACGCAAAAGCAGCCCAGTCAGAGAAACCCACTTATCGGGTTTTTCAAGCAAAGTCGATTCTCACGCGGGATCACTCACCGTGGGCCCCTGCAATTACCAACCAATTCTCCACATTTTCTGGGTATAAAAGTTACCGTGAGACCAAAAGGAAATCTCTAACCCATCACATCACCCGCGCGTCAAATGGAATCCATCAAGCCCGCGCTCCTGAACTGGGTAGGCAGCAAAATTTGATTGATCCAAAGGCATCCATCACCGACCTGAAGTAAAGTTCATATACCCGCACAAGTGATTAACCGCGAAGCACCTGCATAAAATGGAGCACCGATGCCTGCCCCATTACTGCCCTTATAGTTCTTGGGACAAAAATTACCGAAGATCAAAGAAGTCTCCAATCATCCACACACCCTCGCTTCAAATGGATCCATCATATCCCCGCGGGCTCGTAACTGGTTAGTTTGCAAGCGATCTGTTAACGCAAAAAGGAATCCAGCACTGGAACCTCGCATGTGTTCGTGCCCGCAAAGTTGGATCTAACGCGAAGTCCTCCCGCATTTGACATCCGCAGGGCCCCAACTGCCGTCAATCCGTAGTCAAAAGTCAACTGGGGGATACTCAAAACTTTCACCAAGGCCAGTAACCTCCATCGGGCTCAAACGGATTCCGGGTAAAGTCCCGGCCGGCCGCTAACTTTAGGGGCAGGCGGGGGACTTTAATCCAGCATCCAGTTCAAGAACCCGCAGTGTCGTGTAAACCCTTCAAGTGATCTACACGGGTAAGCGCCCGGGGCAATCCGTTCCCCTCAATACCAGACCAATTGTTCCCAACCTGCTGGTAATTCAATGTCCACAGCAGACTCAAAAGCGTTCAACAAAGGGCCATAAAACTCTTCCCATCGCTTCAAACGGGACCATAAGTCCCCCCTCCGGCTCGGCCGCCAGTAATGGTGCAGCGGACCTTGTGGAACGCAAGGCATCCCAGTCAGAGGAACCCGGGGCAGGGAGGTGTATTACCTCAAGTTTGAATCTACCACGGGTAAGCCCTGCACTGTTGTCGCTCCATCATACCAATCCAATGGCCCTCAAAACTGGCTGGATTCAAGAAGTCACCCAAAGTACTCAAAGCTGTCACCAAGGCACAGTAACCTCCATCGGCTTTCAAAAACGGGAATTCCATAATCTCCGCTCGCTCGTCACAATATTGTAAAGCATCAATCTATGATCCAAACCCCTCGCTGTGGGCACATAGAATACGAATAGTCCTCCACCAATGCGGGTCCTCATTGAAGCACCGCTGGCGTATCGCTACCCCGTCCTGCATCTCATCATCCAATAGCTCTGGGAGACCTCTGGATTCCAACTCGTACCCGAGATGTTCCCATCGTAACTGATAACATTTCCATCGGGATCCTGGTGCGACTAGGCATGGACATTGGGGACCTCAAGCATATTCAAAAATCAAGCAGCAATAAAAATAATGTAAACCTCAATCCGCACTAGTCACCTTGTAAGCATTAAATCCCACATTTCACCTGCATTCACCTAAGAACCTAAATAAATCCCTACGCCATCCGGAACCAAGTGCGAATAAGAAATACCCGGTCTCCTGCCAAAGATTGAACGATTTGATACTTCGTGATGTCTAATTGAATTGGGATCCAAGGAGTGCCCCTCAAACAAATCGACTCACAACTTACCCCCTATCATAACTCCCAACTGAACTGAATAAGTAAAAACTAGAAGAAACCTCAATAAGTATCGAACTGTATCTGCCGGAATTAATAGTAACCCATTTCTCCATTCTAATCGAATATTCAAAATGCCTGAGCGGCAGCACAAAACTTCCCGAATAAAGTCAACAGACAAGGAGTGACCCCGTAATCCCACATCGTAGGCCGCATTCCGAAATCAAACCGTATGGGTCCGGGGAATCACTCTGTTACAATCCAATCGCTTAACTGGGAAAGATAACGATTCTCCCTACCGAATAAGCCCACAGGACTACAAAAAATTCAATTCAATCAACCGTCCGATCACTGACCCGTATTAAAGCAATCAATAATCGGCTTCAATCTCATTACAGTGACCCAGATTTTAGCAACTGGGGCGGATGGAGATTATTGAAAACTTTTTCGATCATGGCATCAAGCACAACCTCGTTCCGGGGAAGGATCCGTAAGGTTACCGGTTAAGAACGTCCCCACAACCTAATCCGATTAGCCAATCCCTAGATGCCCCGTTAGAATCACCGGGCAGTACCCGGAACATCCTTCCCCCCAGCACTTGAAAAAGATAACATAGGCTAGTTCATATCCTGCACCGCAAATGTGAAAGCTACACATCTGGGGGTACCTAAAATAACGTCTGGGGGTCTATGGACGGGAATACCCGTAACACTTCGAAATCGGAGCCAAAAACTGAGATACAAGTCCCAAAAAAGAACGCCACCATTCAATTTCCAAGACCATCTACGAATGAGAATACTACTCCCCCCTTCAGTTGCAAAATCTATACTAAAGAATCCATATCGAAGAAACGGTTGGGGGGAAACCTTAGTCTTGTTATGAATCAGTAGTTAAATCCATTTTCCCGAATCGTAAGCTCCATCAATTGTTGAAGCGAACTAATCCCAACTGGGGTGGGAAAGCAAAATATGCCAATTCTAACTACAGAACGCCCTACCGCAAATGAGAAAAAAGACCTAGCACCTGTTTTCAAGATAAAGCTAAAGCATATACCAAAAGCCACTTCACATTACACCCAATTACCTCCTAAAGTAATATCCCTTTTCCTGAGAAAAAAGAAGTCACTCCGGTCTAAAAAACTCAAATTCAAATAACAAGGCGCCTAACCAATGAATTCACCATTAAATATCCAAATGGGGGGGAGGAGTATTCCTAACCATCTGCAATAAACTGTACAGCATTCAATAATTGGATCGACCTTCCCAGAATCCAATACCCCAAAGAAGAGATCCCGAACCCCGAATCACCCGTAAAGCTCCATTGCGTCCAATCTAAGCAATGTAAAAATCGTCCAAAAGAACATGGGCCGCATTCCATCAAAGCACTTGGGAATAAACTGCACTAGATGTAGAAAGAATTACCCATTTTGAGACCTTAACTACAGGTGCCTGAGAACTATAATCAAGAGCAAGCCCACAGAAATCATAAGGCCAATGGGCCAAATTCCTATAAAACCACCGCTATGTAAATCCAAGTTCCAATCACGTTATTGCGAAATCCCGCCCCATCTGTCGCAAATTTGACCGGAAATACCATTCTGGGGGTGAAACCATAGTTTTTGTAAAATAATGCTAACCCACTTTCAGCCTGAGTGACTGGGTCCAAGTTCTGCAGAGGATGCTTGCCGTATTGAGAGATAAAAGATCAATGAACTCATTGTAAAAAGCCAGAAAAACACAGAAAAAATGGATCGCAGTGTCATATTTCACAATAACAATTAGAAGCCACGCCAAATCCATTCGCTTCAATTCCAACCCGTCCCTATGAAAAATGACTCCATTTCCCACTACAGAGTGCGCTGCATCCGTCCGTCAAATTCCAACAAAGGCATTCTCCAAACTAATGACGTCCTGAGTAAACTGGAGTGCCGGGGGAATCATCTACATTGGGCAAATTAGAACCGTCTTCAGGTTCTAGAACACGTACATTCTCCACCAAATTATCACAAACGGAACTAAAGCTGCTCCCGATCCGAACCACAGGGGCTCCACGGCACCAAGGTTCCCCTGAGTTAATGAAAATCATCCTAACTGACACTTGCACTGGGGAAAAAGGTACTGGGAAAATCACAGAACATGGGTATTTAAGGAACCCTACCAATGAAAATACTTGTACTAAAGGGGGGATCAGCACCACTGGATGGATGCCCGTGCCAAATGAAAAATATCTAATAGACATATAATCAATTCCCAATCGAATTCATCAATGCAAAAAACAGGGCAGAGAAAAATTTTGCGCCGTAATAACTGTCAAAATAACATCCCGTTCTCCAACTGACTCCCTGATTAAAAGCCTATCGTCCGGTT
>Ga0163217_1060340_pt1 | contig 13051 bp, 7 predicted proteins | sample SynspAceP_FD_185933 | JGI IMG/M metagenome (GOLD analysis project Ga0163217, IMG submission 185933) | Saline lake microbial communities from Ace Lake in Antarctica - Synechococcus sp. Ace-P (PacBio error correction) | ecosystem: Environmental > Aquatic > Non-marine Saline and Alkaline > Saline ...
CCTGAGAGCAAAGTGGTTTGTGTATGCAAACACTTCTGCGGCCGAGTCAAAGCTCGCGCTGATTGGGTAGCTTTTACATCCAGTATTCGCGCTAGACGTTTGTCGAACACCTTGTTAGAGCAGGGCGAGAAGATCATTTGGGCACCGGACTCAGCACCTAGGTGTTATATTCAGCGAGAAACGGTGCGGATATGATTCTTTGGGGATGGGGCTTGCATTGTCCATGAAGAATTTAAAGCCAAAGGGATTTTAGACTTAAAAAACTGTCTCCCTAATGCTGCTATTCTTGTTCATCCCGAATCGCCTGAGTCAGTGGTTTGAGATTGCCAGATGTTGTAGTTTCAAACGCTTCGCAAGTTTACTGAATGCTACGAAGATATGCAAATGAAACGTTTACTTAGTAGCAACGGATAGGGGGATTTTTTTTACCAAGATGAAACAGGCTTCCCCAAAAAAAAAACGATTCATTGAGGCTCCAACGGCAGGCTAGGTGCAAAGTGCGAGGAGTTTGTGCGCATTGCCACCTTGGATGGCGCTAACAGCCTAGAGATGCCTGCGCAATGCGCTCCAGGACCGGCTTCTGGGAAATTCATACCCAGAAGAAACTAGAATTGAAAGCACTCATTCCAATTACAGCGAATGCACCTTTCAAAGATAATAATTAAAATTAAATTTTAGGGACAACTAATTCGCCTTAGGGTCCCTAATATTTCATTTCCAGAATCAGAAAATGCAATTGTAAAATCGATCCACATTCAAGACTCTTTTGTTATACGTCACACTCTCAGTTCCTTGGTAATCATCTTTACTTGAATGCTACATTCATATAGTTTTTTCTTAAAGCTCTGTGGTCTCGCCCAGTGCTAAACTTTGTTTCTTTCTCTTTGCTCTAGAAAGAGGCCTTAGATAAACTTGATGATGAACCCTTTCTCATCGAACGCATAAGCAGTTTTCGACCTTTTCTCTTAGGTGGTGATTTTGTATCTTCTGCTGTTTCTAAGTTCTTGTGCCATAAAGTGACGCAAAGTTTTCAGATTCCTGTAATAATCGCTCAGCATTTAGTGTCCTTGTCTTGCCTCTTTAAGGCTATCCCGTGACATATTTAAGTCCTGAATCAAAATCATCACGAAAGAGATACCAGAGTCTCTTTTCTTATTGGCTGATGAGTTTGAAGATTTTCCTATTGCTGTTTCATTGCTTTGAAGCAGCTGTCCTTTCCCATTTCAAGCCAGCGTCCGCATCTTTTGCACTAAGTCCTGCCTTAATGACGAAATAGATAAGCTGGATGTCTCAAGTTCACTATCAGCTGCAAAATTAAGCTTTGAGACTCTTCCGACATACGCTCCATTTGGCAATAGCCACTCTTTGAAGCTTCAACAGCACCTTTCGAATTATTATTTTTTAATTCGCTTTGGTCTATTTGAATTTAAGGCTGATCAATAACCATTTTCCTGGCGTTCGGATAAATTACTTAAGTTTGATATTTTGTTTAAATGAGGCGCCTACGAACTGTTTATCTTGCTTTTGAGGGGCTGTTGGAAGCTCAAGTTAAATTCAGCAAAATCTCCAAGCCACTTTCTGCTTGAGTTTTTTTCTAATGTTTGATTTTTTTTTGTCAAACTCAAAAACTTCTGATCTCTAAACGTTTATGCTCAAGCTTTTTAATTTCCAGTTGCTATTAGATGCGTATTTTTTTCGCTCGATCCAATATTTTTAAGTAAATCTTTTCATTAAGTGAAAATTGGCTTTTGATAAAGACTCCTTCGTATTAAGGCAGCTCTGTTGTTTGGGTAAAATTCTCCTCCATTTCTTCTAAGTTTCGATTCAGCTCATCAGTGCTAGTGTTTTGTAAGCTTTGGAGCAGACAAAGCATTGAGCAAGTCGGATAAAAACTTATTTAAAATTGGCTTGGATTTTCACTAGCTTGGTTTAAGTAAAATTGCTCCTTCTGCTTAAGTAACAGTCCCCAAATTTTTAACCTATTTAAATTTCGTTTGATTTTTACTTTTCTCCCCGGAATAATAGAGGCTGCAGCGAAATTAATTTGTAAGTCTAAATAGTGTGCCAAGCTTTATAGCTTTTGGGCTTCCGCTAATCGATTCCGACGGCAGCCTCGCAGACCCCCTTCCTGTTGCTTGAGCGTGAGCTTTTATAACATTCTTGTTTTTATTTTAGCGAAAGGAATGGAGAATAAGCCATAAAAAAGTGGATTGACCAATAAAAGAAAAGTGCTTAAACTCAAGTAGAGTCAAAACTAACCACTTAGACAAGATAAAACTCCTAGACCCCGAGATAATGGATGCATTTTCCATTTACCATAAACCATGAAAATCGTTTAATCTTAACCTGCAGCCCACTTAATGTTAAACGGAATAAATATTTTATGAAGTAAAAGAAATCTTCATAACATTCAATTGCTGTACTTCTGTGTATCTCAGTCGCTCTTGATTACGCCCAGCCACTCGAGATACGTTGTTCGAGATGGAACGTCGTAATCATTCTTAGTGCCGCATGTCCGTGCCCCCGGATCATGGGCAAACGCTTTAAGCCCCCGTGGCGCTTTCGCATTTACGAAAGGAGAAGGGCGCGCTAAAGTTAGGTCAAGTTTATTGCAACATGCCTTATCAGAAAGTAAAACCTCAATTCCTGCAAATAAAGAAGAGGCCTTTTTACTATAAAAGCATTTCGAGATCCTACGGTCTATTTAGTTCTATGCGAACATAAAAAAGCACCTAAAGTAACCAGAAATAGAACAAGTCATGGCCTGTATCAGCCGCCAACTCAAACTATATGTGCTACTTGGTTAAATGATGCTCTTGGTCTATGGCGCTATCTGGCGTAGTTGGGTCGCGGCGTGTTTTACTCAAAAACCAAAGCGCTGCTTTTCTTTATAAGAAACCTGACCCAAATTTTTGGTCTTATTTATGTTGGCAACACGCCCAAAAAAGAAAAACCGTCATCGATTTTCCTGAGGTTGATTTAAGAAAATCATTTAGAATGGGTGAAGAGTATTAATTCTTAAATGCTTTATTTTGCAAAATACAGTTGCAATCTAAAGTCTTGATATCCTAAAATACGCGACACAAATTACGCGCGAGCAATAAATTTGGTGAGCTGGTCCGAGGTGGCGCGAGAAGAGAGCACGCCTGGAAAGCCGTGTATGTCCGTAAGGCATCAAGCAAGTTCGAATCTCTTGCTCACACCGGCCATTATTCCTTTAAATCAAGAGCTACAGAGTGGCTCTTGATTTTTAAGCATCAGAAAAGCAGAGAGATCAAATAGGAGCATCTTCTCTCTACTTTAAAAACTCCATATCTGCTAATCTTTGCCTTGCTTGTTTAATTAGACGCCTTGATTGTTTCTTTTTTGTTTTTACCATTGCCTTTTAGATATTGCATTCTAAGTCATCTACGTCCCTTTTTTTCTGGGCTCAAATTTATTGTATTGTTTCTTACTTGATTTTCGGTCTCTGATTTTTTTTCTCTGACCAGGCTTTTGAATATCCCTAGCTTCAATTTGCCTTGAACGTCTTCCTTTAAAATCTTTGAAAAAATGAATATATCAAGAAAATCTAATGGTGTTTATCTGGTGGTATTGCTGATGTTGTAAGGACTAATTCGTCTTTTTGAAATCTTTTTGAGCCATAATCATATAATCCATTTAAAATGTTAAATTTTTTTGAGTTAGCAATCATTTTTGTACTTTTTCTGCAAATTTTTTCCGTGGTTTTCATGTATTCGCTTTAAGGTCAATCCATGAAATTATTTGGCGATTTAATTTAAAGCCTGTGACATAAAAGGTGTTATCTAGCAGAGCATAAATTCAAGTAGATCTCTTCGTTCGTAAGGGAGTGGATAATCTACTCAAATTTGCACCAATTAAGGTAAGATGCTCTCACTATCGAATAGGTACTTTACTTCAGTAGACTTAGACAGTTTTTATCATGCATATGGTTGTAAAGTAATTTATTGCGGCACCCCCTGGAGTTTTCTCTCTAGTAGTCTTTTTGAGTTGCTTTGTAATTATGTGATTTTTTCAATTTCTTTCATCAGAATATAGATCTGCACTTAATCTCGTTTGATCCATTCAATTCGAGAGTTGCTTAATAAGTGTTCTTTTTCCTGTGCTAGCAATTTCTCCAAAGTAGTGTTTAAATGAACGTTTCATGCTTAATGATTTGTCCTAAAAAAAAAACCTTACCGAACAAACTAAAAGAAAAAACAAAAACAATAAAAAAAAAAGAAAAAACTAATCTCCACTTTATAGATGGTCGAGGGGAAGCATCCAAACAGGATAGCATGGCTGTTGCCCTTCTGACTCCTTTTGGCTTTTTGTAGATTCATTAATTATTAACTAAATTTCTCGTTAAGGTTTTAAAAAAACAGCCATTTTGAAGGCTAAGTAAGCGGATGATGTTCTAGAAAAATTACTGAATCGGCCAGTAAAAATTTGAAAGTATTTCCTCTGCAATTAAGGTAATGGAATGACGCAGCATCTTATTGTCCTTAATTGTCCGTTTTTGTTGTTCATACTTGTCTTCATAAAATAATATTGATAATCACTTGCGTTCATTCAATCTTTGGAATATTCATAAGCAATTCCATGGTGCTTTTTATAGCTTATAGGCTGTATTTTATTGGGCCTAAGCTTTGGGTATCCGGCCCAATTATGAAATGTGCTGCTAAGCTCAGCTTCAAAAAAAAATGCTGACTCTTCTCCATTATTAACTAATCATATATACCAATGAAGGTTTCAATCATAAGTCCCTTCGTTTAGAAATGAAGTGTGATACTAAGAGCAGAGATTAGACATTAAACTAAAGATGTATTTCGGATAACCCTCAAGATTGGCCACTGCACAAAAAAGCACGTGTATATGGGAATGACGCCTTCGCAACAAAAAAAAGCCACCCAGCAGTTGTCTTCAAAAATGTTTGGTTTAATAATATACATAAGAAGTTCTTGCCCCTTAGGAGCAAGAACGTAAATAAATACAGGATCCCCCTTTTGTGAATCAATCAGAACCACTAGGAGTTCTCAATGAAACAGATAACCAATAAATCAAGGTCTAAAATCCATAGCCGCATTATCTTAATCCAACGCAACTTACCTAAGCCAAGCTCAAGACTTCTTTGTAGGATAAAAGCACGGTTGAATCTCAAGAGTCATGGCCTTTGGTGCCGTTTGATCTAAGATTTCCCTGATGGATATCAGAGGGAGAGGGTGCTCGAAGTCATTACTAGCACACGACTGTCTTTCGAATCACCTTAAAGCGCAATAAAGGCAAAGGATGCAAACTTGAAAGCAGGGGAAGGTTTACCCTAGTAGACATTAAGTACGCAATGGGTTAGGGAGAATGACGGATCAACTACGTATGACTTCCATGTTGTGCACTTCCGCTTTAAATGAAGGATAGCGTTTTTCTATGTTACTGTACGAAAGTTTGGATAGCCCGCAATCGAAGACTATGCACATGAGGCATTACGGAGAGAGAGTGGTTCTTAGGATAAAGTAGATATTATACTACAGCGCGATGTAAAGGAGGAAAGGTACTAATGGTCGCGCTTCATGTTCCGCGAGAGCGGAGGCTCTGTTATAATTTAACGATGTAAATGTACGCGTACGTACCAGCTTCACTACACACCGCTAGAGCGAGATTTGATGCAAAATCGTTAACAAAAGTATCTATTGGACACTGGTAAGCACGCGGGTTGCCAGTTTCCTGAAATGAGAGCATTTTTAGCGCTTTTTAAAGAATAAATATAGGTCAAAAAAATATATGAAACCCAAGGCAGGACTCCATTCTCAGGAGCCTCTGGCCTTCTTTTTATAAATACGCCACTTCTCGAAATGAAACGTATATTTCGCCTATGATGATTGTGATCACGCGTTCTGACATCAATTAGTCTCTGAGTGCTATTTTGAGTTTGTCTGTTTATTGCTATGTCTGCCTGTGAGGGCCTGTGACACGCCAGAGGGATGTTGTGTAGAAATAGATAAGAGCGCGCGAGCTGCATTTATGATCTAACGCAGCTTTAACGGACGTCTGCTAGGGTATACCGCAGCGCATCAAATGGTGCGAAGAATAATTCTTGATATCTCAATTAAGTCTATGTTGTGAGTCTAAGAACAAAGCAGCAAAACTTCTCTCTCTGTATTATGTCTCAACGCAGTTAAGAAAGTGTTGAGCATCTAGTGCACTAGTAAATGTCTCGCTTCTTTAAAGCGCTCTTTGAAATAAAAACCTGCAGCCGCCTCTAGGACTTCTGTTTCTGAGAATTGGTAGATAAATGATTCGCTGTGCATGGTGATTTCCTTCTAAATGGTTGTTATGCACAGAGATGATGTAGGTCTGACTTTTTTGAAACTGAAGTCAGAATCTGTATAAAATTTACGAGAGATCCACTCTGTGTAATCTTTTTTTTTTTTTTTTTTTTTTTTAAAGAGGACGAGGACATCAAAATGCGGAAGTACTATGATATATTATATATGAAGTCATCAACACAACAGGATCCTTTGCTAGCGTCAGTCGCGAGTGTTATCGGCCCGTTTAACATGTCAAGCACATTATTCCCAAAAGCAATTCGAACTTGTGCCAAGAGAGTGGCCTGGTGTTATAGAAGAGTCTGGTGGGTAGAAAGAAATTGGCTTGCTCGTATACATCTCGCCACTCGCACATCGCGCACTCTTCCTGATGTATGTTTATCAAAGCCAATTTGTTTTCAAATTGTCGAAAACTGCTACAAACTATTTGTCCCTAGTTTTACAAACAGGAGGATGAGAGGCACACGCTCTAATCACACCGCCAGCATTATATTGCTGCGTGATTCTTCGCGAGAGAGTCATAAAATCATTCAGAGAAGAGGAGCGGAGAATAGGAAAGATCAAATCCTTACCATTGCGAGAGGGTGAGCTCGCCTCTCATTTAAGCTGGCAGAGAAAAACTCTGTCTATACAGTATTAGCGAGAAGCCGCGAAAAGTAGTCTGTGTAAACGCGGTTTATAAAGTGGTGGTTCATGGGTCAGTGGTTTAAGCGTATACTCAGAAGCGCGATATGAAAAACAAAGGATAAACGGCGCCCTTCCCTATATCGCAAGAGATTCGGCAGGAGGCCTTCTCTAATGCTCTTTCAACAGTGCAAAACTCTATCAACGGTATAGCTTGAGAGCATTTGCGATTATGGGAGAACATTCATGAGCGACGTTTAGATTTCGAGCGTAACTGACGATGAGCGCGAGATACTACACGCGAGCGTGGGTTACAACAACCAACTCTATACCACGCCGAGTTAGACGGGTGCGGCGCGATAGACTGAGCTTAGTCATAAGCGCCTCACCTATGCGTCCGGCTTTCAGTGGGCGACTGATGATGAATGTGGAGCCACTGTCCGCACTTTGTCATTGACTAAATCGGTGAGGCGATTACTAGAGCACTAAACACACCCGAACCTGGATATTAATAATCAAGTATATCTTAAAGAGAGAGAGAGTCGCTATTAGCGAGTTCTCTCACCGCGCAACACAAAAACAGATACGAAGCACACACGAGGGCGCGAGGAGGCCGCCAAACATAGGAGCGAGAGGCAGAGCAAGAAGACAACGAATGCACATGTTGAGGCCCATCGTAATTATAGGCTTACAAAGACCAAGAGAGCGAGCGCACTGAGCTCGAGTCGATGTATACTTACGACGCTGCACTCTCGAGAGAGAGCGCGGTCGAGGCCTATTTTCTGCAATAGACACGAAGTGTATCAATCAAGTGACAACTTCATGCACTCTGCTGGCTTTATGTATGCCGGGCGCGGACGAGAGAGAGGAGCGAGGGAGAGTTAGAACCACTTGGTAGCGCGGTGTAAGCGAGGTATATTCACGAGTCAGATCCACTAGGAGGCCTCGAAGACGAGAGATTCTCTATGCGCGCAGAGGCGAAGACCGCTAGAATGGAGATATAGATAATTTCAGTTCTGGAGACGATACGGAGATTTCACTTCGCGCGAGCGCGCGAGGAGAGCCGAGGGAGCGCAACAAAAGGAGTCTCTAGATTCACAGCGGACCGCTCGAGATTTTACCAGTTCCGCAATAGATACGGCCCAAAAGCTCAGTAACCAGAATTGTATTAAGTAAACGGATCGAACCTTGCTAAGCTCATGTTACGGCTACAATATGGTAGTCGTAACCGAGCAAACTATATACATTAAAAAAATCGACGAAGAATTTTTGCGAAGCCTAACGCCTTTTATGGTTGGTGCGTCACACATGAAAATCAGGAAATGAAGTTAACTATGAACAAAACAACAGCTTGTCGCGCAAAAATCTGGGAATCCGCCAACCAGAATGGCTCAAAATCGAAGCCAACCGAATACAAAGATTAACATGATTAGGCTTTATTTTCTACAAAGTACCTAAGCGACCAAATTAGTTCAGTTTTGTAACCAAAGAGGTATGACGCTCTGAAGAATCAATTAGACAGTCTATATGACGAGAGCTAGATAGAGTCGAACCGAGAGAGAGGACGGTTATCGAAATACATTCAAGATTAATCTAGGTTACTGTCATCTCTTACGAATGACTTGTTTTTCAACCTGGAATTATCCAAAACATGACTTTGACGAGCTCCCTGATGTACGTGTTGCGCTTTCCGCTTTATTGGTCGGGTAGATTTAGTATACTACCCCACAGAAACTTAGTTTGAAGATGTTTGATCACGCTAGACATCGAAACCGGGCAAATAAGCAAGACTCGGTGAAAGCGGCGGCAAACGTACTAAAGCCATCAAAGGCGACTTGTTGCATCTCATCAAAAGTATTCCATGAATAGCCAGCAAGGATTATGACGTACTGGCTACATTTACGAATAATCTAATTGAAAATTTGCCGCCAATGCTGGTAAAAAAGCCGGTGAATTTTTATACGCCCACGAAGTCTCGGTAAACTGATGTCGCAAACACTCATTGCCCATGAGTTAAACACAAAGAACCATCGAGATTTACGACCAACTTCAGGTTTCAGGTTTCGTTACTGATCAATATTGTGTGAAGCGGTAGAAAAATACGGCCAAAAGCAAAGACAGCATGTACCTATATATCACGTCTGTGCCAAGAACTAAAAGCTCAATACCTACAACCTAGACTCTGTATTGTGTTATATCTCTTCGCGAGCGCGTAAGGTCGCGGCGCTTGAGTAGTATTCACACTCTCTATCTATCAGAGCGAGCGAGAGATACCTTCTCGCATACGGATACTCACCCGGCAGAGCCGTATTTGGCCCCGTTGTAGGAGAGTTGTTACCAGCGAGCGAGCGCGGACACGCACGTGATATAGGCTATATGTCGTAGGTCTGCCCTCACCAATACGCCATGATAGCGTGCGAGACACTATGGGGACCCAAGCTTTAAAAGACGCGACCCCCGGTTAGGAGTCTCCATCTGCATCTGAGCGCGAGAGAGACCAGAGAGCGCGAAATTCGTCCTGCGCGCGAGCGAGGAGCCTATATATACCGGTCATGAGCGGCCAGTTATGACTATTATGATATAAGCGAGCATGATGGTTGTTCCGTGGTGGTGAGAGAAGGCAAGAATCTCGTCGAGCGAGCGCGTGAGACTATGAGCAAAACCACAATTGATGCCATTTATCGGCTCTACGCCGGTAATATTTTTTTGGCAACGCGGTTATACCGACCGTGATTTTAGGTATCTAAAGACGAGAAGACGTCGAGAGAGCACCGCGCACTCGCACTCGCCGCGCGCCCCACCACTATATATATATAGGCAAGAGAGAGCGAAACAAACTGCAAGCCAGTGTGGACATCAAGCGCATTGTGGATGCCGTCATTCACCGCGAATGCATCGATACATTTCTCTCAAGTTAGAGAACACAAACCGCGAGCGAGAGCGAGCGAGCGAGAGACATACTCCCAGAATTATTGCTCCACGTCTTCACCGGACACAAAGTACTGTGGAGTTTACTGCCAGAGTAGGCGCATTGCGCCAAGTAAAAAAAAGCCAAAAAAAAAACAAAAGGCGCGAAATTGGCTAGAAGCTAGAGAAAAATGTAGACTCGCGCACACACTTCAGCAGTTACACGCCGCTTTGTTTACGCCAACCTCCAGCGCTTACAGTGGAGCTGGCCTGAGCCGAGAGAGGACCACGGTCAACGCCACCATTACCCAGCACGCCGCAAGTGGAGTAGTTTATCGCGCTTACAATCAAGCCTTTGCAGGAAGTCAATGAGCAACCATACAGCTTTGGATGACTTACTTGCAACACTCGCCTTCATTCAAGGCCGCACAAAGTGTTAAATCGCAAAACCTGCAAGGAGCGCGGAAATTAAGATATCAGACGCTATTTCACCCGCTTAGCGCCTATTGTCCATAATCGAAACAAAATACCGAAGCGCTAATCAATTTTTAACAAACCGAATGGCAAGGATCAGTGCTGATTTAGAAAATGTATTGTCTATATATCTCTGATGTGGTCTTTTTGCCGCCACTAAGGCAAGTTGACCCCAATATTGTTATCAAGAAAAAGACGGCAAAGAATATTGAGGTACAAAAGATGGCTGGAAAGGTCACATCATGCCCTTTGGACTTAGTTCAACAAACCTATTGAGTGATGACCCTAAGCGGCACTGGCGAAACAAAAAACCGCCCTTGTCGAAATCGACAGCCGCAGGAAGAAAATACTCGAATCCCTAAGCGAAGAAGAAGACAAAGAGCAAACCGTAAAAGAAACGCATATAGACGGATTTGCCAATGCCGAAGTGGCCCAAAGCGTGTCTAAAGCCTCTTCCTCTAAGAGCAAAAGAGAGCACGCAAAGTTAAAATGTTGAGAGCAGGACAAGCTAACGAGGCCAAGATAATTCTGCGCGGAGAGAGACTGCATCTCGACGAAGAAAAGCACTTAGAAAAAAAAGCAAGTAAAAGAAGCACAAAGTCGCCCTGCACTTAAAAACCGAAACCATCATCGAAGGGTTTAACCGAACAACAAGTAAATACGATTGAACTGCAGCTCAAAATTGGATCGCGCTCATTAAGCCAAGCACGCTTTTTTGCCGCCATGCCAAGCGCGTTTTTATATTAACCCAGCCTCACTAGCAAAGTAACACAGCCTCTTGCCGATATACTGCCGTGACTTGATTTCGGCAAGTAAGGCCAAAGAGCGAGGAGAGACCACCGAGCGATAGAAACTGGCACAAAGATAGGCGAACTCACGCGGCAATTGAGTTTGATATGCAGGGGCTATGGCTGAAACTTAGCTATGTTATTGAAGGGCGCATAGATGAGGTGTGGAAAGAAGCGCCCTGAAATTCGGTTTAAACAGTTTAGTGGGGAGTGGGTCGAAAAAAATACTAAGGTTGTATGTTCTTGTGTATCAAACTAGAAAACGGATTCGCCCTTTCAAAGTAATACTTTAAGAAAGCACGCTGAGGGCATAGTTCTTAACGCCAGGCAAGTGTAAAAATATAGGAGGAGGATTTCAAGCTGACAAAGACAATTCTAACGATACGAAACAGGAAGTTCCGACTAGATACGTATTAGAATATTGTTCATAACTATGACGGATTTGACTCCGACCGCTCAGCTTTGGGTTTATCGGCGATGTTTCCAAAAGATAACAATACGTACTGCACAATCAACGGATCTTGGCAAGTTGGTTGGGTATAAAGGTGACCTGGGTTCCTTTATAATTTATTCGTACTATACAAAAAAGCAAAAAGAAAATCGTAGCAACTTTCCCTTATCATGTTGTATCTGTACAGTAAAACACACGTCTCCTGACAAGTTTTGAGAGAGCGCCCTGTTTTCTTTTCCAGAAAACGAAGACAAAACCGCCATCGGCACACCTTCGAAAAGCTCGGAGAGTCTAATCAACCACACCAACAAAAGCATGAACAAACTCAGCAACATTATAACAAATCCATGCTGGAAAATGTTCCCCAAACAAGGCGAAACTGTCCCCAGAAATCCGCTTTAAAGGTTTTAGTGGGCGGGATGGAGAAAGAGCTAGGTAGTGTTTTTTGACTCAAGAATATGGGCAGTCGCCAAGTGTGAAATTATACAATAACCCAAATGATTTTAATTTTGGTAAAGGTAATGCGATTTAAAAAAATGGCTTGTTTTGTATCCAAGGGTTTGGACTCTCAGAAAGCTAACAAAAAATGGCTGTCAAGGTGCTATTGATTTTAGTGTCAGGGCACCTGTTTGGGGAAGTAGAGAGAGAGATAACTGATGACGCGTTGTTCTCGTCGAGGTGTTGCCGACGGTATATGGCAATGAAATTATATTCAACAATTACAAAAACTTAAAATCTGATAACTGATTGGCACAAAGGTTTCTGTGTCTTATGTTGTTCAACTTTTCGATGACAATTATACCACAGAATTAGCTTTGACGTTGATGTGGATTTCGAGTGAGTCAGACAAAAGAACACAAAAGTAGGCCATGATTCAGAAACTCGACGCGCTGAGCAACTCTATATCACCCAAGAACAGATCAATCAGAGAGCGAGGAGAGCGAGTCAAAGCAGCGCTTACCTTGATCAAAGATTGTTTGCTCTAGAAGGAGCGAGTCAAACCATGACCAGCCATGTTTAAAAGAACGCACTTAGTGGTGGGAGCACGCGCATTATTGGTAGTTGCTATACCCAACAAGCGGATGGGCGAGCCCGAGACCCCACAATGATATAATACGGATAAGCGGATCTTACTGCAAAAGACTGGGCGCACAATTTTTTAATTTTGAACAATCGCCAGCAAGATTCTCTTAAACGTATGTGCCACTGACGGCAACGGAAATACAGCAGATTATTGAGCAGATTAAAGAGCCGCCCTTGAAAAAAACAAAACCCCCGGCCCCTTTTTTTTTTTCAAAAAAAAAAGCTCAATGGGCTAATCAACGGTAAAACCGTGGCCCATTAAGACGCGATAAACCTCTCGCTGATAGTTTGGGCACTTGGCAAAGAAGTCAGTTTCTAAAAAATCTATGACCGCCAAGAATTGCAGCAGGCCAAAGCCGTTACCAAAATTGTTGCAAGCAGCCTAAATTTGAACGTGGTAA
>Ga0163217_1119488_pt1 | contig 13051 bp, 12 predicted proteins | sample SynspAceP_FD_185933 | JGI IMG/M metagenome (GOLD analysis project Ga0163217, IMG submission 185933) | Saline lake microbial communities from Ace Lake in Antarctica - Synechococcus sp. Ace-P (PacBio error correction) | ecosystem: Environmental > Aquatic > Non-marine Saline and Alkaline > Saline ...
ACCAAAAAAAAGAAAAGAAGAAAGGGAAATATAAATTCCAAGGTTCCAATAAAAATTTGCAAAAATAAAATAATCCGAAGGACTGAAATTTTTTTGGAAAACCATGTTAAAATAAATCCCCTAGAATCCCAAAGGCATCTGTTATACAATTGCGATCAAATCTATGAAAGTTACAAATCACATTAGCCCAATCATCACCCAAAGGGCATTTTTTCAGAATCCCATTTGGGAATGAAATCTGGGTCAATTTCACCAGCCCAAAAAGGAATATCACATAGAAAGAGGTAAAGGGACCCCTGTCTTAATCCAAGCAAAGGCACCCGTATTAACGAATGGGGCTCCTCCCGCCGATAAGCTCCGGCTCGATTCCTATCTCAAACCATTGGAACAGGAAAAAGTAAAAGAAACAGCGCTCAATAGCCCGCGATATAAATCGGCGATGGCTTCGCTTGTGGATTCTGGCTTCATCATTGATTGTTTTTTTGCCAAGGATAGCCCAATGCATCCAATAAGGCTTTAATGGTTAAAGCTCCTTTGGTTGATTACTTTCGCGCTCTATTTCGTTGCACCGTTCGCAATTCAGGTTGCACTTTTCACAACTCTCCTGTGTTCATTCCTTTCGCTTTTTCTAAGCCCTCAGAGATCTTTTTTTTCTAATTCTGGTTGTTTCATTAACATATAGATTTTGATTAACCATGGAATTTTCTCTTGATGGAATTTATGGACTTAAAGCGAAACTAGCTCGGGATTTAACCGATTTTTCCGACACATTAGTTCTATAGGCTAAAATAGCTGATTTTGAAAATATTCTTGACAAACAGATTTTGTTTGATTCGGGAAAAATCAGATCAAAGTCTAATACTCTTTTTTAGCAGGGGTTTGCGGTTTCCCTTCCTTCCAAATGACTACTAATTCGGTGAATTGCGGTATGTCGGAATCTCCATAAATCGAACATTGATCTCATAGCTTACTTGGAATTGACGTCGGAACAAATAGCCCCCAAGCCCACTTTCACAATTTGAAAAATTTGTCAAAGCATGGACAGGACTTAATGCTGATCTTTGTGAAAGCCTGCGTCCGAACAATTCCCAATAATCTGATCATAGTAACGTTGCTGTATCGCTGGAAAAAGCACAAAAGACTCTCTTTAATTGATACATAGAGACGATCAACAGCGGTTATGGGGTGATTAGTGGTACACAATAAAAGAATCTCTAAGCAATAGTTTTCATTTCCACGCATCAGGAACTGAATTCAATCGGAAAAACCTAAGTCGAGCTTATCCTTTTTAGCTTACGCATTTCCACTGTAGCGATTACTTATTCTTCCAAATTCCACATTTACTAAGGTTGATAGCATCTCACATTTGACATCAAATCTAGGATAATCTGTTCGATGCAGGAGCCTAAGAAGCGATACGAAGCTCCCCTATTTTACAGCTTGATTTGATTCAATGTCTTTGGATCTTTCTAGAATGGGTTTAATAGAATCCCACCTCTTCTCTGCTTTAAGATAGCTTCCTGCTGCTGTAGACTGACATTTCCGCTGATCTCGGTCAAAAAGAGTCACGCTTAGCTCTTTCTTCCCAATTGTCCGAAAATTTTCCCTGAAAACCCGGGAAAAACCCCTTCCCCAGTCGGTTGGAAAGATATAAGTCGATCTGCGGCTTTCCCGAAAAGTTAATTCCTCTGCCAGTTTTAAACATATTGATGTCTCAGCTCCATTGATGCCTGTAAGGTATCGATTATTGATTATAATGGACAGGGTTCATTCGAGCTGGTATTTTTGAGTTTCAATAGGAAAGTCCCATTGGGATCACATTTTATGACGATCAATCTACTCAATGATAATTCACTACGGTCAAGATCACTTAACCAGATTCGATAGCATAAAACTTGCCAGAAAAGAGATCAAAGGTATATTTCATCCTGAATTTCAAAAAAAAGTTAGCCAATCAGCTCAAGCGGTAGCTGCTATCTCGGAAAGGAGATCGGCGCAGTGTATTGGCATATACAGGATTTGCCCACTTTGTACCACTCGAACTAGAGTCGATACTCGCACCTTCAAGAAAATCTCTAAAAAGTCAGCGGTTGGTTTGGGGGATCCTATTCCTGAAGGAGATTTCAAGTGATGCTGATTTTTCGAAAATTTCATGCTTGGCTCAGGATTTCGGACCAATGGGAATCATTAGAGGCTTGCTTGATTGCTGGACGATGTGAACCCCAAATGATTCCAATGCAAGGCTCGTGGGGAGTTCAGGAGATTTGCTCCTCTTTCCCATCTAGCTTCTACCTTTGATAGGATTGGGGAAAGTTCACTTTGCTGGGAGAAATTCACAGTGCTAAAATGTCTATCTCATTTTTGGATTGGAGCATCTTCTTTGGGTCAAAGGAAGGTTTGGGCACTAATCAAGCGGACCCAGTTTTTGGGCTGCTTCGGAGTAAAGTGGTGGATGACTAAGCCAATGTTTTTGAAACACGCTACTCACTGGAGCGATGATGATTGAGGGCTTGATGGGTTTATAAGCCTTTTTCACCCGAATGCATCAATTACGGCTTACACGGTAATAAAACATGTTGCACAACAATCTTAAACCTTCTGAAGCTTCTGAATTGTCAATTTCATCAGACTGTGCTTCGCGTACAGTCCTTATTCGGTTCGTTGCATGCCAGGGTTTCATGGAGCTTCCGAAATGCGTGGCTTCATCTAAAAGAAACAATTGAAAATAGAATCAATTCGGTACAGATAATCAATCGTTATTTCCTGAAGATCATACCATTTTTCTGGAGTAATTTTCATGGCAGCCCATTGCTTGCATTGATTATGCTGTTTTAGCACGCGTCTGAAATGGGAATATCTCAGATAGAAGAATTACCTTTATGCGAAGGAGAACACCCCTGGTGTTCCAAAATTGTTTTGAAGAAACAGGCTTGATCAGGCCTTGATGATCCACAATAACACCTGCTGCTTTAGCTTCAAGAAAATAAGGGATTTTGCTTTCCTTCATCCGCTGACAGCAATCCAACTTCTCTTGGCAAGAAGACCAATGTAAGCATGGAAGTATTGGAGCAAGAAAGCACTTCAGTCATCCTGGGATGTGAGAAAAATTGGGAATTGATTATTGTTAGCAGCACAGCAATGGTTTCACGCCAATGAAAGGTCCAGGAAAAATTCTTACATGATTATGAGCGGGTTCGAAGTAAAATAGAGCAGTTACAGTGGATCGAGTGATGACGGAGGATATTGAAGCCGCCATATCTTATGTTACAAGTGGTTGAGTTATTAGAATTAGCTAAAAAATCGCTTTCTGAAGAAAACTTGGAATTAAGTACACAATGGAGTCCGTTATTTGAATATTAACCTAAGCCTATGAATCGTTCCAAACTAAATTGGCCCAATTTTTTTTGGTCAATTGCTCATCTGGGGAGCACTTCCGCAAAGGTGCACTGAAAGATTCAGCAACTTTCAGGTAATCGAAAATGCAGGATTTATTCACACAATGATCACCGACCATATATTATAGCAGTAAGGAAAATATAATTAGCTCTTGGAAAAATTCACAGTATCAGAAAATAAGAAAATTCAATCAATGGCCAATGTAGACTTGCAAGCTGGATGAATTGTCCATACGAATTGCTGTTTGCTGGAAGTAGAGCCCAAGATTTTGCCATGCGAATCTGGAAAACTCATATTTTAGAATAGCTCAAGTGGTGGGGGAACTTGGATAACGGTAAAGCTACCAGAGCTCCTCATGCTGAGTTAAAAAAACTGAACTGCGCGCGTGTCCGCTCGCCACTCAGATCGGAGTGACTACTATTGAAGTTAAAAGCGGCTATGGATGAATGCCGAGTGAGAGCTTAAAATTGCTCGCGCCATCCAATGCTAACTCGGGCGATCTTAAAATCCCAACTTTTGGCAGCCCATACCTTTACCGAAGACTTGAGGATCAAAAGAACTTATTTGGCTTGCGATCCAAGCAAATCTTTTCCATGCCTGAAGCTCATAACTTGAGTAATCGAATTGATGCTTTTGTGAAAAAGCGCATTTACAGGTTGAAGCAGATACCTATCTGCAGCCGGCACAAGCTGAGTTTTGATATTATCCATTCACGCGGATAATTCAGCACAGGAGGATCGGAACTTGCGGTTCGTCTAGGTGCAAAATCTGCTGATCCACTTAGAAGTATCCGGAGAATCCAGAATCAAACTCTCGTAATTCTGATGTCGTCGCTGTGGCCCTTTGCTGGGTGCAATCTTGGGAATTGGTTTGCAGACTCCTCCAGCCCCGAACAAATTCTAGATGCAGGAGGGGTCACTTGCTTATCGCCAGTGATTGGGAACAGGTTCTGCCCGATGGGAAAACTTAGTAGCCCAAGCCTCCATTTTGGCAACATTTGAAAACTCAGTACAGCAGAAGGTATTTGCCGGACTTACTCAAGAGCTGCAAGCTGCTTTGGGATATCGGATCGAGACTTTGGGAGTGGATGCTTTTGCTGATTAACTTGTACCCGATCCGCTAGATTACAAAGAAATTCTTTACATCAGGCCAATCACTCACTGACAGTTTTGAAAAATGGCTCTCAGATTCATTCTAAAAGGAATAAAATACTGTTTATCGACCTTCAAACTTCAAATTCTAACAGGATCCTAAATGAAACTCCCTACTCGTTTCTAAGAGCGATGACCGCTTTAAGTCATAGCTGCCAAAGCGGAAAGGATATTTTATAGATACGAGAAGCGTTAGCACTGAGCAATGCGCTGCGATATTTCAAGGATTGGCATGCTATTTAGCCAAGAGTTTTTGAAAGAATTACGGATTTTGGGAGAATCTACTGTGTCGATTTCACCCTGACTATCGATGCATGCTCGACACTATCCAAGAGTATTCCTGCAAAGGTCATGCAGGCCGCAGCGATCCAGCTAATGATCCAAAATAACCTTGACCTGTTGTGGAACAAATCCGCAGGACCTAATCACTACGGTGGAAATGGGCCGGTATTTCAAATTGGGCGCAATAACTGCTTACAATGAAGTTTGGCAGGAATGACGGAAACACAAAACCCTTCATCTCTATTCTGGGCATCCAATGGTCTTTTCCCATCTTCTGAGCATGCTCCAAGAGTGGTAGTCAACCAATGCGAAATGATGATTCCCAATTATTCCATAACTGACGATTGGAGAAATTTAATGCGCTGGCGAACCGCCAATATGGACAAATAGACCGCTGGATCTTTTATGTACATTCGGCCTCAAGGAACTAGTCCACGGCACCACCATCCGGTGATGAATGCCTTCCGGAAAAGTAAAGAAGGAGAAAGCTCAATGGGAAAAATTTCTGACAGCAGTGTCTGGGCGGAATGAGTGGAGCCCCAGGCCGAAAGCAGGAAATATTGCTGCTGCATTACATCCTGTGCAGAAGTATGCAGTTCGGCTGCAAGAAAACCGTCCAATGCCAAGGCTGGTATGTTTGATTGAGAATTAGATGAGGTTAGTCAGCCGTAAAAGCTGGCAAAGCCAAACCAAGAGGTGTTTCAATAGCTTCATAGGGAATATTGTGGAAGTATGGGAGCGTTTGACCAAGAAATATTTTTGTGGAAGCTAGGCTCTGATCAACTTCACTTCACAATCCTTGGGCAGGCGGCTATTATCCTGTGGGGAACTTCTTTCGAGGAATACAACGAACTTATTCTTCAATCCGAACTTTTCAAAACCAATGTTCAACGAAAGTCTTCGAAAGACAAGTCGCTCAATTAATCAGCATACAGCCAAGGAAACCTATTTCCTTCGACTATGGAATCTTTTTGGTTGGGAATCTTAAGGAGCTGGCGCCGATGTCTTTGCGCAAATGGATTGATTTCAAATATCTTCTCGTGCAGGACATCTGGACATATGTGTTCTTGATTATGGCTTTGGACATTAGTGGGTTCTGCAGTTCAGGTCAAGCGGAGGATTTGGAGAAATCAGATAATTGGCTGCTAAAGTTTTGAGAGAAATTATGAATTATTCTCCAGATCAATAAGCAGCAGATATGCAGGATAATTCACCTGGATAAGAAGAGGCAAGAGAAAATACAACTGGTTGTGGGGTCCAGCCAAGAATCTCTATGCAGATGCGGAAGGCGGGCAATGCAGAGGCTTCATCAGCCATCAAATCTGGAGAAATCCGGCTCAATCGTCCCTAGGTAAGAGATCAATCACGATGTCAGCGGGACCGACTCCCATATCCGAGAAACAGTATATCTATGATGGAAGTCAATCACTGCCGACATGGGCTATTAACTGTATTGGCGATAAGTTTCCGTGGTGCAACTTGGGTACATCATTACAAGGTGGCGGAGGTAGGCCTGGGGCGGAAGTGATAAATGTGGGTTTTTGGAATGGTTACTAGATGATCCCGAAGCATCGGAAAAGTAAAATATGCTTTTTACGATGTCAATAAGGCGTAGCGCGAGAGCTTGGGCGAGAACACTGGTTTTTATCGAGCTATTAAAAGAGAAATGAAGGGCGCCACAGAGCTAAAAGTTACTTAGCAACTTGGTAGAATGAAGAAATTTTAAATAACCTTTTTTGAGAGAAATTTATGGTTGCAACTTCACCTCAATCCTACCTTCACTTTGGACTGGAAGGAAGCTGAGTCTATAGAATATTGGAAATCCAGGCTGTAATCTTTCAGTTAAGGAATTTTAGCATCGATCAAATCAAGAATTTCGAAAATTGAATTCTCGGCTAGATGCCTGGTGAGCGGAGTCAATGCGAAATCGGGAAGACTAGGAACAGCGGAAGGGCCAAACGCCATTCGGAGAAAATGCTAAGGTGGTTTGGCTTTCCATCTATAGGGAACAGCACCTAAAATCTTCGATTTACGGGAATATTTCAACAATAATGGAGATCTGGAAGTCAGCCATGAATTAATTTCCTGAAACTGTTATTCAAACTGCTAGAAACCAAGCATTTCCCCTCTCCTACTTGCGGAGGACATGATTTGGCGTTGGCACCATGGCAGAGGGATCTATCAGTATATTTTCCTAAAAATGAAAAACTGGCATAATCCACTTAGATGCCACTTCGACTGGGCCAATGTGAATCAACAGGGCATTCTGCTCTTCCATTTTTCGAACTTTCTCAGAATTCCCCAATCAATTTCATTACCTCTGCCTCGGTCATTCAGCGTGGCTGCAAATCCCCGATCACTTTTTGAAACTGCCGATCCGAGTGAATGGGCGCGTTGGATGCAATGGAAAGATTTTAACATCAACATTTGGGGGGGCAATTCAAGAGAAAGATCTACATTTTTGGGCCTCTGTCAATAAGTCTATTTGATATTGACTTAGATGGATTTCCTTCTGCTTTTTGCACTGGAGTATCAGCGCCTTGCACATGGGATCCCATCCGGATATTGCTTTAGAGTTTTGAAATTGAATCGCTATCCAGCCAAAATTGATTTCTATGGATGTGGTGGGAATTGATCCTTTCTTTCGGATAAGGATCATGCCACCGCAACGATTGGCAGCAAGTGTGCAGAGGTATTTGCTAGAAGGGTATTTGGGTAAGTAATAAAACAAGAACGCACGACGATTATCTGATGGTCTGGTTAATTTTTCATTATTTCTTGCGAACTCTTTCGTTTTCAAGAAATTAAATGCTGCGCTATTATGAAGATACTAGAAACTTTCTTAGGTGCATCTTTTTGTCCAAATTCGACTCAAAAGTTCAACCCTCCCAAAGTATCTCCACCGGATGCTTGGCTTTCCAGGGGGTGCCTGTTCCATCTTCTATTGATGTCTACAAGGGTCTGGGCCGATAAGCGTATATTTATCGGGCCCCCCTTTTTTTTCCCGGTGTACTGCAGGACGAGCACCAACTCCCTACTTGCTGTGAAACTTCGAAATGCTCGCTCATAGCCAGAACTCCCGCCTTCCGCAGCTCACTTGGGATAATTTCTACTGTATCATTTTCGGCAGAGAAAGTAACTTTTGGGTCCAGTTGAAATGGAAGAAAGTGCCTTTTGAATTGGCAAATGTCCGTGCAATTTGATTTTCTGAGTTCGCTGTCGGTGAATGACTCCGATTTAAATATTTCCGAGCATCTCTGATCCCAAAAACTGTCAATCGACATCAACCTTCACATGAAAACTTCAACTTCTTGGCAGCAGGCTCCAGGATCAGCAGATCGATCTTCGCATATTCTCCCGAAAACTCAAATATGCCGGAAAGGTTTCCAAGCCAATAAAGGAGTTTACCATCAATCTCAACTAATCGAAAATTGGACATTGGCTTCTGCATGTTTTTTTTTGCCTTAGGAAAAGTCCCTTCGAAAGTGCCGACGCCACTTTCTTCATGATTTACCAACTTTCACTTCGTAGCCAAGCTTTTTCAAAAGTGGAAATCGCTTGTTCTATTGCAGTATCGTTTGTGATTGGCTGAATTCATCAACAAAGAAATAAACAGCTTATGGTTTCCTGCCACTTGGAAGTGAATGTAATTTTTAGCATACCATTTCCGAAGGCTAATTTGAGGCTTGATTTCGGAAGATTTCGACTTGGGGTACTCCTAGAAATGACTTCAATCATCCTCGTGAAGAATTACTCAAAGAAATTAGAAATTCCCGGCACGATCGAACCCATTGAATTCAACTCATTGATGTAGGCGAAGCCTAGATCGCAGCGGAACACATGCGTTTTCGTGGTATTGATAAAGGAAACTCTGCTTCATACTTGCATATCCAATTCGATGGGCACTCGGAAGTACAGCCTTTGCAAAAGGACAAACAAAGGTTCCATTGCCTCCTTGATCTCCGATGATCAAAAGCATTCTCTTTTTTTATCAAGTCAAGAACTCACGAAGTACAATTGGCTCGACCACGGGTGGTATCTTCTCCATTCGCGTGGTAGCCTGTAGCTCGACACTGGTCGCTCTTGATTTCAGGGAGCTTGCGCAGTCCATCCAGTACCCTTAACATTTTCTGCAATCTCAGGATTCCGCCGCAACGCTGAGGAAGTCCAAAGCGTTGTTTCTTCTGCTCGCGAGTTTTCAACATCAGGTGTGTATCGAAGAAACTGGTTCATACGGAGCGGCATCTACGATTTTTTTCCTGGATTGAAAATATTCTTCGGAATCCAGTTGTATTTGAATCCTGGCGGAAAAGTTGTCATTCTTTTCCTCCTACCACTAAAGGGATAAAAGCCGGCGCGAACCCGACCCGTCTTCCATGCTCACCCTGAAAGCGATCTTGATATTTTTTAACCAATTCGGCTGAAGCTTTGGAGATTTTTGAATAAAACTCCTCCACATGGCTGAACTTTTTTAATCTAAAAAATTGGACGAAGATGGATTTCTTCTGCATCCGGCATGCGCATAGTGGAACCGGCTTTTTGATTAACAGCCTCCATATCTCAATCAAACTTCATCGATGTAATCAGCAAATCTCAAATATCAACTGCGTGTCCTCGATGCAAGCCACTGCCTTGGGAATCTCCAGGAATATTGCCAAGCAAACAGACCTGCTCGAACGCGCCCCAGCGGGATGCAAACTTTCTCCATGGGTTCGGATGATCGGATAGGCATAACCATAGCCGCTTGCTTTAGATATGCAATCAATGGTTCTCCTTTTGCCATCAGCTTTTTCAAGCGTTTTCCCCCTAAACTCAATCATTATACAGGCTTCGGGATCTCCCTCAACGAAATAGCGATTTTTTGACATATTCGATACTTTCCTTGTGCAGTCACTAGGATGATCTTATCCATCAGCTCGACTGCCGTAGCAGGATGCTTCATCGCCACTTTGAGCGGATTTCATACTTTGGGTGGATTGCTTTCAAAATGCATGCTGCTAACTAAGATCTCAATCGGATCAGGAGCTGATCAAGGGCTGATTTTGATTTCGGGTGGTGAAAGCCAAAGTGTTTCGAATCCTGACAAAAGCTTACAGAAAGTGATTTTTTCCTTGCCCTTCGAAAGTTTCAGATTTCACAAATTCATCTACGGCATAGCCGGTCTTACGGCGATGATGGACTTTTTAGGAACTGGGCATGAATCTCCTCACGATTTCCCGGGATTATTAAGTTCATTTAAAATCTTGCCGATACAAAAGACCTTCCTAGCGACTTTAGAGCAATTTTCCCGATCAAACTCATCTTGAGAAATTCTTTCTCAAAACGACTCATTACCATCATAAGTATGGTATTGAAGCGAAATCACTTTTGTCCCGGGTCCTCCATAGACAATGGAAGTCGTTCCAGGGAGTTATTTCCACCAATTCTCCAATCATCGAACGATTAGCAGGAAGTGATTCGGGCTTATAAGCATAATCATGAGGCTTCAGATCGGTTCAACTCGTCCCGAACCCACAGCTGCCCGGAAATCCAGCGTTCTTCTTTGTTAAATTCCAGAATTTTGTGAATGCTTTTGGACACTCCCACAATCCATTTTTCCCACACATGACCTGGCCTAATTGAAGTACAGCCGTTCTGGAAATTAAGATGTGCGCATTTTTCAAGTTGCGAAAATGAATCAATTTTTGGATATCACTAGTTGACTTGGGAATGCTAAGCAAGGCATCTCCCGATAGACGGAAGCATCAGTGGCATAAAGTGTTTTGGTCAACGAATCAAAATTCAGACTGCTTCCAATTTGGAAGATAATCCTGCAATAATGGCAATAGGTTTTGGGTGATTTGAGGCTAGTCAAAATAGCTTTCCTATCTTGATTAGGAATACGTAGATGAGAAATATTTTCCTCAAATGTTTTGAGAAAGGAATTTAAAGAAATGATTAATCTCAAGAGTGGTCCCATTGATAATGAATATTGAATTTAATTGGTCGCAGTGCTGTCTACTTACCGGTAGGTAGATTTTTTCACAAATGGCAATACAAGGTTTTCAATTCTGGTTTGTGGTGATCTACTTTAAGACCGCAGAACAGGCACAACAGCTGTGGGAAAAACAATACCTAATAAACTGCTAAACTATGATTAGAGCTATAAATTAAGTATTTCGAGCTTAAATCAAACCAAAACTAATGGCAGATTAGTTCTATCTGAATCGCAATAAGTTTCATAAATCAGATGAAATCAATTGGCTATCTTAAGTTATATCCTGGTTAAAGAAAATTCCTGATATCTTTTCAAAAAATAAAAAAACTCCGCCTATTTGAATAAATAGGATGCCAATAGTTTCAGGCAAGAGAATATCTTGAAAAATTTTATCTCCTTCTTTAATTAGAAATTGAAGGACTCTTTAAGTGTTGGAAATTCCTGAAATGAAAAGCGTTTCATTTTTCCTTAACAAATTCAAAAATTTCATCTCAGAATGGGTTTTTGGTATATATAAAACTATGGATTTTTTCATCATAAAAAGTTTTGTACGGTACTATTTTGATTCGAATAATATCGAGTTCTTTTTCAAGTATACCGTTTCTATTAAATGGTAGCGAAAAGGATGAAAATAATCTGTATAAATTTTAAGCTCTTGAGAATGTCTTACTTTCCAAATTGATAACGTCATGTTTATTCTCAATTTTATCATCAGATGTAAATTATCATCAAAAATCAGAATCCAAAAATAAACCCATTATAACAGGGAAAAAATTCTCTTACTGCTTTCTTTTTTATAACTCAGAACTAACTTTTGATGGAATTTGAAACAGTGTATATGAGAATATAAATTTTATGATTTCCTTATAAAATCTCCTTGGTACATCTAACTTGGGGTAAATTTACGCATTATATATTACTCATATTCAAACCGGAATTGGAAAATAGAAGCCTGCGTTTCCTTGTCTATCAAGAATATGAATTCATGGAAATCTCCATTCATAGAAATATTTCTTTTACATTTTGATACTGGAAACCAAAATATTTCCAGTATTGTATCAAGATTAATTCCTGAGAAAAAAATAATCCTCAGGTCCTGCACCAAATTTTTTTAAACTATTAAGAAATATATTTTTTGTATCATCCGAGTAGATTTTTGCAGGTCAAATTAAAGGCATTTCTGGCTGTTTTAGGGGTTGATTTTTTCATTTTTTCCCAAATCACCCTCTGCTTAATTTCTGAAAATATACAATTGTATTATTTCTAGATTTCTTCTTCCGAGTTGAGAGGTTTCATTTTTTTTAGGATCGTCTCCATAGTAGATATAGAAATTAATGGCTAGGCCATTGAAACAATGGGCAAACTGTTTTGATCCTTTAATGGTGACGCCAAAATCAAATTGGCCCTCAACACATCCAACCTTCGTTTTGATGCCCTCTCCTCGGGGTCCAGAGAAAAAGTAGCCCAGCTCGAAGTTTGTTTGATTTTCTTGAAAAGGGTCATTTCCAGCGGTTTCTTGTAAGAGCATACGAATAGTTTGGGAATTGAAACTCAACAGATTGGTCACAAAGCGGAAATAGCTTACCTGTCAGGGATCTTTGTAAGTGACTAACGAGCCTTTTAGTGCTTTCATCTGCCTTTTAGGGTAACGAGCTGGTCTAAAATTGTGCTGCGTAGAGGAAACTATGGGCATCTTGGCGGAGCTTCGCTGATTAACCTCATACTCGCGGATTTTGGTTTGAGTCGGGTTAACATTAAGATGATCTTGGTCCTGTCATTCTTTTATAAAACCGTATAGTTAACATAGCCTTTGTCAAGTATAAGAAGCTGCCCTTTTCAGGGTTTGAGTGTCCGAGGAAATCTTTGTCATTGGTTACTCGCGGCGGTTAGCCAGCATATTCTGGGACCAATGTTTATCAGTGGAAGACCCGCATGTGACCTTTAACCCGCCTTTCTTCTTGGCCAGAGGATTGGGGTTAACGTCCTGCCCCTTTTTGAATACATCTGTGAAAGACTTAATGTGGTGAGTCCACCAGCTTTAATCTGATCAACATATAAGACCTCTTTTTAGATAAGGTAAACTTCAGATACGCTTCTGAATCTCCTTTGGTATGTGCCAAGACAAGTAATATATATAGCCAACACTTCGTCGGTACGCTTTTGCTGGTTACACTGTCAGTGTGATGCTGTCGGGGAATTTTATAGATACCAAGTAGGTAAGCTTTCTTTCCAAAGTAGTAAAAGT
>Ga0163217_1016736_pt1 | contig 13050 bp, 16 predicted proteins | sample SynspAceP_FD_185933 | JGI IMG/M metagenome (GOLD analysis project Ga0163217, IMG submission 185933) | Saline lake microbial communities from Ace Lake in Antarctica - Synechococcus sp. Ace-P (PacBio error correction) | ecosystem: Environmental > Aquatic > Non-marine Saline and Alkaline > Saline ...
AGAGGCAAGAATTTCCCCCCCCTTTAAAGAGGCCCGGTAAAAAAGCAAAAAAGACTGTGGGGTTTAAGCAATATCCCAATAGCCGGGTCCCTTCGATTTTTGGGGCCATCTTAAGTCCCCCCCCTGAAAGCCTCGATTCCGCCCGCACCCGGCCCCGGACACACCAAATGGCCCATAAGCAATTGCGGCGTCAAATCTCTGTCTGCCATTATCCCGCGCGAAGCTGAAAAAGGCGGAATTCCGCTTCGCGATTGGTAAACATCCGCATAAGCTCGTTAAACAACCCAACGCGTTTGTAAGGTCAAATCAACCATCAACCCCCGATGTAGCTTTCCGACCGGCTAAAGGTAAATTGCCTCCCTGGCCATTGTGGCCAGTAGCCCAGCGGTTCAACCCAGCGACCAATCCTTGCCGCAGCGCCTCTTCAATAAACCCGTGGTTCCGTTAATCTGACCCGCCCAAGAAAAGGCCCGGCCAACGCTTCGCAACGGCGAGCGTCAGTCCAAGGGCCCGAGGGGTCTACGTAGTCGTAAATTCCAATCGCATAACCAGGCCGGATGATCTTCAAACCCGCCTCTAAAATCCCACCATAGAACGTACGTAACTCAAGCTGCACATCTTCGGGTAAAGATGTAGAAATACCGTTCGATAAAATGGTGTGTCGTCAGCGCCCTCAGGCTCTAGAAACACGCTTGATGAGAGGTTTTTATCGCAAACCTTACGAACCTTAATCCTCGATTGAGGGCAATAGCCGCGGGCCCAACACCATCTATATGACCGCCATACATCGCGTCAACGCGCGAGGTTGCTGCGAAATAATGTCGTGCGTGTTTTTTCTCATTCGTAATGGGTGATGCCGCAAAGCTAATCTGGGCGCTTTGATGTCGCTTAAGACAAGAAAACGAAAAAAAGCAATAGGCCTTCGGCAATCCCTGGCTGGGAGTCAAGCTCTCCCAGTCAATGGTCTCGACCAATCTAAGCCGCGGTGGCGTTCCCTGTCTCAAAACGCCCAAGTGGCAGGTCAAAAATGAAATCGATACGTTTTGCGAAGATCAACGAGGCCTTAATCGCTCTCATTCGGCCACCAGAGCGTGACAACATCCACCCGTATGAATAACGCCGCGAAAGGAAGTGCCAGTGGTCAGAACAACGCGGCCGCCCGCATGAAATTTTTCATTGCCATCGGGACAGTAACAGCTCCCGCCTACGCGCCCCGTTTGTAACGATAAAGTCGGTGACTTCGCCCTCCAAATTAATCTCAAGATTGGCTTGCTGTTTTCGGTCTCTGAAAAGCATTTTCGGACGATATATGGCGCGATCTGCTTGGCGCGCGGTCCCTGTACGGCTGGCCCTTGCGAACGATTAAGAAGACGAAAAACTAATGCCCGGCCTTAATCCGCAACATCGGCCATCACGCGTCCATCGCGTCAATTTCGCGCACAGTCCCTTTTCCCAATCCGCCGATGCGGGTTACAAGGACAATCCACGACGCCGATGTCACATCGCGCGACATTGTTATAAAGGGTACTTGCACCTAAACGTGCCGCACGCATGCGCAGCCCATCAGCGCCGGCATGCCACCACCTATAAACAAATGACATCAAATGTTCACGTGAAACTTCCAATCTGATTTACCCAAGAAAAGCTCGAGAATAATTAATCTAGCAGATTTTTCACGTCAATCCGACCAAACCAAACGCCTCAAGCGCAACGAATCGAAGTGCGCAGTCTTCTGACGGCTATGATCAATATTGATCAGGCCCATGATCCAGTACCGAACACGCAGATGCCAGACCTTCGCAAAGATTTCTGCAATGGCAACGCGATGACGCCATGCGTGGCCAATTCCGGCGTTCAAGCTCCGAACACTTAGAATTTCTTGAATTCTATCAACGATTTGCGTTACGCCCTGCCCGGTGACACCTGATTATTGCCCCGCTTTGGGTCGTCTAAAAGATCGGCCTTCGGGCGCAAGATAATATCATCGGGATAAGAGAAACAGAAGCCTCCTTCGCCTTGCTCAACCAAAAGACCGTAGGTCTGCCCTGTTGAGCTCTATGTTTAGCGCGGTCAATTGTCGATCTGCTTCAAACCTCTGTCGGCGCCCCTCTCGTAAGCACCGGCAGTATGCAAGAGTGTGACAGGTAATTCCCGCCTAGATCCATACCGGACCTCGAATGATATCACGCCGCGTGCCCGCAACAGCCGAGGTGATCGCAGCATCGCGTCCCGCCCAGAGCATTCAGTAAAGTCGACTTACCAGCATTCGATCGTCCCGATAATAGCGACCTCAAATCCGGTTCGATCCGTTCTGCGGTGTGTGTTACTGCGAGTGTCTTTTGAAAATGTCCGGCATTCACCCGCAGTAAGAAAGCGCAGTCACTTTCCGGTCGAAACGTCCACCGGGACATCCTCGTCAGCGAAATCGATGGTTTAACTTCGAGCAGAGCGCGGCGCGTATTAGTTTTTCTCGCCAAGATGTCCAACTTTCCTGCCAAGTGACCGGACAGAACGCGTAAACGCTGCCTTTGCGCTGAACCCTCCAGTCTCCCGCGCTCGGATCAAATACTCCAAGCCTTCGACCTGGGTGAGATCAAGCTTAACGTTCTCCATCGAATCGAACGCGTAAATTCGCCAGGTTCCGCGAGGCGAGCGGTTGTCCGAAAGCCGGAGAGTAATTCGTAGCATCAGCCCGCACTACCGGCATATCTGCCGTGTAGGCGTGCAATCTCTACCGTTCTCGCCGGTAAAACGTTTAGGGGTTGCCCCGTAAACGTGAGAATCCAAACGCGCCGAAATCAAGGATTTTGCCCCTCGGATCGCTGACCGCGCGAAACCTGCGGCTTGGCGCACTGCTGGCCAGGGTCGAATGCGATGGCATTTGGCGAATTAAATAAAGCCTGCGGGCTCCGAGATACGAAATGACGCAAACACCGGCCCGCCCCGCGCTTGGCTTGGGCGAATATCGTATCCATATCATTTATCCCACTGAATTAAGTGAAATATTTACTGTTTCATCGAGTCGACGAATCGAATTGTCCTTCGTTTGCTTCAATTTCCCGATCAGGAATCGATTGCATCCGTGGTACCCATTGGGTTCAGAATCGACGCAAGACAAAATTCTTTTGCAGATCGATTTTAATCGACCAACAATCTTCTTCCGCGTGCGGACTTGAGGATATCCATCGCAGGGAAGACGCCGTTGTCTGCGATCTTGCGATCCACACGAATTTCGGAGTTAAACCGGTCCCCTTGAAAATTCTTCAAAGATGCACTTCGTCCATCGCGGCTGCCGGTAAATCGATCAGTGCGGTCGCGATAATGGTTCAGCGACCCGCCTCTCGAATATTACGCGCGGCACCAAAGAAACGGGCCTTTCGGACGTTGCAGCGCGTTCGCATCAACACCACCGTCCAAACTAACCGGACGATGGTACCATCAGTGTTAAAGGCGCGGCCCAAACGGTGAAGTCGAAGTCCAGCAAATTACGACGTCGCGCTTGTGTTCAACAACGTTTTGCCTTTTTCGGAACATAACCATTTCGGACCACGGCAAACGTGACGGGTCGCAAGGCTCGTCGAAAAAAGGTCGGGAGACGACCTCCCCTTTGCACATACGGCTGCATATCAAGTGGGACTTCTTCGGGTCGTTCATCGAATCAGCAAAACGATCAAATAGCACTCCAAGGGATGGTTCTTTTTCCGATCGAATTGGCATATTTTGCAGCAAAAAACGGTTTTTACCATGTCCGTGGCGGCGTCCGACATCAAACAGCGCTGGCCTTTACCGATGGCGATACTCAGATCGATAATAAACGTGCCGAGCGGTCCTTGATCGTGGATCATCGACTTCCATCGTGGAAGACGTTCGGTCTGGGTAAAGCGGCGTCAAGGTTTCAAAAAGCAACCTTGTGGCGGGCCCTTTTCGGGCTCTCAAGTTGATCTTTGGTCACTTCGGTCAGCGGCAAAAGTACGTCCGCGTACAATCCGGCGCCCTTGAGAATCAATCCTTCGATCGTGTCCCCCGTGCGCAGCGAGTGCTGGCGGATATCATCGGGCGAAACATAGATATCATCGGGGCCCAGGCAGGTAGTTTGTCCTCGGGCGGCGGAGGAAACGAAGAAGCCGTCCTGCCAACACTTCCAGCACACCATCGCCGAGGAATTTCCCCACCCTTCACCGCGCGTTCCGCGCGAGAATCTGGAACATCATCTAAGCCTTTACGCATCGTGATGCGTTTTCGATCTCAAGCTCTCGGCCATCGCCAAAAGATTCTTGGTTCGTCCTGCGCCTTTAGATCGCAAAGGTAGTGTTTCGGTTTCAATGGAAATATCCTGTTTCGCGTCCCGAATACAGGGCCGGGTCGTGTCATAGAAAATGGCAAGAATTAATACAGAACCCCGACGGGTGCAGCAAACACATACTCAGATTGGCCCGTTTTCGTCAAATCAACTTAGATTTCACGACGAACCGAGACACATGATGATCATCAACAGGGTCGGTACTTCGTTCATGAATCCGGTAACGTTTTCCGCTTAAGGCCTGTTCTCACCGCTGCCAAAGGCCCGCACAACGCCCAGGACAAAGCCACCACCGTGAAAGCCCGTCATCCGCAAACAACGCTGGCGCCCTTTGTCCCACGGCCAACCAGCGCCCAGTCAACGATGCCTGCGTGAGAACCAACGCCAGCCCAAAATCACGTGGCCGACATCGCAGGACGCCATGATGACTGTGGCGAGCTTGAAACTCCATCAATTTTGTGAAAAGGTCATGGGTCGGGCCGCTTTGGCCTAACCTGCTCCGTAAATGAAGCCACGAGAAGGCGCGGCAGATAGAACAGCGCTGCATCCACGAAATGACCGAAAATGATATGAAGCGATTTTACCTCAAGGGTAGGCGATGGCAAGCCAGGTGTCGGCGTCATGTCAGACTCCGGTTTTTGGGTCTTCTTACTAATGATAAATACAGAAAAAGAAAGAAAAGATGATGTGTAAAGGTAGGGAGACCATTTTTCTGTGATTATCTGTTTTGTACCTCGATTTATCCACCTGTGTACTTCGTAAATCCCTCCGACAGTGATAAAGTCCACGGAAATGTCAAATTAAAATTAATACTTTCCAGTGGGTATTGCCGAAAAAAATCGGGGGATAACCCTGTGTAGGTCTGGGATAAGCTTGGGATTAACTCCGTTCAGGGATTTCGGATTATCCTTATGCCTGCCGTATAAAACGCTGAAATTCGCCGGCTGGAGGGCATGGGGTTTTCCCGACGGTTTTGCGGACCCCGCCAAATCGGGGAAAAAAATCGCCTAAGAACTTCTAGCGTCCGACACGAGGTTATCCACAAGCCCCCCAACGATCTCATCCTCGCCTCCGGCTTCGTCGATCCGGTCACAGTTGGCTGGCAAACAGGCTTGCCGTCCTCCTCACGGAGGTGAGCGTCGCGCGAATTGATGAACAAATATTAAGATGGGCCCTGCTGGCAGAGCAGGCGCCCCCAGTGACATCGCCCGATACACTGGCAAGAGATGAAGCCCGCAAGGTCAGCGACAAGACCCCCCGTGCGTTGTAAATGGGCTGCGATGCAAGTGTGCTTCGACCATCAGCGGTACGGCTGCTGGGTCGAAACCCGCAACGTCCCGACGAAGCGATTGCGCAGTGAAATCCCTGGCGGGTGATCGCCATAGTTTGTTGTCAGCTGCGTTTAGTCGTCGAAAGCGGCAAAACCGATCTGGCGGCCACTTGGTCAGGTCCGGTTGCGGAATGCGCGATGCTTTCGACGACTATATACGAAGACTATAACGTTGCGTCGAACTGGGAAACAGTATCGCAGCCGTGCGGTCGGTGCCTATAAGCTGGAGGAAGCAAGGCGTCAGGCTGTTCACCGGCCAATTGAAAGGGATACCTTAATGTCGGCTAGGTTACCTTTGCTGAACTGTTGAAATTATTTGGACGGCTACGGGGGGATCCTATCCGCATGAAAGCCTGGCCAAAAATAACCGCTAGCAGGTGTGGGGGATCGGGTCACCGATTGGCCCATTCGAAATCCCCGCAGATACAACGGGCAATTTGGCTGGAAAACGCTTGGCCTGCAAGGCGCCTATAGTCGCGCTACACGTCGAAACCCGAAAATATGCGCCAAGTCCCTAAGAGCGATTGCCGCAAATGGGGTTTTGTCGGGGCCCAATGTCACGATCCCCCATAAGGAAGCCGGTGATCGAGAATCGCGGGACATCTTACGGACCGTGCGGCGATGATTGTGCGTTAATACGGATCACCTTTCCGCGCCGATGCAAAAGTCCCAGGGCGACAAACGGGATTGGCTACGGGTTTATCGAAAATCCTGAAAGCCGGTGCCCGGATTGGGGTGCCGTCGTCTGCCCCGCATGCGTGTTTGGGCTGGTGGCCGCTGGGCGCGGGTCCCGTGATTTGGTCGTTGCGAATGCATGTGTCCCCTGAAATCCTGCTCTCCACCGCACCGTAGCGGGCTGAACGCCTGCGGTCGGTAATTGTGGAAACCGTGTTACCGTCTAACTGATTGGTCGCAGATGGCATGATGGTGGGGCCACGCTGCATCTTGGTTGGTGAAGCACCACGTCGCTGGATGATTGCAAATCAGCAGCTGCGCGTGCCGCTGAACCGGGCTGCGCGTGCCGCTTGAACGGGCTGCGCGGCAGATACGGTTGTTTTACGGATCTCGTGGATGCACCGCTAAAGACCAAGCCTTTTGGAAGCGGCAGAAGCAGCAGGATGTGTCACTGTGACGGCTAGCATGCCTTTTGCATCAAGCGTGCCGGGGTTTCGAAACGATGTTCGGCAACGCGCCCCACAATGGACCACGAAACACGACTTGGCGGCGTTGCGCTGATGTTTCTACTGGTCCTGAACCGGTCCGATCGGTATGGGGAAAATCCGACCACCGCAAAAATGTTTTCGCGTGAACTGGATGCTGCCGTTTGGGGACGGCCGTGCCCCCGCGGTACAGTCGCCTTTTATGCCCAGGGCGGCCGCCGCAAGTTTCTTTCTGCCTTCAAAAAGGAGTGCCCGATGCGTCGTCGGCGGGCCGAAAGTGTCACGACCCGCGCTAAAAAACCTGATTTGATGCGGACCGAACCCGTGGTTGAAAAAGTCGGAAGCCATTGTGCACCGTTGTTGCGAAACCGCGCGCCTTTCTGCCGATACCAAACAGAGATTGTCCGTGCCTTGATATTCCGTTGATTTTTGAACCGGCGGGTACAAACGCAATGGATGCGGTGCATGCGTCACTGTTTTCGGCGGAATCCAGCAAAATCGGGTGATTGGAGACGCGGCAACAATGACGTTGGAGAACAGTTTTCGAATAAAACATCCGGGCGAAACAGATCCAATACGATGAAACAATTCCGCCTGGCCGACTATGTGATTGAAAAACAGACTCCGCTGCCCACGTCCCGTGCGAGGTGCAGGCCGTCATCCGACAATATCAAAGGAAAGCTTTCCATTGCCGTTGAGATCGTGCTGGGATACGGAAACCGACCGCATTCGACCCTCAAAGCGCGATAGAATCGTAGAAATCGCGCGGTTGAAATGATGGGTCCACGTGCGACCGGCAATACGTATACCTAGTATATCAATCCCGGAACGCAAAGCATGCCGCCGAGCATTCGAGTGCAAGTACGGGCTGGGGGATGATTTCTGCGCGAACAACCCAAATTTGCGCAGATCGGCAAGTGAAATTTCTGGATTTTAATCGCGATTCAAAAGCTGTGTATCTCGGACAACGCGGCTTTTTTGACATCAATTCCTGAATGCTTGAACTCAAGTGGATGGGTCTTGCCCCAGATCCCGTGAAACAGGCGCTGAGTACGCTGGCCATCGCACGCAAAACAGCTTTCTGGCTCACCGGCCGTCGCTGGATGCGTCTGTTGCCGTCGTTTCGGCATCGAATAACGCGTCGCGTACGTTTTGCACGGGCTTTGCTTGATAGTGAAGATCCTCGCGCGAGTGTACTTGAACTTGGATTGGCGGGCGGCAGCCTGATTTGGTCTGTCGACAAAGCCAGAGCGCAAAGAAAGGTGATACCACCCCCACTGGGCGCCCAAAACCGCGCCCGACGCCCCTGCCCTCGCGGATTACCGCCGCAAGAGACTGCGCCCATACCCGAATTGTCGATAAACGGCGACAGCGCTGTGTGGAAGACCCTTAGGCGCTGGCTTTTTGTGTATTCTCGGTCTGACGGCGGCAGCGATTTTCCCGTTCGAATATCAGCGCGACCAAAGTCGAATGTTTTCGAGGTTCCAGCGGCGGGAAGCCACCGTCGCGGTCACATCGCTTTACAACAACGACGCAGGAACGGGAAAATCATCCGTGGGCCATTCGAACTTCAGCAAAGCGGGTGCATCTGCATCTTCTGGCACGTTTTTTCGACGTGAAAAATCCGACATAGTCGATTTCAAGCAATAACAGCGTCGCGTCGCCGCCCTTTGGCCTTTGATGTCACCTTGAGCTTGATCGCGGATTCCATACTGGTTGTCAGCAGACTGCTTTTTTTTCCGCATCTCCAGATTGACCTGAACCTTCAACGTCTGGCTGCAACCATCCGTTGCGCGCCCTTTGTGCATGAATGTTTTCCAAACGAACATATCGCGGATGAACTGCCAAGGAGCCGCAATTTGCGGCTGTGCAGCTTGGGGTCGGTTGTGTTTGCTTCCTTCTTTCAGCCATTTAATAGGCTCCTTAAGACTATAAACTCCATTTCGTCGGGCTTAATCAGATCGCTTGGCCCGCGCTCGAATGGTCTGTCCAGCCAGACGGGCGCTTGGGCCCGCGTCCCTGCTTCTGACAACTTCGGATAACGCCGTCGATGACGTCCGCCCTGCACGGAAGAGGGGCTGCGGCTTTGTCGAAGCCCGGTGGTGGCCGCCATGGTGTGAACACCTCAGATACCTAACCTTGCTCCGGACCGCTTGAAGGCAGCCGTGCCACGCCCGTATGCAAAAGGCAAAAGCCGATAGCATCATTGAAAAAAACCCGGGGTCAGCAGCAAGGCACGGCAAACAGATCATCCGCGCCATGCACCAGCGGTTCGGGTCGGGAAAAAAATCGCCGGAACTTCGACAGGGATGATTGATCTGACCAAGTGCCCAGCGCCCCCTGCGCGCGCATCAGATAGGTGCCGATAAATCGCTGTCGACTACAACAAATCGTCCCATGGTCCAGCCGAGCCGAAATCGCCCCATCCCACTTGAATGAACAACTTATTTCTATCAGCGGTACGGCCAATAAAAGCTAAAAACAGCCACAATGCAGGCGTTCCTTTCCGTATGGGCCAGAGTGGACTGCGCCCTGTTCACACCCTGACATAGGGGCACAGACGACGTTTCCATGTTTTAGCACGAGTACCTATGAATTCGCCCATGATACAGCTTCTGGTACTTGGCCGCTATTGCCCGTGTCCTGATCCTGCGCCCTCAAAGAAATGTGCTTGGCACGCCGCACCGGTTCGAAAAACCGCCAGGTCCAGCGAGAAGCCTGAACGCCCCACCGGCCCTGCATCGGAAGTGATCGAAGGCGGCCCCGATCTGATATCACCGATCACGCGCTCCGAAGTTTCCGAACAGCGCTGGCCCCTGGCCGAGATGAACGCATCGAGCCATCCTTTGGCGTCAGCGATTTCCTGGGCGGTGCCCGCGTGCCTATGAGTATGGAATCGTGATGGGCTACCGAGCATGGCAAACCTCGCGACATCAACCCTTTCTGTCGAAGAGATCTACGAAGCTTTGTCGAGAAGCGTCCGCCGCAACCCGGCGAAGATCAGGGCCTGACCGTGGAGAACCATTTCGTCGGCCAAATCCGCGAGATGGAGCTTTGAGAGCGCCACGATGACAAAACCGACCAAACGAGGCGGAGCTGACGATCCGTTTCGTTGCCGAGCTTGACGTCGTCGTGAAAGACCGCGACGGTGAAATCGTCGAAGGCAGCGCGACAGCGGTCAATCGTCAAAAAGACACCAATGGTGTTGGCTCGTGTCATGGGCTCGGATATTCCAAATTGGCTGCTTGTTCTAACAGACGGTTAAAAAGTGCCTGTTGCGGGTGCATTTCGTGGGCCTGGGCCTGAATGGCTCGCCCGCTTCCTCTGCGACCGATGTGTCCTTATAGCAATTCTGTCGAATGACAGCATCGAACGCTGGAAACCGACTCGACCATGCCGCAGCGTTGCCGCACCTTTGTAAACACCTAGCGGCGATATGAAAGAGCGTGGATTTGGTCGCAACAATCTGCCGCCCTATGCCAAGTCCGATCCCGACCCGCGCATTTCTTTGAACTGCTGTTCCGGCCCGTGTTGATCGAAGACGGTGCCGAAGGCGGAATGTTACGAGCTATTTCGAACCCGAACTTGGATTGGCGATCTTCTACCCGTCTGACCGCTATCGCTATCCCGGTTTATGCTATGCACGCCAAGAGGCAAAAGAGAAATAACCAAATGCTGCCGCCCGTATATTCTGGACACTGAAAATTGTGATGAAAGGGGCGCCGGCCTTGAAATCGCCTATGTTGACGACCGGTAGAGCTTTTCTTTCTGCAAAAATTCAGGGGTTCTGGTCGATCAGTTGCCCACGGCAGCTATTGAGCGCGTGGCTATCGTGTGCGAACGGCCACCCGTACCGGTCGATCGGCGTCGAACTGGGCCGCCGTGCGCGTCCTATGTATCCGCAATCAAAGGTCAGCGCCGAGGTGGATCCGACTGGGTCCGGCGCAACTCCGAAGACGGGCGCGAACTGCTGTAACCCACAATCCCCGCCTATGTGTTCTTCGCCGAGGTCAGTCAGGTGCCCGCCGAGCAAGGCCGCTTGGCGCGATGAACCGATCCGTGAACAACCCTAAACGCACCATCGCCGTGAACCCAAAGTTTATAACCCGCTCGGGGCGCCTGTTCCTGGATCGAAAAACAGGGAGTGAACCGAATGCACCGCTTGATGATCGCGCAGGACACGGTTCGGCGATCAAGGGCGCTCAGCGGGCCAGAATTGTTCTTTGCACCGTGACGAGGCGGGCCCGTGCCCGCCGAAAAGCTGCGCGACCCTGGGCGAATGAATGTATTGATGGCGATCCAGCGTGGCTTAACGCTTTCTCCTGCCCGATCCACTGCTATGACCCGAAAACGCTTGAACAAGGATGATCTTTCCCTTGGAAAATGGTGGCAAGAGCGGACAGAAAAGCCTGGAACGTCGACAAAGCTGTTTCCGTCCGAAAATCGGACGTCGCGCTGCAGCTAAGGGCCCTGGCCCGACGCCGCGCAAGATCCGCCAAACGACCTCTGTCCTGCTGGCAAGCCCAATCAACCACGCCGCAACACCATATCGTGGTGCTTCGTTGCCCTGAACAAATGCGCCAGTCCGCGCGTTCAGATGGATTCAAAAGCCTTCGGCAAGCTCAAGCGCGGCAAAGATTGCGCCCGAAGCCGGATCGACCTGCACCGGCATGACGCTGGAGCCGCGCGCCATCCCTGCCCCTGACCAAATTAATCCTCGGTCATCACGCTAAGGGGCGGCGCCATTGTGTTGGTGATCCACCGCAAGGCTAAGAATGCGCGACGAAGGCGGCCCATCCCGTGCGCCAAGGCGTGCTGCGCGCATCAGGTGCCGCAATGGCTGTCCGATGCCGCCGCGTCCCGTCTGCGGCCTTCAAGGTCAGTCAGGCGCATATCAGACACGGCGGTGGCGGCGCCTACTACGTTTAACTGCGGCGCCACCCGGGTAACGAATCCTAGGGGTCACCACCGTTGCGATTACCAGCAGCACACGGCGTCGCCATGATCGCTGCAATGAACATAATAAATCGCGAATCGGGATATTTGCGCGTGAAAATCGCGCCTAGATCAATGAAAAGCCCCGTGACACCGGCCCAATGGCCGATCCAAAGACGCATCAGCGCGCCCCCCACGGCTTGATCGATCCGATATAGCGTGTGCCATAAGAATTCCCGGCCCAGAACACAGAGGTCGCGGTCGCCGCATGCCACTGCCGCCAGCGCCCAAAGATCATCAACCCACACCCGCCATTTGCAAAGGTATCGCAAAGGCCAGCACCGCGAAACAGCCACGGCAAAGGGCACCATCTGCAAGGGTGTCACCGCGCGTCACGCCGAACCGGTCAATGGCCCAGCCCGACACAAGGCGAAATCAACGGATTCAACGGATAAAGCGGCATCAGCGCGACAAGCGACCAGCGTCCACCCTTTCCACCTCTGTCAGTTGGACCTGTTGAAAAGAATAACGCCGTGCTCCCACGCGCAGCCCGAATGACCAAGGGATTCATCACCAGAACAACCCTGCCGGAAACATCTGCAACCGTGTCCATGGTTGGCCGTCCCCATCCCCGCCCGATTGCGTGCTTTGGGCGCCAATGGTTTGCGCGTCCCGTTCCTGGCGCAGCAATAGTAGCATGAAAACAGGCATGGGATCACCACCAGCACGGCCGCCAAAGCACCCCAATGCTGCGCCATTGGAAACTGGCAAAAGGGCTACGAAACATACGGCAAGATCGCCTGAACCCGCTGCAAACCCCATCGACGAAAAACAAGGAAAAGGCCTTGCCGCGCGCGGCCTCGAACCAGCGACCAATGGCAAACGCACTCAGCTGGAACAAATCATCCCTGACCCCCGTCAACCGCAGCGCATAGATGACAAAGATCAGCGGCGATCCCAGTTCGGCACGGCAGCCATTCGCCAGACAGCCCCCCCTCACGCGACCATCACCCAGCACGACAAACGGCGTACCCGAAACCTGTCAGGTAAGCAACACCGGCCCAGACCATCGTGAATCGCCGATAGCTGGTGCGTCGTGTAAATGCCGCCCCCATTGCCAATCAGGACAGGCCAAAGCTGCCCTTAATCCTCGCCTGCGAAAAAAGCGAGATGACAAATTAGGTTGCCCATAGGCCGGTGAATGTCAAGCAGGAAACCCGCCAGACAAGAACACCCAATTGGGCGCCGGATAAATCTGAAGTATCCAATGCGCCACCTTCTCAAAGGCGCAAATGGCAATTGAAAAGAACTAAAAGAACGGTAGC
>Ga0163217_1021805_pt1 | contig 13050 bp, 15 predicted proteins | sample SynspAceP_FD_185933 | JGI IMG/M metagenome (GOLD analysis project Ga0163217, IMG submission 185933) | Saline lake microbial communities from Ace Lake in Antarctica - Synechococcus sp. Ace-P (PacBio error correction) | ecosystem: Environmental > Aquatic > Non-marine Saline and Alkaline > Saline ...
AGGTGCAGGAATGAAGAACGAAGCCTGCCTCTGATTGAGCATACCTGCCTGCAACAGCAGCACGCACCCACCGAAGATACACCAGAGAGCATCGCCCCGCTCGCGAAAGCACAAGTGCCCGACCAGCAGGCGCAGGCACGACTAGCAGCCGCCAGCGGATCAGCATGATCGGCCTGTCGCTGCTGCTCATCCAACAAGGCATCCGGCCAGCAACTTCCCACCAACCCGCTCAGTAAGGCGGAGGGTAACCACGCCAGCAACAGCTGGGCCCTGTGCACCAAGCCCCAGGGCCTGGCAAGAGAGGCGACTCAAGGGCCCACGCCCATCGGTGACGAATCATCAAGCACTGGCGTCCGTTGTTTCATGATTCCAGTTCCCCCCTCGCATATATCGCCACCCAAGATTGCTGCTGCTCGCCAGAATGTCCTACACGCCCTGGCCCGACACACCGCCCAAACCCCCCCCCCACCACAAAAACGACTCAACCATCCCGCATTCCCCGATACCATGCTCCGCCAGCGCAATCCTCCATCAAGGTGCCGGCCCGTGCGTGCCCCACCGTCAAGAGGGGAGCTGGAGCTCCTGCCGGCGACGGGGTGGGTGGCGGTGGCGTCGAGGGGACCGGGCCTCGTGCTGGACGAGCAACCGCCGCGTGGTGCTGCGCTATCAGGGCCCGTGGTTCGCGCCCATTCACCCATCTCGATGCCCTGATCGATCAAGGACGAGTGAGCCGGCAACCAGTAAAGACGCAAACCAATGAGTCGCTTGGGCCATAACCTGTTTGAATCATTTCCTGAAATCGGACTCACCACTCTTTCCCCTGGCTCGATGGCGCCTTTACGTCTATACAACCCACCGCCTTCTCGAACTGTGCGCGGACCGCCGAGGCGGCAACACGCCAGCCGCTCATCAGAGCAAACCCCTGCGAGCGCTTGGCAGGAACGCCCCAAGTTCCGACAACTGCTGAGAGGCCAACGCCCTTATACAACCCGTCCCGCTACGCAGCAACCTGAATCGACGGAGCTCACACCACGGCATGCACCTCGGGATGGATTTCGCATGCCGGATTCTGCATTCAGCCCGATAGCCACCACCCCGGCAAAAACGACACCACGGTAACGCCTGCTGCATCATCGATGCGCGAGGTGAAACCCACTCCGTGTTCGGAGTTTCTCTGCACGAGATATTGCCAAGAGTCGCCGCCTGTTCGAAAACGACGGCACGGCAACCATAGCCGCGGCCAGCCCTGGCCACCGCCACCGCAGCGTGACGATTCCCGCCGCTTGATTCCATGCCAGGAGCCAGGCGAGCCACCCCTGGCGCCTGCAGTGGCTACCCCCGGGCCCAGTCACCCACTGAGCAGAGCACCGGCACCTATGCCGCCCGCTACCCACAACCCCAAGCAGCTGGGTCCAGAAGCCACAGAGTGATTGTTCAAAAAAGACGATCGAGAGTAGGAGCCTGTCCGAGGCGTTCAGCTCCCGCGATCCTGCGCGTGATATAACCAACAAAGCGCGCAGGCAGCCTACCGCGTAGCGGTGTCTCCGTTTGGCGGTGGCCAGCCTGCCACATCCGACGCGCCCCCCGGACTGTCGCTGCTGCTCGAGCTGGCGCACACACACGCTGGCTGGTTTCACCAACACCGAATCCACACCCCTCACCGTCACTTCCTGCGATGACGAGCAGCCCGGAGCACACCTACCTGCCGGCCGATCGCCGCTGGCGCAGGGCCAGCGCAACCGTTACGCAAATTGAATCACAGGCGCCTTACACAGTTCTCGTATGCATGGCCCAGGGGCGGACGCCAGCTCAGCCGTTCGCCGGAGGGGCCGAAGGCCAGTGGTGTCTGCGGTGCCACGCCGACCCTGCACCCGGGGGTGGAGGTGCTGCGCCTGCAGCGCTGGGATCCCGTGGCGAATGGCGCCGAATCTGTGGAGCCCATTCGCCCGCGATGGCTCAGATTCCAGCAAGCGACACGACCGGCGCAGCACCACGGCGAGCAGGCCCCAGCGCGCGCTGCCTGCGCTCCGGCTGAGCCGGCGCCGAGAATCGAATTGCGCTGTGGTGATCAGCTGGGACCTGCCGACCACGCCTTCGCCTCGGCCAGGGCCGCTTGCGACGCACAGAACCGACCACTATCGGCGCCGGGGCGCACAACGCCCGTGCGATCTCCACCGAAGGCCTTAGCTCGACCTGGGCCCAGCTTGGGCCAGCAGTATCGTACGCTCTGGCCAGCAACCAGGTGCTGAGCGCAGCGACCTGCCGAGCCCTGCGCAATTCGGCCCTCTTCATTCGACTCTAGCGAACCTCGCCACGGCGCAGCCTCTGGACCGCCGCTGGTGCCGGAGGATCCGGTGAGGTGCGCCTTCGGGTGCTCGAGTTGCCTCGATTACGCCTGAGGTACAAGCCTCGACGTGCACGCCTCTATGGCTCCTTTGCCCTGCTGGCAGCTCTGGCCCTGAACTCGACAAGGCTGTTGGCGCGCAGCTTTGCGCGCGCCATCCGGCCGGCGAGCCACCCCCCCGACCGAATCGTGCTGGTATTTCACCCAGGCAAGGGGCGGGTGGATGGCGCCCCCGCAAGCTGGCTGGTGGCCACCCCCACGACCTCGGCGCCCCAATGGCGTCCCTTCGATGCCACCGAACTACACCGCCTACACTAGGCGCCAACCTCTGAAAGACCTGGCCTCCGATTTTCGTGCTGCAGCTGTGCGCAGCTTCAAGCTGTGGCGCCTGGCGGCGACGACCATGCGTTTCCTTGCCGATTGCTGGCCCGCTGCCGTCGAAGCCCTGCGCTACCTCAAGCATTTTGATGCAACAACGACGGCCTTCCCGACAACGCGGCGCCGGACCCAGCCTTCGACACTGGCCACTGCAGGGGGTGAGTTGCCTACTCGGCGCCCTCTGGATCGGGCGCTGCGAGGCGCCCTGGCGATGGCCCAAACGGCTCAGCTTGAAGCTGGGGCCTCGACACCAGGAGCCCTCGCAAACGGGTTCCGGCCCGGTTGGCTGGAGCAATCGCGCGCCAACTTCGATGCCCTGCTCTGGAACGGGGAGTACTTACCGGGATCGATGCCGAGAAGCGGCCGCTCCGGTGGTCGATGGCGCAGACCAGTCCTCTGTGGTGGATTTTTTCTACGCGCCCGTCCTGTTTGGGGTCCTGCGCCGGGTTGGTGGCCGAGGCGCGCTCTCCGTTCCTCCCAGCTCGCAGTACCGCCAATTCGCCGAAAGGCCTGCTTTGAGCGCTTCGAGGGCGGCCGTTGGGGATTTGGCCAAGCAATCCGGCCCTGCGCCGCGAACCGGCACAGCCCGTCCGCTGGAACTCCGGCGGCACCCATCCACTTGAAGGGTCACGGCATCAACCTTCCGGCAAATGCCGCCTATTAACCGCCTAGAGATGGGCGAAACGGACACCGCCCTGGCGGTCAGACAGCGCGTGGTGAACCAGGTGTCTGGCGGCGGCCTGCAGTTCCGTACGTCCCCGAGGCCGGATCACGGCGACGGGCACCTTCCGCGCCTGGCCACTACCTGCGGCGATGGCGATCTGGGCCTCGGGCCACACGCACCAACGGACTTGGCAGCCGATCCCGGCGCCGCCGCGGGAACCATGAGCAGAGATAAAGCCTGCACCATGCCAATACCAGAAACACTGGAATCCAGGGTCAGATTGGTGGCCCCGTGCGCTTGCCGTCCCCTGATCCTGATGCTCGCCCCTCGTTGCTGTCGTTTTGCTGGCTGAGTGTCCTTCCACCCCAACGCGGATGGCGGCCATTGGCCCCCTGGCCCAGCTGTGCACGCCCACCCCGATAGCAACGGCTTCGCCCGTGCTTAGCGCCAACCTTGAAAGCCTGCGCCGTACCTCGACGACCAGAGGCTGGCAGCGTGTGGCTTACCACGCGAGGCCCAGCTTGGGGGCCGTTGCGTCTGCGCCCAGGTGGGCTTTCCCAGGCCAAAAATTGCGGCTTGCAGCACCCACACACACAGCTGCAGGTAGCCGCTCCCGAGCCCCTTCCAAGCTGGACTTTGGACGACCTCACCCTGGAGAATTCCCAAGCTGGCGGTTGATGGCCGCTCGGCACCCCGCGGCGCGAATTAGATCCTTGAGCCCATTGCCAATGCCCGATCTTATCCCAAGACCGGCCGGCTGCCTTAAAGCTCCCCCGGGCGCCAATATAACATGAAGCTGCCGGTCCCCCAACTATGCGGTCCAAGGAATGGCGGCAAATTTGATGGGCCGTTCAAGCTGTAGTTCCGCTGATTGAATCGTGAGCGGCGTCATGGGCGGCCTGGTGAGACCACGTAAGCCGCTGGGCTTTCTGCCCCAATCCCACATACCACCCGGGGGGGGGTGTTTTCATGGGCTAGGCTGGTCGTTTCCACTACGGTGATATCGAGCGCGAGAGCAACTGGTGAAGCGTCTGGCAAGCGCTGGATGGACCGCGCCCCTGCAGCTTGAAGGCGCTCGCGAAGGCCGCAACCAGCCCCAAATCCGCTGTGGCGCTGCGGTTGGTGCTGGCCGCCGATAGGCACGCTGGTGGGGGAAGGGCTCCACGCCAGATCCGGGGCGCCCCACGCCGAGGTGGGTGCCCTGGTCCAGGCGGTGAACGCCGCTGCGGGGGGCAACCTTTGGTGTGAGCCTGGAGCCCTGCTGAGCCACCCAACGGCCGCAGCCCCCCTGCAGTGAGGCGGTGACGCGCCGGCAATCTGCGGGTGGTCGGTGGCAAATGCCGACCTTGATCCCCGGAGCCGGCAGCAGGCCTCGCCCAATTGCGGGCACGCTGAATTTGAGGTGATATCGGGCGCGTCCGGCAGAGCGAAGCGCTGCGGCGAAACGCGCCTTCCTGCCACCGGGTGCGCAGAACGGCCGCCCCCTGGGCCTGCTCAAGTGGGCGATGAGTGTCGGATGGGACGCCACCGCCCCTCCCCAACGGCCAACAGCCAATGGAGTCAAGTGGCCCCGAGGCCGCCAGTGGTCTTCACCGGCTGCGCGCACGGCTGTGATCGTGATCCAGTCGCGGCGAAACGGCGCGCGCCGATGAACCCGCCCTGCTCACCAGCCGTCGGCCGGCCGTTTTCGCCCAGAGCGCTGCGGGTGGTGCTTCAGCCGCCAGCTGGAATCTCCCACACCCCCCCCCCGGGGGGCCCCCCCCCGCCACCCAGCTTCTTTTGCCAACGTCGGCCCCACACCGCTGCGTGCCCCGGGCCTGCTGCCCCGAACCCAGCCAGGCCGCCGGCTTCTTTCACGCCGGGGTGGAGTGGCCTGATAGCTGCGAACCTGTGAATCCGGCTTCGCTGAACGGGGCCCTGGCCCTGCGCGGTTGCAACGGGTGCTCTGGAATAGCGGGGCCCGAGCCTGGCGGCCGCAGCGTGGCCGAGGGATGCCGTGCAGGCGCCCTGTCGTGTCTGTGGCCGCGGCTTGCTGGCAGGCGAGTCGGCGCGAAACCCCTGGGAGAACCTGGCTGACGGGACGTCAACGCGCCGCCGCTGGAGCGAATGCGGCCTCGGCGATCGCGTCACGAACCGGACTCTGGAGCTGGTGGCGCCCATCAGGCGCAACGGCAGTCATGACACCTGGCCCCAGTCGCTCTGGGCCCCACCCACTTCACCGCACATCTTGATGACGCTCTCTGCTTTCTGATCTACAGATTCTCCGGATTCCTCGGACCTGCTGCTCGCCGGCGGGCTCTGGTTACTGCTGGAGCCTGCTGGCCCGCCCGTTCTCGCCGGTTCATCAAACTGGCGCGGGCCCTGCTGGTTGCCGCAGCCACCCAGCCCTCAGTCCTTTTGTCTCAACCGTTGTGCTGCGCGCCAGCTTCAGTTTATTGGCTGGCAGGCCTGCCTCGCCCGCCAGCAGAAGCGCCGACACCGCTCCAATGAAGCGCAGCTGCGCGACCACGCTTTGTCAGCAAATCGCCTGATCTGGACGAGTGCTGCGCTGCAAAATCGAGCTGCCTGCGACAAGCTGATCGCTTTTCCGTCCCAGCCCTGCCCAACCCTGCCACAAGGGTCGCCGTTTCTCATTCGGACGTGCCCGACAAGTTGAATCAAAACGGTGGTGGTTCGTGCTGATCACCCTGGGCGATCCTCCGGTTGCTGGGGCCGTACCTTAACCGTGTTGGCCACCGCCGGCATGGCCTCGAGAGCGGACACAGCCCATCGTTTTCGCGCCAGAACGAGATCGTGGGAGAATCCTGCTCAGCGGCGTCAGCCTCTACAATTCAATCGACCGTTTCGTCCGTGGCGACATGAAACCAGATCCCCGCCGACGTCACTGACTCCGGTGATCACGCTCGGAGAGATCGGCCCTGATTCTAATACAACGCCCTGCCGCGACCTTGACAGCACACAGCGCCCTTATTCTTCCCGACGCAGTGTGTTTTCGACCGAACCCAGACCTCCGTCGATCAACAACCAGGCGCCGCATTGAAAACAAGCTACCCCCCCGTATATGGATCGAATTCGGTCTGCGCTTTGGAGGATCACCACGGCATCCAACCGGTGAATCGCCGATCTGGAAGGCCGCTGTACCGAGCAAGAAGCTCAGGATTGATCTGTGGCGTTATGCTCCGCATCGTGGTCCATTTCGTGACTACGGCCCGCGAGCCTGGGATCTGCGCCCTCGAAACTCTGCTTCTCACAGCGGCGACCATCACTGAATTGCACTGGGACCTGCAACAGCGGCTGTTGCTGCAGATCGGTCATGTGGTCAAGCCCACAATGCCGCCACCCTTACCCCACCCGCCAACTGTTTTGAAGCCTGAGCGCTGCGGCTCCTGAAGCACAACACATGCCGATCCTCTGTCTGGCCCTGTTTGCCATAGGCTCCAAGCCATCGGTGCAGTCGCAGGGCATTTGTCCGTAGCCTTTGCAACGGACGTTAAAGGAGCGTTGGCCAGGCCCCTTTCCATTGCTTTGTGGACCAAGACGTGCTCCCAAGCGATTCCCCGATCGTTTCAAGGAACATCAGGGTCCTGGTCGACGGGGCCTGATGCCCCCTTACCTGAGGCGGCAGGCGAATCCTGGTTTACGGGTCTGGGGGCCATTGACGCTGGCCTCTGGTTCTGTCGGTCGGACGCCAGCGCTCCGGCCACCGAATGTCGTGGCGCAGCCTTGTGCCGGCGATCTGGCCGTCAGTATTTGGGCTCTGCTGCCTCGTCCACGCCAGGAGCAGCACTGCCGCTGGCGGCCCGCGCCGGCGGTGTGTTGCTTCAGTCCCTTCTGGCGGCCCGCTATCCCCCCCCCCAACCTGGGGGGGGCGCCTGGTCAGCAACCCTCAACCCTTGCTACCCCTGGAAGCACAGAGCTGAGCCTGGGATTGCTGCGCGCCCGAGCTGGCGCTGCTCGCCAACGGCTTCCTGCAGCTCTCGGCTCAACTCGGTCAGGCAGCCAGCCGGATTCGAGGCCCGAAGGCCAAGCTGGCTTGCCGCCCCGACCTCGCACGCCAGAGTCAGCCCGACCCACAGCCGCAGGGTGCCAAATGCCGTTGATGTGCTGGTGCCGCAGCCTAACGGCGAACCGCTGTGAAGTTATCGAGCGCTGCTATGAGCGGCGGCTGCCTGCCCCTCGACTATCCCGCTCTTTCGCGTCTGTTTGCTGATGCACATGGGCGGCCTGGCTCTAACCAGGAGCTTGACAAGCAGCTGAGCCGCCTATCATCAACACCGTGCTTCAAACCCACCACGCCAGGCCGGCACCCCTCAACCATAGCGCTGAGCCGCAGCTGCAGGGCCGAATCTGATCGCGGTGTCCTAGAATGCCCGACGCTCGTTGCCTCAGCAGGAATTTCCTGCGGCGCAAGCGTAGGCCTGTTCAGCGACCCGAAGGTAGGACTTCGTCAGACGCCCCCGACCTACAAATGAATGCCGATTCCGTTGGCTTTCGAAACCATATGCGCCCCGACGCTGGACTTGATGCCGATGAGGAGAACTTCTACCGTGGGTCGAGCCCACCCGCCAACGGTGGGCGCCCGGGTCTGCGCGGCCACCTCCCTTTTCTGAATGCGTCGCTCGGCCGTTGCTCGCAGCGTGGGGGGAATTCGAAACCGGCACCCTCAGTCGGAGATCCCGGCCACCGCAAATCCGTTGCCGCCGCGGCCTTACCGGCAATCTCTATCTCAAACTGAAAAAAGCTACGCTGGCCTCTCCCACTTTCGATCGGGGCATGGCCCGGCAAGCGCGGTCGCTGGACCAAGCGGCAACTCCCTGCCAGAATCCTGCCGCAACGCGGTGCAACCCCCTCCGGATCCAGGGCTGAGCCTGTGGCAGCGGATCGCACTATCTCGAGGGATATCCTGCACTGGGTTCAACGTGATTCCCCAACAGCTGCCCTGTTGCTGAATGCCGCCTCAGCCTCGGCCTGCTGGGGTGGCACCGATTCTGGTGCGTGGACGGGCTTGCTCGAGTGGCCCTGCCACTTTTTCTCAGCCAACTGCTGTGGTTGGGTGGGTTCAGCCGCGATGCTACACCCGCTCGGCCCTGCTGCCCGAGCTCTACTGCTGGATTCCCTGTTCCCGATCGACTCACGGCGGTGCTCTCCACCCTGTGGGATCTGTCCCCGAAGTCAGGGTGACTCCCAAGGTGCGATACCGCCCAACGCACCTGGCTGCCGGCCGGCGTTTGTTTCTCCCCTGCTGGTTCTGCTTGCCCTGCAACTTGCTCACCTGCCTCCATCCTGATCTCGAGGGCCAGGCGGCGCTGCCCGATCGCCCTGGAAAAAAAAACCCCCAGCGGCCAGCAGCGGGCAGCCACCCAGGCCCCGTCGTCTCGTCTGGGCTTCCGATCAACGCGTCGCCACCCTGAGCCGTCGCCCCTTCGCACCTGCTGGGATCGCCACCCGCAGCGAGGCCACCCCCTGGTTCGCGTCGTCGCCCAGGTGCTGTTGCCGCCTCGGCCACTGGCCTGCCTCAGGCCGCCTGGATTGCGATCAGCGAAACCGACTTGAGTTGCTGCTGGGGCCAGGCGGCACTGATGCTGGGCTGCGGGGGATGCTCGAAGCGCCGCGGCTGCAGTTGGAATGGCCAGGCCCCCTGCCGTTTCTCTTGCAGGTTCGGCATCGCACGCACTCAGCGGGCAAACAGCCGGCCTGCGCGTCGGTGCCGACTTGGAATGACCTTGACGCCGCCCAAAGCGAAGCGATCACAGTCTCTGCTCTCCGACGCCTTAGCAGTGGCCACACGGCGTCAGGCGCCCTCGAAGCCCCTGGCCTTAGCTTGCCGTTCTGTACCGCTGCTAAAGCAGCCCGATGGCGGCGCAGGGTTGGTTTCAGCGCAGCCTGATGCCCTTTGAACGATCCAGGGTCGATAACCCCTGAAAACAAGGGACCCGCTGACCAAAGCCGCTCATCAGGCTCAAGCAACGCAGTTATAAGACGCAGCCCGCAACGCGCGGAGAATGAAAAACTTGCTGCCAAGTCCACTGCAAGCCAGTTGGAAACGACTGCCTATCGCACCAGTGACGACATCGTCAAGGATGGCAAAATCGCCTACTTTCCCCGCCGATCCCTCAAGCTCCAGCCATGTTCGCACCCTCCAGTCACCGCACGGTTTGCGCTGAAAGGTGAAAGCCACTATACCGACGTGGTGGTCGGCGAATCAGGTCAACGCCCAAACGCCGCCTGAGTTCCTATCCCGAACCCATAAGCGGCGGCCGGCCCGAAATCAAGGGTCGTGTGCTTTCTGGAAGCGTTCAGGGTTCGTTGAACGGGGTCTCGGTTGCTGCTTCCCCAGAGTTTGGCTGATTGATGATGCGAATTCAGCGCATTGGTTTGCGGCAGAATTCATTGTCTCTGGGTTGCTGCTAGCCGGTGCGTGAGTCAGTGTCTTGAAATGTTATCCCTGAAGTGTGGTCGTGTTGGGTCCTAGTGAAGGTCCCGCTGTTTCGCTTGACCAACTGACGATCATTCCAGCGATTGGGATGGCTAGAAAGACTCCAAGCAAGACCGCAACCCGTCCCGAGAAACAGCGCGAGAGAAAATCACCACGGGGTTGATGTTCAAGGCTTCCCCCATCAACTTTCGGGTTGAATCAGATTGTCCTGGACTGTTGCAGAAACAATCGAAACCACCACCTACCGAAAGTGCCGGTCCACGCCCTTGGGTGACGAAAGACACGACTACTGATTATGATCACTCCAAAAGGGGCCCCGATGCCCGAAATCGCATCGAGCACTCCAATGATGATCGCCAGACAACCAAAGAAGAATTTCACGCCTAAAAACTGTGAAGGCGACGCGAAGCTTGAAATTGAGAGAATACAGCACCAGAATCATCTGCCCCGCAGAAATCAGCACGTTTCTTCGCACACATTGTGATCAAAGTGCTTGGCGTGACTTGGCGGGCCCAAGCCTGAGCAGCGAAATCCAGAGACGGCCAATTCATCAACCAGCATGTAAAGGCTGATCACCGGCGAAATGAGTGTCCAATACATTGCTGAAAAGCACCGCCGATGAAACGAATGCCCGTCTCCAAGCTGCTGCGCAACACCGACTGATTGAGTCCAGATCGATCTATTCAGCGTTTCAGTAAAAGGCAGATCGGAATCTCGTAATTGCTTAGGACGTCCGTAGCAAAGTGCACTGCCCTGGTTGACGACCTGAAATACCCAAGGATCGCAAATAAAGCCGCAGAATTCAACGCAGCAAACACCAGGCTTTGGACGCCTACGATGGCCAGCCATCTGGGCATTGTCTCTTAATACGAACACGGAAAATCCATCAATATAGCGAGAACGCCGCGCGATAAACATCGCCAGAACGTGAGAAGTAGGAAATTGCTAAAGATTCCGGCCCAACCGCTTGGCCAAACAACAGCAAGAACCTCAAATAAATCCTGATTCTGGATGGATTTCCATCGGCTAGTAGCCTTGTGTTCCTTGCTGTGAAAATGTAGGGAATGGTCACTGACAGCATTGCTGTCGCTGAGAGCTCTACCGAAAATCCAGCTGAGCAATGCTTTGTCAGAAATCTAGCTCTCCGTTGCTGATTCCTGAGCTCGCCTGTTCTACACAAACACTGCTGGGCAACTCGTAAGACCAAGCCCTCAAAAGCCTCTCGATTAGGTTAGCAAACATCCGCACACCTCAGGGAGTCGTTCCGGCCGTTCTTGACGCCTGCAGATGGCATGAACCACACGCTCGGTCCCTTGCCGCCAGATTTGAAACCGCCGAATTGCAGGTAGCTGAGGCGCCTAAGTAGCGATCAGCGTACTTTTCGAAGCGAAGGCAATGGAAGTGCCGCTGAAGCTGGTTTTCAGTTGCTGAGCACCGTGTTAATTCCAACGAATCGGTAATCCATTGGGATGACGAACCTTTACGACCAAAGATGCACGGAGCAACCGACTTCCTGCACGGCGCGAAGCAAGCCCAGCCCATCGGAGATCACTTCACAGCCTATCGCCAGTGATATCTTGGCCCAATAAGAGCAATAGCGGGCAAAAGAGAACGTGGGACGGGTGGCAAGTTTTATATACCGGGGTGGCCCCCTCAATCGACAGAGATCGGCTGCCACGACCGCACCTTGTTCTCCGATCCACGAACAGGCTTGCCACCACAGCGTTCTCCGCCAAGGTAGACATCATCCCACCTGCACCCTTCCCTCTGAGGACATAGGCGCTCATCACGTTCTTCCATTGCCTGCCATGATTTGTTCTGAAAGCAACCATGCCGTTCGTAGTTTCACACCGAATGACGCCTCCAGAGCTAGTGAGGAGATTCCTGTCTTGGCTTGGCCGACGAGGTAAGAAGGCAAGGAACCAGGTGGTCAGAGGTAACTTGTTGCTCCAAGATGTACCGGCCGTGAGGGTGGCTTGATACGACAGCTCCGGCACTGATAGCGCTTGTTGGCGCTGCCAATGATGAGCCCGTACTCCTTGCCCTCACAACGTGGCAACGGAAACCCATGCAGGCCAGCGGCGCCTGTTTTTCCAGGGCAACTTCAACATTTTGCTCGGTTCCGTAGAGCCTCAATAAACTGGGCAGCGACGGCTGGCCTGGAACTGGATTCCGATTTCATATCCCATGGCAGTGACGCACTGGTATATTGCCCGTACCACAGCCTAAGGTCCCAAAGGGGCTGCCTGCGGAGCTGCTGACCTAATCCAAGAAAAGCCTTGATACCCCAATGACCCTGGGTTCGCGGTCCTCGGAGCGGTTCTGTGCGCCGCCATTTGAATGTTCGTCGATTTCATCTCTCGATCGAAGCCGATCAACTCCGATCGACCATCCATCGTCCTTGTTTGCTATGATCACAATATAGTTTCGCTACTGATTGACCGTCCGTTCTCTGGGCCCCCTGGCTGGATTCCTGACTGGCCTGCCTGCCGATCAACCTTGTTGCCATTATGCTGGCCTTTTTCGCGCCCAGTTCAGCCCCTGAACGCACAACAGCCTGCCTTTCGATGGTCCTTATTGATCACTCCCGTTGATTGACAAACCAAATCGCGGCCATCGCTGGTTACATCGGCTCAGTTAGCCAGCGGCTGTGAAGCCGTTCGGATTTTGTATTGCTCCTATGTGAGGAGCCAATGATCGTTTGGGCCACTTTGGCAAATCGTCATATACCCCTGTTTCCCTATGGGCTTGCTGTGGTCGCGGTGACTATGTGGGCGAGGGTGTCGATCTGGCTGACGCCCCGTTTGCTCGTGCGATGGTCTCTGTTTTCGGGTCGCTGCTGTTCGTTAATGCACGATTGCGGTTCATCAATGCGCTATTTCCGCTCCAAGCGTTAATGAATCGCTTGGTTGGTTTTTCTTTTGGGTGTCGATCAAACGCGAATACCTCAGTATCCTGGTCGGGAACATGCTTTTTCCACCACAAACACAATGGAAACTGGACCTCTACCGAGGAACCTTCGCGCTGGTGAGCAGTAAACTTTCCTCAGAAGATGACTTTCCAGCAAAGGATTTCAATTCCTATCGCCATCCCTTGATGCTCTTCCCGGGTGGATTCTTCTAATTGGTGAAATCAAAGCCGAGAGTGGCCCTTCTGCTGGGCTGTTTCACTTCCGCTCGGCCATTGCCATGGCTTGCTTGAAAGCCGATATCCGCAGCAGCCTTAAAC
>Ga0163217_1034227_pt1 | contig 13049 bp, 17 predicted proteins | sample SynspAceP_FD_185933 | JGI IMG/M metagenome (GOLD analysis project Ga0163217, IMG submission 185933) | Saline lake microbial communities from Ace Lake in Antarctica - Synechococcus sp. Ace-P (PacBio error correction) | ecosystem: Environmental > Aquatic > Non-marine Saline and Alkaline > Saline ...
GATCTCGGCCGACTATGGTGCAGACGGTCTGGACGACCCTGCTGCACCCCTGGCCGTGAAGCAAGTCGCGCGTAACAGCTCAGCTTTCCCGTAGCCACACTTCCACCTGCCTCTGGGGGGATTCGTTTCCGCCTACAACCGGGCCCTGCGTCAACCTGTTGACAACCGCTGTGCGCTATCAGCCGGATCACGGTGTGGTGGAGGTGCGCTTGCTGGGTTGCGAACCGAGTGGTGTGGAGCTGGAAATCCGCGTGACCCGAACGGTTGCGGGTCAACGACGGAGGACCTCGAGCGGATTTTGAGCGCTTTATTCGCGGCGATCCATCCTGGGTCCGCTCCCCACCCGGGCGTCAAGCGGCCTTTGTTTGGGCGAACCGTTGCCAAGGCAGATGCGAATCACCCACGCGGGACGGGTGCGCGGAGCGCACACCCCCGCGTGGGGCGGTGATGGAGCGGTGCTTGCCCAAGGGGATCTAGGGCAAGGGTTCCGGCGGGCAGCAGGCAGCGTTCCATGCGAAGCTGGCCAACTCCAGCTGCGCAGGGCCTCAAGCGCCTCAGGTTTGAGCTATGCGTTAGTAGATCCAGCGGCCCTGTTCTGTGGTCGCTGGAAGCAGGCCGCGTCCTTGAGCAACTCTGAGATTGAACGAAACAACCGTGACTGGGAGAAGATCTCAGGTCGGTGGTGAGATCGCGAGAGCACGCGCTCGTCTCCTGCGCACGCGAACTGGATCACATGCAGCCGCAGCGGATCGCCGAGGGCCTTGAGCAGCTGGCGGGCCTGGCCTTGTCATCGAGTTCGGTGGCAGCGCAGTTGGGAGCGGTGAACTGGGGCGGGCTCAGGGAGGAGAGGCAGAGGGCTGGGCTGGCTAACCGGAGCATAAATCCAAATCAAGTTTGATTGATGCGAGGCTGCGCGCATGGACACGCCGTCGCGCCCCTGTCGCCCAACGGCGGCGGACACCTCCATGAACTCGGACAATGCAATGGGTTTGAGGCGGATCGGCGCCATGGTTTTAAACGGGCCTCTCGAGGCCGGCCAGGTCTCTCGGTGGTTCCACCCATGCATCACCCACGGCCACCGACCGGCGTCAGTGCCGCCCATCTACTGAGACTTCGACCTCGGTATCATGGCCGCTGTCACCCACCCCGTGCATCCCAGATGGTCACCTGCATCCCACGGTGACAAAGTGTTGGCGTAGCACTTTACTGTAGCTCATGGAACTACACCAGCCGGGTCTCCATTGATCGGGGCCGGCTGAGGGAACAGTCGCAACCGTTTGGTATGTTTCAGAACTCGAGTCGATGAACTCGCCTCTGTAATTTCCCATCCGTGCCGGTGCCACGAGGTGGATGTCTGGGTTTGCTATTGGAACACTTTGGTGTTGCCGGGATGTGCAGGTGCCAATTCAAGACTCCAGCGGCGCTGGATGCGCCCTAGCTCAGCCAGCTGTCGCCTGCCACACTCGGGTGATCGTTGCCTGCCGGTGCCTGTCCCTGATGCCGGTCGAAGGCGCGGAAGTCCCACGGCGAAGCGTGCTTGCGACGCCGCCACGTTGCAAACCTCCTATCCGTGAGTTCTCAACGAACCCATGTCCCTGCAGCTTTTCTGCGCTCTTGCCACCCGGCGGCCCTCTGAGCACCACCAAACCACCTGCCCCCTTGCTGAAGTGTGGATTCATTGAAGTCCTTCGGGATCCGCCACGGCTCAGATAACCACCCACCCTTCATGGACGTCACGATGCCAACCCAGCTGATGGTCGATGCTTCGCCCAGCGCCTGCGCCGGGCCCGCTCGGCCTGCAGAGCCTGAATCCCCAACCACCCCGGATCGTCCCGGGCGATCGGCCTGATCTTCGCCGCCTGACTAGCCGGCTAGTCTCACGACGGCCATGCCGTGCGGGTGCCCATTTGAGCTCAACGCCCTCACTCACGCGAGTGGTCCTGGACTGGAGCAGCAGGTGAGTGCTGGCCAGGTGAATGCCGCGTTTGAGGCCAGCCGCCTAACGGCCCCCCTGCAGGAAAATCCCTGGCTACCCGACCAGCAACATGGCGTCCTGCGCACCGATCACATACACAATGATCTCCCGCAGTGCGATCGTCGACGGTCTCTCACCCTGTGACGGCGGGCAGCCAGCCAAGGTCTACCCTGGTACGCACAACGAAGTTTGGGCGCCTACACTGCCGCCTGGCCGGATCTGGCCTGCCATGTGGCCTCTGGCTGTGGAGCGGGCGCGAGCCATGGGCCGTCCCGAATTCCAGCGCCTCTCAGCACCCCTAAGAACCTCTGTCGCCGCATCATCTCTCGGCCGATGCAGCAATAGAGTCAGCGGAGTGATCAACCACATCACAACGCGTCCGTACTGAGCGGGGCCTTTGCACGCTCCGCGACCCTGGGGGCTGCGCATGTTTGGTGGTGACCACTCCACAGCTCAGGTACTCCTCCTTTGGAATCGCCTTCCTGTTTCTTGATTCTTATTGTGAGTCAAATCGAATTTTTCGGCTCGTCACCGAACCTCAACTGGCGGGCTGGCTCGGGCCCCGCGCATTCGGCCTGCGATCATTGTCACGAACTCTGCGCCCGGGCCTGGTTTCTCTGCTAGATCAGTCAAGCGACTTGCGGGCGATGCTAGTTTTTTTTTTTGTCTTTGGTGGTCAGCCCAGCTGGCCCCGCTGTTTGTTTCGGCTGGGTTAAACGATGACGAGCCGCCCAGTGCGAATCAGCGGCATCGTCCAAAAAGATCCTCAACAAGTAGACGGCTAATCCAAAGAGCGCCAATCATATAACGTGAAGGAGGTGCCTTGAGAGAAAACCCCGGAGGATCCTGGACGCCGGGCACAGAGACTGTTTTCCGCTTGGGTGGCGGATTCTCACCGGCGTCCGCAATGTCCATAAAGGGCGTCCGTTCTTCCTCGGTGGTCTGCTGCTCCAGCACTTCAGCCGATGGGCTTCCTCCGGTGGGAGCTCATGCGCGGCCATGGAGCTGGCGGCTTGCAGCTCACCATTGCACGAGAGCCATTCTGTTTTACTTGACTTGCCGCCGAGATCGCCGCATGGAACATGAAGACCCGGCCCCTTCGAGCTCTCTTCTCCACGAGCGCCGGCGCAAGCATGCAGGAATTTTCGCCTGGACGCCGTTTTCTTTCTCTTTGAACACGATGTCCTGGTTCGTCGGGCTGCGGCGCTTGCGACGCGTGCTTCCCTCGGGCGGACCCACTGGGCTGGGCGTTCGTGGGAGGTGGGCCGGCTTCGCAAAGATGCGAGTCACTCCTGCGGGGATCGGCTTACCAGAGGATCGCGTTCAGGGCCCGCCGCGCCCAACCCTGCGACGGGGCCTCGAGCGCTTTCGCGAGGTCGCGCCGTGACCGCATCGCAGTCAGTGTCATGTTCTGGACGTCGCCCTGCTCACCGCCGTTCCGCCTCTGCGAGTTCTTATCTATGCGGCGGAGCCCGACCCATCCTGAGGCGTCGTTGATTGTCGGTTGGGGCCTGGCAGTCTTTGGCAGCCGTCTTCGCACATGGGAATTTCCTCGAGCACACAGCGTCAGATGGTCATCTGAATGCCCAGCTGATGCGAATCGGTGACGACCTCACCAACTGTGGGCTTTCTATTACATGGCCCATGCCGGCCGGCTTCGCCTGCTGGGAGACCTTGTGCCTGCGCGGGGGTTGGCGTGTTATACATAAGACGTGTGTTCGGTGCCGGAGAGCTTACGACGCCTGCTCTGGTGCTTATTCAAGGTATCCTTTGGCGAGATGGGGGCGCAGCCACATGTGCCCTGCGTTACTGAGGCATCTCTGCCTCCGTTGCCTGTGCTGGTGCTAGCAAGTCACCCGGTCATAGTTCGGAGAGTGCTTCGGTGGGGCTGAAACGGCTTTGTTTCTTTGGGTGGGGGGCTTTCGTTGTGAACTATCAGGTCAGCCCACTGTGACAACACCAGGGACAGCGACAACCGGCAGCGAGTTCCACGAAGCTCGCCTCGCGTGAGGCTGGCATCACGCAGGTTCGCAGCCCCCGGCAGCCCCGCCTGCGCCAGGGTTGGTCTGCACACTGAGATCGTGCGGCCATAAAGCTCATCGCCCTCTATTCAGTCAGAGCCTGCACAAGTTGAGGCACCCTTATTGAGTAATTCTTCGGGGGCATATCACACAGGTTTGAGGAGCGCCTTAAAAATTCGGCTCAGTGCCGCCGAAGTTCGAGGTGCCCGGCCTGGTCGACCGTAACGCGCGACTGCAGAGACACCGCGTTTCCCACACTATATGCCGCGTACTGATGCAACAAGCAGCAGCCAGACTCGTGCGCGACTGCATCCCACTGCACGCAGGGCAGCAGCGAATGCAATCATGTAACCATACACTAGAATCACGCCTGAGCGCGGCACAGATGCACAAGGTTTCGCATTTACACGCCGGACAAACCTCCGAGCCCCCATGCAGCGCAATGGGTCGAGCGCCGTTTGCTTTGAAGGCACAAAGAGTCGGTTCGCCCCAGATCAGCGCCTGGGAAAAATTAGGGCCGCTCCACGCGCACCCGGCCAGTTTTGTGTCTGCACGACGAGGCATTTGTCCAGGAGTCCGAGGATTTATCAACTACTTGAAAAGCAGCCCCGCTTTGTCTGTGAGGATATTCCGCGCACGCTTCCTCTCAGATCCATTATTTCACAAACGCGTAATCAACCATCGGTGGGGAGCAATTAAGACCTCAAGTTGCACAGAGCCCTTGGGAAATGATCGCCGACGCACAGCGCACTAGCACACGGGTTTGCCGATTGCGACTTTAACCCTCGGCATTTTGGCGGCGGACAAGCCGCGCTGTGGTTGGGCTCCCCATTTGGGTGTTTTGGCCCGGCTCGACGCTGCTATGCTCGAGTCTCGCTCATATACGACACTGGTCACTCCAGGCTTCACGTTGCGTCCTGTATAGGGATGGGGTAGGGGGTGGGGTCATGCAGGTCTCCGTGATTTTGTCACACGGAGCGAGACAATTCGGCGTGCCACACTTATATAAATTGTCTAAGCAACCCACAGCCAAACGTAGTCTAAGCTCACCATTGGCGCCTTCCGCGTCCATTCAAGTGTTGGGCCACCTTGAATTACCACTGGGCTGGCTTGCCTTTGCTTCTGCCCTCCCGCCGGATTCGCTTCACACGGTTGCTCGGGCGATTTGTGAGTGCCAATTTTAGCCTGTGCGTGGATTGCCACCGTGAGAGAACCTCAGACTGGTGCTTAGCAGAAGCAGTGCCCGTACTGAGCGTGAGCCTCCTCCCCAGTTTTCAGCTTTAGGTGCCTTCCTCAGGGCGCTTGGGCCAGTTCCTAGATCACCCAGGGAAGGCTCACCGAAGGAGTCATAATTTACAGCCATCGAGTGGCCCGAAGCCCCGCCCGTGCATCGCGATTAGAGTTTAGAGGAGCCGAGTCCGCGGACTTGGCTGCTCAGCGGCTCACGACCGAGAGAGTTGCAGGTCGTACCAACCGTCTGAACGCTCTGTGCCGAGCCACCGAACTGGTGCAGGACCCGCTTAGTGGCCGCTTAAGCGCTTTCCAGGATCACCATGAGCCGTGCCTCGATCATGTAAGATTCCGTATTGCCATTGGCAACCGCTCACAATGCAGTTGACCACGTGTCTCTGCGGGGATATACGCCCGCTGAGGGACCCTTGGCCTTTTCAAGGCTTTTGGAGCTGTCAGACCAGGGTAATCTGCGCCGCGCAAGTTGATTGCGCACGGTTGGGGGTCAGTTGCGGACGGACTGTCGTGCGAGAGATGTATTGGCGGGCCTTGTAGCTTGTCTCGGCACACCGAACCCACCCACGCACGAGGTCTCTGCAATTATTCAGTGGGCGCGCTCTTGGTTCCCGAGCGCTTGCGGGTGGTGGATACTGCGACTCGGCCGGCAGGCCAGCGCCACCGTGCCCGGTTCCTTAAGGCGAGTACGACGACAGAGCCCGGCACACCTGAGCAACAACTGGAGCTGCCCGGTGTGCCTACCAATGAGGTCGGCTCGCGCTCCTCTAGCTCAACACGGCACTACGACCACACCGACCATACACGTTTCCGCGTGATTTTATGTTGGCGCCCAATGCACTATAGCTCCGCGCCTCAAGGTAGACATTGCGTAAGAATAACCGGAGACCAGGATCCTATTTCCGGACTGCGCACAATCGACACCGATACTGTTAAGAGAGCCAGTTGTGAATAGATGCCAGCAGGCTTAAACACCCGGTACCGCGCGGTTTCCAAGGAGTCGTTGCTATGGGTACGCGTTAGAGCCCTGAACCGCCTTGCTATCAGGCGCCGACGGGGAAATAACCGGCGCTCGTTTCTGTGGTTTCACAATACTGCCCTGCGTGGACCCTCAACCCTCCCTACTTGGCGCTCCCTGCGGCAAACGGGGCCATACGGATCACTCACAGGAGGTTCGAAGACCGGGTGGGGTGCGCATTTCCGAGGGCTCGTTGCCGCGAAGACGGCCCAGGCCGGTGCAGCGCTTGGCCGCGGAGATTTTTTGCGGCCGCAACCTGGCCGAGTTTGGTTCTGCCCTGGCGCCGTTTGGTTTGTTGCCCACACGGTGCTGGGTGTTCGTCTTGTGCACCTGCTGGGAGGCCAGGGGCCGATCGTCTGCTGCGTGCTCGGGAATATCGCTTGGGGGTTCGCTCATGTTCAGAGCCTGGCCCCGCCAACGGAGAGTCTAGCTTCACGCACCAGCGCACTGCTGCCGCTGTTGAGCCTTCCTGCTGATGTAGACCGGGCGGCACTGTGGTCGCCTTAGCAGATCTGATCACCCCCTCCGGAGCAGCATTGCCCGGCACAGTACACTCGTTTGCTGCGAGAGAAAGCCTCAGGCGTTACCCGACATGCGCCGGTATCCTTGCGGCGCGCGATTGCGCTGTGTCTTGCGCTTGCCACTGGGCCTTGGTGGCCGGGTAAGCCTCAGCTTTGCCCGGGCGCTTTGGGGGAGTTCGCACCACCGAAGCTGCAGAGCAACAATCCCGTGGCCACTCAGACCACCGCCGCTGGCGATTTTTGCTTCCGCTGTGGATGCCGCGATATCGGCGGGCGCCTGGGCGAGCTGACGGCCTGCAGTGCCTCATCAGCTCAACGCAAGCCATGAACGGTGTGCACTGTTGGCTGCCTAGAGAGCGGAGTCCTGTGGCGCATCCCAGAGCACATGATCGCCAGCGCGCAGGAAGTGCCCACGAGTGCGATACCACGTGGAACCCTGCCTTGATATTCGGCGAAAAGCGCGAGAAGTTCGAGAACTAGGACAACGGGATACGGATCACATCCCAGTCACGACCCGAAGGGCCCCCCCGCCCAGGCGCCCATCGCTCCAGCTGGAGGTGCGGCTGCTGTCGCCTGCTATTGTTTGGGGCGCTTTTCCCCTTGCCGGAGGCTTTTTCGACAGGCCCACTGCAGGCTCATCACCGACAAAAGCCGAGCTTGCGGTGCTGGTGGGCTCCACGGAGCGAGAAAGAGTCCATTTTGTCTTAGGGCTAAACTGGCTCCTTGGCGGCCAGGAGCCGAACACCGCACAGCGGCGCATCGTGCACCCTCATATGCCACCCTGCAGCGGACTGTTCGATGCGGTAGTGTGCGAACACTCGTGTATCTCTTATGCCGTTTGCGCGAGTCGGCTGTCGCGATCGCTGAACTGCGATTGAACCAAAGCAGCATCTACTTGGCGACTCGGCCGCACATTCTTCCCCTGCCTCTGGACTCGTGGTCCCGCGGAGGTCGAAAGCTCAGTGCAGAATGAGCTCGTCTAATTCCGCACTATGTGCGCTTACCCTTGGCCGATTGTACGGGCTTGAGCCCGGGCGCGTCAGGCGGGAATCGGGAACACTGCTTAAGGCTTGGTGAGATCATCTGGGGCGCATCGTGTCAAGCACCCTTTTGGACGGAGACGCTCATCAAAGGTCGAATCAAGGCCCTCGCGCGTCCGCTAGCGCTCCCGTTTGGCACGTAGCTAGCCACGTTCAGCGGCGAGATTGCGTCACTCGACGTCTAGGTCCTGCGGGCCTCGGGGCTGCATGATTTGAAGACCTTGAGGCAATTGGGTTGGCGCGGCTTTCCGAGGCGAGACGACTGCGCCATTTATCGGACACGCCTTCAGCCGGATGCCTTTATTTGGCAGGACCGTGATCAACCAGTTTTTGCAGACACGAGCTTTCCGGGCCTCGGACGGTAGACGCTGCGTAAGACGAATTGGGCGCGGGTTGCCAGGAGGGCCAAGACCGCTTATGCTGGATGATTGCCCGCTTGCCCACGACCGTGGAGAGCCGATACGCCCTGTGTCTCAGCGGGCGAATTTGTGGATTGTTTCGGACTTAAGGGTTTGTTGATGCGGTTCACCCGGGGCCGGGTTGCTTTGGCGCCAGCAGGCAGCCCGCGCAGGTTGTTTTTGGAGCAGCCCAGTTGAGCCTCGAGGCGGGGCGCGGTTTGTGCAGGCTAGCAAACAACCTTCACGCTGCGGCCGCTGGCGGGGGGGCGGCTGAGCGCGCTCGATTTGGGGCTGGATCCTGCCCCTGGCCTGGAGACAGGGGCTTCTCCCACTGTGGGCACCCACGAGCCACACACCCATGCCGGCCTACCGAAGTCCACGCCAGCGCAGAAGTCCTGCCACCGTGATCCGGGGCCGAATCAGTCCCTGAATCAAAGATTGGATCAGACGATTGAATCAGGTCTGAAATCCAGGTGGCTCGGTCTGCTGTTGAAGCCAAGAGGGGCCGCTTACCAGGTGAGCCCCTACCGTGTGCTCCGAGGCCACCATGTCTGCCGGTCGGGGAAGCTGAAGGGCGCGGGTCGGGGCGCGCTAATCATGTGAAGCTGACGCGTTGCCCGTGCTGGAGCCGCGCCGAGCAGCCCAGCCTGAAACGGCTCACATGCCGGATCGGCGGCTGCTGCTGCTGCGCCAGAGCTGCCGCTTCCTGCTGGGCCCTGCATCATTTCTTGATCTTTGCCACTCCGCCTGCCCGCCCAGCACGTATCCGCCCTGAAGTGGGCAGCGTAGCCCCAGCTCCGCCGCATCTGCTGTGGCCTTCTGCAACGACAGTTGAGAAGGCGGGGCGCACCGCATCCGGCCTGGCTTCTCGCGCGTTTTCGTAGGAGATGGATCCAGGTGAAGGCGACGATCGGGAAGCTTTCGGCACCGGGAGCATGTGCTTCTTCAACCGCCGAGCCGCTCTATCGAGGGTGACGCGTTGAGGCCCGCCGCTCTCCGCTCTCCGCAGTGGCCCAGCAGCAACTGCCCTCCTGTCTCCAACGCCCGCCGCAAGGACACGCCAACGCACGAAGGCCCTGGTTGACGTTAGCCGATCGAACCGGGGGTTCTGGATCAAAGGCCAGCCAACGCCTTCATTGCCTTTGCGCCAACGCCGCGAAAGCCATCCACCGCCTTGCCGCGCCCCCACTTTCTCTTCCCACTCCGCGGCGAGAAGCAGCCTCAGGGAGTTGGTGAAGGACATAGGTGTGCCGGAGCCATCGAGCGGTGGCCACGGGTGATCGGCTTGCTGGGGCAGCCAGCGCACTCCAGTTGGTGAATCTGCCCAGGAAATATCGCGAGCCTGGGCCTTGCGTGAGCTTGAGATTCGGGCAGTCCGGGGTTGTTTGGTATGCGGGAGTGACGGTGCCCGCCCAGCATCGGAATCCTGCAGAGCGCCCCGCTTCACCGGCGGCGCAGACCGGTGAAATCTTCGCCTGAAGTTGCTCGTACGGTGGCGCCGAAATCGACGGTGCCTTTGCGATGAATTGCCGGACTCCGCGCGCCCGAGCCCACCGACTGATAACTGCAACCTGATTGCCGGTTTCCCTTGGCGTAGATCGGCAGACCAGCGTTGGTAGGAAGCCGCGCTCCGCGGGAACGAGCGCCGGCTCCACTGATTGAGGGAAGCCTTGGCGCGCCGATTGGCCCGCAGGCACTAATCGTGGCACCCAGGGCAAAGCAGGCGACTGGAAGCAGGGCCCGGCGCTGGGGTTTGTTTCACTGCTGATTGTTTGGACACGTTTGACTATTCGCGGCGCCCTAATCCCTAGCCGAGAGTTGCTGCCATTTTTCGTTTATGCAGCGTTTAAGGGGGCGCAGCCTCTCTGCGTGGCCATTCTCAAGCGCGGGTTCTCACCGTCCCGGTGCCACTCGTAACTGAAGTCCGACCTTGATCGGGGAGGCGCAGCATCCAGAGCGATGACCACAAGCCCGGCCTTGACGCCTGTTCCATGCGCCCCACAACCCGCCCAGGCCGAGCTGCCCCGTTCGGTACCGGGCGAATTCTCGGCCCACCGGCGGCTTGGAACCGCAACTGTGGGCCCTTTTTTTGCCGCTATGGACTGCGCCGGGTTGACGATCTGGGGCCTGGTTTCGTGCCACTGGCCCCGGCCGTACTGCTGGCCCTGGGCTTCCTGGCCCTGCACATTTCTCGAGGGCCAAACCGTCATCCATTGACGCCTGCACATACGCCCGCCCACCCCAGCCGCTTCTGGAATGCGCTGATGGGCACGGCGCGCTGACCATCCCTGCTGGGCTTTCAGCTTTCGTCTTCACCCGGGTGCATCTGCCAAGCACCATCGCCATGTCAACGATCCGAAGCGCGACCCGATCACATCGTTTCAACTTCGGGCCGCTCTGGCTGAATCGCACCCCGGTTCTTCTATCACGAGGTTTTTTCTTTCGCCATCGCCTCTGGCGACGCTGGGAGCTCTGGAGTGGGGGCTGGCCAGGGGCTTTGTTCGTGGCGATTCGTGCTGGCGGCCGTTAAGACGAATTTCTCCTTTCAGCTTCAACTGTTGGTTTGCTCCAGCCCCTGTGGTCGGGGGCACTTGGCTGTTTCTTTGCCTTACCTCCCACCGTCCATATCCTGTCAAGAAGCCGTTTGGCACAACGCGCGGTCTACCCCAGCCGCTTGAATGAATTGGTGATCATTGGCGGCAGACTACCAACTCTTCGTGCACCATCTCTGGCCCCCTCGTTCCTGGTTTCAGTAATCAACGGCCTAGTCTGGCAACCAAACCATTACGAGCCAAAGGCCACCCGCAGCGTCTGGGATTGTTGAAACCGCGCCCACGATGGAATTAACTTTTCTTCTAGACGACCAATCCTTTCTGGAATACCGCAGCCACAAGCGTGCCGTAGCGGCTGCGTCCGAATTGCGGCTTGATGCACACGGGCACGAACCCGGCGTCACGTGCTAATCCTCCTGCATCGCACGGCCGTTACGCCGCGCCCCTTCGTTCTTGATCGGTTTTTTTCGGGCCATGATCTGTGGGACCACGGATGAATTCCTTCCTCTGGGGGGCAGCTCCAGGAGCTCCCTCTCGCACCGGGGTTGGTCTACCTGATCGAGCTGCGGGTCACGTGTTTCAGCGCACTTCCACGGCCCGGGTGGTGTGGGGGAACCCCGGTGGTGTCCACTCTGCCGAGAGTCCCCACGTCGTCGAGGATTTCGCTCCAGCTGGCTGGTGTAGGGTGTGGATTGTGTCTTCGGCGAGGTAACAGCCGGGCCAACACAGCCATCCTTGCGCACGTCAATCCGCTGTGATCCTGCCATAGCGCCGTGATCTCCCTGAGGGGCTGAACCTAGCGGCGGGCCGACGGCAGGGCGGCAGATCAAACTCGTGAGTGCGCCCCTTACCCGCCGAGCGAATGTCTTCGCTCAGGAGGCTTCGAGATCCTTGGCCAGGCGCTGGCCGCCTGCTCCAGGAAAGGCGCCGTGGGCGGCGCTGGCCAAGGTAGGGGTCAGAGCCCATAGCGTCCATGCGGATGGCGCCGCCGGAAATCCTCCGGCACCAGGGATTGCCCGGCCGCAGCAAGGCTTCCCTGGCACGGCCGCTGCTTGGCGAACCAAGGCCCTCGGTTTCGAGATGGAGGGTGTAGGGCAATATTTCACTCGGGTGGCGTGGTGGGCCGCTGCGCCGATCGCCATACCAGCTCCTGGCCTGCCGCAATCACCGGTCCGGCCAGAACCAGTGTAGGCCAGCTTGCAGCGCAGCCCTGGAGCCGCGCCAGACCCCGTGCCGCCGGCCGTGCCGTAGGCCATCGCGCCCCACGCCGCCGGCAGGTGGCGATGTTGCCGCCGTGGCCGTGATACGGAAAGATCCGCTCAACAGCATGCGGGCCAGGGAGAGCACCACTTCATGGAGCACGCGAGCAGCGTGGTGGGCTGAAAGCTGTAATGTGCGCCAAAAACCGGAGGTTGGTGCCCCGCCGATGCCGAAGGGTTGAGGGGTGGTGTCCCCACCAGCACACCGGTTGCGGCGCCCCACCTCCCAGGGCGACGGCTCGGCGTCAGGGCATGGTGCGATCGCTCTCGTGTGGGGCCGTGCTGCTCGGTGGAGCGCAGGGGCACGATCACGGCTTTGCAGTCGTGAGATTAACTCTCCACGCTCAGGCCAGCTGCGCAGCTGCAGCCGATGGCCGCCAATCGCTCCACCGGACTGGCAACCCTGGGCTGTGGGTCCATGGCGGCGGTCAGGAAATGGTTTGTTGCATCTTCCCTAGGATTGGGGCGGGTCCGGGGTCGATCCGGGCGGGCCCTGCAAGCCGGAGGACGTCGAATGCTTGTACGAAGCTGGTCAGTTCCGCAAAAGAGAAAACGCCCGATCTGGGTGTTCTGCGCGATCAAGCAGCGCTGGATCGACAAGCATCGTACGTGAGATCGAGGGTACCTTGTCCACCTTCCGCTATGACGCCCGAGGAAGACGATGCAACTGACAGCTGGAGAGAGCGTCCGTCCTGCGATCCATGTGTGCGGTCAGCACTCCGGCTGGCCTTCTCCAACCGCAGCCCGCAGGCCGACGAACTGGCCACCGCGACGACTGCCCCGAATGCCGAGCAGTTGCTGCCTAATATGGTAGCAGCTATGGATTGCAGTTTTGCGGTTTCGAGAGGGCGTTGGCGTGGCTCAGTGGGCGTATGGCTCCAGTGGGTCGGTCCGTTGCCGTCGTAGCGTCGGTGTCCGGAGACCGCCACGGGTAGCGAAATAAAGCGGGTCAGGCAGAACAAACCGCTTCCAGCAGCAACACAAGTGTCCCTGAGGTTGAAGCTGGAAAGAAGCGCTGGA
>Ga0163217_1038163_pt1 | contig 13049 bp, 16 predicted proteins | sample SynspAceP_FD_185933 | JGI IMG/M metagenome (GOLD analysis project Ga0163217, IMG submission 185933) | Saline lake microbial communities from Ace Lake in Antarctica - Synechococcus sp. Ace-P (PacBio error correction) | ecosystem: Environmental > Aquatic > Non-marine Saline and Alkaline > Saline ...
TGGCAAAGAAAAAGGGGGATTAAGGAAACGCCCCAAAATCAAAACGGCGCTAATAGTCCCGTTTCCCCACAAGGCCCCCGTCCAGCCCCGTTTCCCCCCCCGCGCCCGCCAGAAAGCCTTCCTTTAAGATGGCCCAGCCAAGCCGCAAAACGGGCAAAACGCGAATCGCCGAACCCCGGGGACACAGGGATCGGTAAAATCGCTCCCCCAGAACCACCCGCCTGCCCCTGCCCTCCCCCCCTCGAACTCGAAAGCAATCCGCCCGCCCCAATAGGAAATTCTGCCCCGTATGCCCAACCACCAACATCCCTCAACTGGCGCGCGTCCGAGATTCGCGAATCCACGCCCTTTCTCGCGTGCAAAGGCGATTCTCCCCTTCGGCCTCTTTCAAACCGTTTGGCATATGGTCCAGGGTCACCCCCGCCACCTTGCGATAATCCCGCAGCGAGTCGCCGCGCCCCGCGCAAGCGGGCCCAGATCAGCGGGAATAGGTGGGTTTTCCCCGGGCAGGACAGAATCAGGCATTTCAGGGGGTCCGGGGGGGTGCGATGGGGTGCGTGGCCTTTGAAGTGCCTATCTCATATGGCACTTGGCCTGAATCATCTATACGCAACAACACTTTCAAAAAGGTCTTCGGGGTATCCCAATGAAGAATTGGACAAGCGCCCTGTGCCCACAACGGCCAAACCGGTTCTACGACCCTGAACAACGACCATCAATCATCCCATACTCCGGAGAAGTGGTCGAAGGTAGAATAAACTTCCAAATCCCGCAATGATCGCCGCCCTATAGATAAAGACGCCGTCACAGCCAAAATCAAGAAAAGGCACCTTGATATGAAAGAGTCCGCTGGGACGGATATGACGACGTAGACGGTATAATCTGGACGACGAACATTCTGGATGCTGATGACGACGATGAGATACTGTTCCTCTCGAAAAATCGCGACGTTGCCGTCCGAAGACAAAGATTAATGAATTTTGCGAAATGGCGGGATACGATTTTTCCTCTGAATCCCGCCTCCCGCACGCCTATTCAGCGGCGGCATCGGCCTACACGGTTGATAACACTTCCGGATCCCTGATCCCACGATGGGCCCTTAGCTCAGCTGGAAGCGCCTGCAGCACAGGAGTCACCGTTTCCGATCCCTAGGCTCCACCCATTACAACCAACCAAATATCCAGCAAAAACTGTTTGCCTCCTTCGGCTACTGACGCGCGCGCGAGGCGTTACATGCTGCTCACTTATACGCGGTTCGACGCTGACAAGATATTCTTCCCCCGCAATTAAAATCGACGTCTACATAGCACTACTCCTACTATGACAGAGCAAAAGAAATCAAATAAACGCGCAGAAGATCTACCGCCGGACGAATCGCTCATCAGCAACACGGTCGCGCCGTCGGCGCGCGCATCCTCAAGAAAGACGAACGTCCCAGGTGTTCTATTACTACTTCCGTCCAAAGGACGGCCTTGGTCAGGGCCTACTTGCAGATTAGTTCGCCGGACTATCTTGGCCGCGCATCGATACGCGTTGCTGCGGGGCGGGTTGCGCATAACAAATCTAACGGCTTTGCAGCATGCTGGCGCAATGCGCACTCCCGAAGGATCGCCAACCAGTGCCTTGTGGTCAAATTGGGGTGCGAGGTCCCGATTTCAATACAATGCGCCGTATTCTGAATGACGCGTGTTCAGAAACTTGTGGACCCGTAGTGCGGACCTGTTGTTGCCGGCGAGCGAAAGATCTCTCCGTCCCGCCGATCGATTGAAATCCGCGTGCGACGCGCAATGCTTATCCAAATTCCTAGGCGCCGCGAATCCTGTCAAACTCTCGCAGGAATCAAATCCCGCAACAGCAGGCCTTTGTCCAGAAAACCACCGATTTCCTAGCCATACGATAAACACAAGAAATCGGACCCCTATGAAATCAGCAGTCCACAAAACAGCTTGTCGAAACCCATCCGGACGTCAATTGGGGGAAAGCACCCAAGTCGACAACCCCCACACGGCAGGCGCGCGAGTTATGTCAAGATGGAACCCCTGCCCCATCACAACGCACGATCTTGGATCCGCGGCAACTAACGGCACAAACCCGAGCTTGCCGTGCGATTGGCGGAGCGAAGCGCTTGGCACGCGTAGGGCCGTTGCGAGGGCTGGATAGCAAATGAATCGGGACAGCGCGTTCGATCTGGCGGCCGTGCAATGCAAACATTGGCTGACTACCTTGTTGCGCCCGCCACGCGTTCTCCCTGCCGACGCGATCTCTATGCGCCGGTGCGCATGATCGCCATGTGCCGTTCAGCCGATTTTCATTGCTGAACGCTAAGGCAAAGAAGGGCGACGAATCCGTCCAGACCGCTGCGACGGAGCCGTGGGCAAAATCAGACCACACTCGCCAAAAGCCGCGCATCAAACCTGCCTAACTCGTTCGCCGCGAAGAGCGGTGAAAAGAGCTCACCGATCTGGGCATCGACAACTGTACTCGTCACCTCCGAAGACGGCCGCAGGAACAAAGCCCGCGCGATCCATCCGTGAAAAGGGCCGCATCTGCAATCGACTCTGTCGGTGGTGACATTCTGCCGTTTCTGTCGATTTGCTGGGACTGGACGGCGAGCTTGTTCGTTTTCCGGAAAAGCCAACCGTGCGCCATCCGCTGAATTTCGGTGCGCTGATCATGAATAGCACATCAGTAAAAGGCCTTCTGGGTCCCGCGTGAAGCGCGAAATGACCCGAAGAGCGCAAGCGCCTGATCACAGAGCGGTGACCTGGTCGCCAAAGGCGAGCTGTTCTGGAAGATTGGGGGCATAGTCGGGTGTACCGATCTGCCTGGCGCACTGAAAGCGTCGCTGACACCGGTCGCCTCTGGGTGTAAAGTTGATGAATCGCGCTAAACGCAAGCTGCACCGAAAAAAAACGCGGCCCGCCCCCCTGAATCATGCCCTCAGAGCGGCCCGTTCGTATCGCAGGTCTATCTTAGGCCGCGATTTTAGAAACGCAGCCCTGTAATAATTCTCGGTCCAGATCCCCCGCGCCGTTTTCCGCTTTGTGCCAGATGGTCAACGACGCCCCGACGCATCTGTGTGCAAACTGTCTCGCCCCTCGAACTGGTGCAAGCATGGTCGTCCATCTGCAAGCTGAACCGCTTCGCCTTCCATATCCGCGCCAGCGATGTGCCGAATAGCCATCAATACCGCGCTTATCCCTCGCCTTGAGCGCGGCGATCAAACGCGTCGTGCAACATAGGAACACATCCGACACCGCAAGTTCAGGCCCCTTGCCGCCGTCGGGGGACGATATGCCCAACGTCGCCCACTAAAAACAGATGGGCCCCAACCGCAACGCGCTCACAAACGACCGCAGGGCGCGATGGATTTTTCGATCGACGGAACCGGTAACAATGCGCCGGCCACGACTGAGGCAGCGTTGCTCAAGCGCCTCCAAAAACGTCAATCGCCCAGTCTGTCGGACGTTCTCTGAGGAGCCAACCTAATGTAAATACGGCTCAGACTTTCGCTGCGCATAGAAAGCAATGGCGAAGCCGTGTTCGGAGCTGGCATATGATCAATTCGTCATCACCGGTTTCGTACGCCGACAGAAAAACCCCAGCCAGCCAAAGGGTAGACGCCGTTCGAATTCCTTGCGTTTTGCGCAAGGATCGTCTGCGCTGACAACGTGGAATCCGTCACAGCCTGCCACTGGTAGTGCAGTAATCCTCTTGTGTTGACCAATCCTTGAGAAAGGACACGTGGGCGCGTTGTGCTGCGCCGGCAATGACCAACCCGACCTCGTGGATGACGCGCACCCATTCTGATCCCTGGCCTCGATAATTCGCCGGAGTGACTTCGTCTGGCCATAGACAGTGAACGTTTCCCATCAGCTTGTGGAAATCGAATATGTACCATCATATCGTTGCTCGGTCAGATAGCACCCTTATGCGCCAAGCCTGGCCTGGTCCATCCGCGCCCACGACCGGCTGGCGCAAGAGGTTCGTCGACCGTCTTCCAACACACCGGCGCGATTCGAGACAAGAACATGTCCGCGGGGTCCTTCAATAGAACCAACAGTGCCTGACACTGCATTATTCAGCATATTGCGACAAAACAACAGACCCAATGGTCCGACACCGAATAATGAACGAACTTGAGTTTTCATTTTAGTCCCTCCCGACTGTCGAATTAACCTATTGTTTATCGAACGTCAGATAAATGGACTCGCGTATGCAAATTTTGCCTGGTACTATCTGCATGACAAAGCTTTCCCCGATCCCCAAAACTAGCGCTTTGGTGAAACGAAAGGTTTCCCGAATGCTGCTTGCATTGCGCACGGATCAAGGGACCGCGCACCGGATCACGCTTCGGCAATCGCGCCGCATCGCCACGCTCTGCCTCGCGCCAGGTTGCTGTAATCTCCCTGTCGGGCGTGGCAACCCGCAATATCGATGGTGACGCTGCCCTGAACACAGTGTCGGTCGGTTTATTCCAACCACGCATCGTGCATAGCTTCGACTTTTCCCCCAACACCCAAGCATGGTGCAAGCCCTTTCCCATCGCGATCCTGCAACAGCAAGGCCGCTTAATGCCAGAACTCGGCAAAGCGCTGTCCCACAACCCACGGTCGGGCGGCGCCGCACCTTGGTTTGCCCTGAATGACACATGCTTTGAAACCGTGACCGCCCAGATCCGCGCCCCGTTTCGGGCTCAGAATCGCTGTGGGGCTAGGGCAAAGCGTTCTGTCCACATCGGGGCGGGCAATGGGGACGACGCAAAAAGACGGCAGCCGCCCGCTCGACGACCGTCTTCGCGACTGGACCAGTTGATCAAGTGACGGCCACGCGGCGGACGGCAAGGATTTGCCGCAGCTTGGCGCAGCACCGACAAATCTGTCCGCGCCTCGTGCCGTGCACCAAGGCCAGTCCGCCACCGCCTTATCAAAGCCCGCCACTTCGACAGAACCTCCGCTATTTGCAAATTCACCGCGCCTTTCAGTGCCGAGGTGGCTATCCGTCTGGGCTTTGCCGACCCGTCCCTATTTTCTCGCGCGATTTCGTACGTCAAGGGCCGTCACCCCGTCGCAATAACCGCCCATCATTTCGCAAAACCTGACCGCTGTTTCCCTGCCCACAGGTCTGAAGAGTCGGCAATTCCGCGCACCCAAAACTACAACTCAGATTATTAACCGTTATCGCTAACAGCCGTTTTTACCTCCCCTGACTATGCGTGAAGGTGACGTCAGGGGAGCACTGCCGCAAATCCGTGTTGCGCAGAAAAAGAACAAAGTTTCTGGGAGAAAACGAATGACTCAAAGGCAAATATGAACCTGCCCGCACCATGCCTGCCGTGGGGCTACGCTCTTTGCGCGCTGCAACCACACGCGCTGTTGGCAAGGGTTATCGCACAAAGGTAAGGTAAACTGGCCGCGTGGCAAGCGCACGCCCCAAGGCCGCCCATCTCTTCTACGACACCATTGTAAACTGGGCAAAGTTGCGGAGGCGCGCACACGAAGGCGCGTTCAAAAGATGGATTGCCTGGGGTGCGGGAGCGAATTCCGCCAAAGGCCCCATCTACTAACATCGTGCGCAAAAGGCGTTGGTGCCCATGGGGACGGTCAGCCCCGTCCTATGTGCAGGATCAGCGCAGGCCGCGTCCTCCTGTCGCTCCCCGGCACCTCCGTCAGGCTTGGAAATGGAACAACGACAAAGATCAAACCTTGCCTTGAGGGCGTGAACGAAGACCTGAACGCCGAGGCGTGATTTATTAATAGCGAACAAAGTACGCCCGTCGAATCGTCCCCGTCCTCGAAACATATCGAATCCGCCGAAGACTTCAAAGAACTCAACAGCGTCGCGGGGCACGATGCTGATTACCTGCAGTCCGCCCGGTGCCGCAACCGCAATACATCCGGGTCCGAGCTTTATTCAATCGATCAGCCGTCGCTTCTGTGGATGGCGCGCAACTGGGGGCCGCCGTGTGGGCGCAAATCCATTCCGGGGAAGTCTGCAATACCTGACTACACAACCGCGCTGGTAACCCTACGCCTTCATCCTTAACATGGATGCCGTCGACGGGCTGGAAGATCGATCTGCCGTAACCGCCCTGCTCGACAACGATGGAGACCGTTTCTTCAACGCTCGGCCCGAAATCCAACACGCGAATCCATCGGATTTCCGAGGGCGTTGCCGAGAATGGCGTAAGAGGTGTTGCCAACTGCCCGACGTTGCTGGCAATCCTGCGGATGCGTCGTCCAAGATCCTCGATACAGATGCGCAGAAAGGCGAAACGCGCGCGAAGGCGGCCAAGACATCTACAAAACCTTGCATGACCCGACTCGCTATCTTTAAGCGTCTGATCCGGGGGGATACCCCCCGGTAAGCCGCGCTGAAAATCATTGTAGCCCGCCTGAATGTCTTTGCATTCTTGCGCTCGTTTTTGTCTGAAGGAGAAAACGTTTATTGTTAACTGCGCGCCTTCAATCAACGCAATGAAACCGCATTAATCGCTATTGATCATTTGCGTGCGATTATCTTTGCCGCTCTTGGCCGATGTTCATGCGCTTATCTGAATGACCAGCCCGCGATCCTGAACTGCCGAACTGGCAAAACGCTGATCTTTTGCGGGATCCTATGCGATATCGGGCGGTACCTGCTACCGAACCGTCACAGTGAAACGCGATATATTATGCCAATTTTCACCCCAACCCAAAGCACTGGTCAACATCGTAACATGGCCGCTATCGTATCCTTTGTCGTGTGCTCTGTGGCAGGCTATGACAATCGCGTCAGAACCATCGCCGATATGGAGCGGCTCGAAATTCCGTCTGGAAGGCCGCTGTGCCGACAAATCCCCTGAACCCCGCGCGGCGCGCTTGCTGCTGCTGTCAGGGTCGTAACGCCCTTTGCCGATGTGCGCCACCCTATGTACTGCCCAATGATCCCGCAATTTTGGTCAACCCTAACCCGGTGACACCGACAGCCGCCAAGCCGCTGGAGGCACTCATGAGCGCGAAATCTGACCATGCATTCTTCTGGCCGCGCTGCTGCTGTTTTGTGATGCCGGCACATCCGCCTTGTCCTTTTGCCCTGGGGAATTTCGGCATCTTCCTGTACGCCGAAATGGCGATCTAGTTCTATCTGCCCTCGCCTCTAAAATGTGGGAGACGATGCAATCACCCACCCTGATGCCGATCCCGCTGTTGTCTCATGCGATCCCTGCTCGAGAAATCGGGGTCGCGATGCCTTTACGAATATGATCACGAATGGTGGGCGCCCTGCGTGCGGTCGGCCATCGCACGTACTGATCTGCGTGATCTTTGGGCCGCCAATTCGGGCATCTCGGTCGGCGGTGTGAACAAATGGGGAAACCATCCGCGCTGCCCAAGATGCGAACGTCGTGCTATGACAAAAAGCTCCGCCCTCGGCGATCAAACGGCGGGCGCGCGGGCATCCTGATCCGCCCTCGATCCCCGGTCTCCTATCGCGCTCACCCGAGGTGTCTGTCGTCGGCACTGTTCCGCGCGGCAATCGGCCGGGCTGCTGCTCTGTTCTTCCTCGTGCCGTCTATATCGGCAGGCGCTGCTGAATTCAGCCCGAACTCGGCCTGCCCCTGCCAAAGGAAAAACCTAAAGTTGGGGCATAAAACAGAAAGTTCCGCCCTCAAGCGGTAATTTTGCCAATCTATCGTGGTATCGTAACTGGTGCCATCTTTGGCGGTTTCGCCCAACACCGACCGAACCGCTGCATCGTGGTTTTTTGGCGATGGTAGCAACCGGCATCAACCGGCAACTGTCGTGGGTCCGTGATCCGCGACGCGTCGGTTCGACGCTTAAGCAAACGGCGCTATCAATGTGGATACTGTTTGCGGCGCACGCCTTTGCACGGCTATACGGCGCTTGGGCACATAAGCCCTATCAGACAAGGATAACCTTGTGCCCGGTGGGTCGTTGGGTCCCTGATCTTATCCTCGTCGATTCTTTCATCTTGCATGTGCTGGATTCCGGTGGGGATCATGTGAATCCACCCTCCCGTTTCCTGCCTGTGGGCGAGCTATGCTTCTGATCCGATCTGGTCGTCATTCGTTCATCAACAGAAGGAGGTCGTATATGACCCCGCCCTTCGGCTTTAAACCCTTTACCTCAAAGGGGTGGCCCGCCGATGTGGACGATGGGCGACATCTATGCCTCTGGTACGCCCTATTATCGTCAACGCTGATCGGTGGTTTGCGATCATCCTGATCCCCGAGATCGCGACCCTAATCCCAATACTTCTACGGGTAGGCCGACCGCAAAACTGCTTTGACCCGGCGCCCAAGCTGCGCGGTCCAAAGCCACGAACGGGATAACTGCCAAATTATATGGCATCCCGTCGCGAAGCAAAGCCCTCAAATTGCGCCAAAAAAATGCCCGGTTTCGGATCGCACGACGGAATCACGCTATCCAGAATGGAGTTTTTCAACGGAACGAGGCCCCCATCACATCGCCGCCCAACCGATCAGGCTTTTCGCCGGTGCCGATGCAACCCCGCGCGCGCGTTTGCGCTCAAGCAGCCAAAGACCTATGCGCAGACGTCGGTGACGACGATCTTACAGCAGGGCTGCTTCAAAGGCGCTCTTTCCGCGGGGCGGCGGCGGGTGTCTGACGGGGTTTCTTCCTCAACACCTCTGCGGGATGACGGCGCGACGACTGTCGATCCACGCACGCCGGTGCTGACAAGCCGCCTGACTTGGACACAGTCAGGCTGCCCGAACGTTCAATCTGGCGCCATACCCGGCCCCCGATGGCGCAAAGAACCGACCGCGGCTGGTCGCAAAAAGGCGCTCGGGCCGATTGGTTGCCACAGGAAAGCGATCCTGTTCAAACGCTCTGCCCTGCGTTCGCAAGCTGGACGTAAGATTAGCGACGATGCCTGTTCTTTGGCGTCGAACGCTGGTCTTGGACGCTGTCCCATTGGCGAGACGCTAACTGACGCGCCTGCCGATAACATCACGAATTCCGCCGCGACGGGCGTGCCTGTCCTTGCGACGCCGTGCGCCTGTCTGGCAATATCCACGCGCAAGCGGCGGGCACACGCCACCGGCGGGCGGAAACTGCGCTAGCCATCGTGATCTATCCGCCCCGAGCCGAGGCGCTGCTGCCCCCTGCCGCCTGCCTGCCCGCCAGCGCCCGTGCCAGCCTGATTCGCGAAGGCATTCTTTATGCCGCCATCCTCGCGCCCTGACAGTTACTCCTGCGCCAGTCGCCTGGTGCCGGTCCATCGCCGCCTGCATGGCGCGGCCCCTCCCAAAACATGGATGCTTGACATGCAGCTGACCCCCGTTGAAAAAGATAAAACACTGCCTGAATCGCCATGGCGGCCGAAGTCGCGCGCAAGCGCTTGGCCCGCGGTCAAGCTGAACACGCCGAAGCGATTGCCCTGATACCGATACCGGTCGTCGAAGGCGCACGCGTGCCGCAGCGTGGCCGAGATATGCAGCCGTGCCCAATCATCACCTCGGACGACTGTAATTGGAAAGCATCGCCGAGATTTGATCCCATCGACTGCAGGCGAAAGCCATTTCCCCCGACGGACCAAGCTGGTCACCGTGCACAACCCATCGCCGCTAGACCCCATTCACAGAAAAGGCCCCCGTTATGAAATATCCTCTGATGATCCTGCCCCGCCCTTTTGGCCGCCCGGCCCTTGCCCATCCCGTGTGCACATCGCCCCATGGCTGCGAATGATGCTGTCTTTAAGGGCCTTGCCGCATCGCCAACTGCCGCGATCGTCCGCCCTGCCGGGTCGGAACCAAGCCCCCGCAAGCGCGCAAAATGATCCCGCGAAGTTGCTCTGTTCCGCGGGGACATCACCCTGAACGCGGATCGCACGCCATCACCCTGATGGTCGCAATAACCGGCCGACCGTCCGGTGCAGTCCGGCAGCATTAATCAATTCCGCCGAAACCAACCAACCCTCTGCGTCTTGATTTGTTGACCGAACCGCTGCACGCCCCACCGGTCTGGACATCGCCGCAGCACCCGCCTGCGCTTTGAACCCGTCAACGCCGAGAGTGCAATCGATCCTGCTTGCCCCCGGTGGACCGCCAAGGTTACGGTCAACGCTGAAGTGATGGGCGCGCTCTAAAGTGCGCTCGAGAAGAGACACCGATGAACCACCACCTCCCCCCGCTTCTGGATATGCACGATTAACGGCCCCACCACGCGGCGAACCGGCTACGGCTGGATGACCACCGATTCTGCATCAATCAGGTCGAACGTGATCTGACACCTATGGCGAAGAGGTGAAGTTCCGGCGGCGCCTAAGGTGATCCCGGACGGCATGGGCCAATCCGCACGGTCACCGGGCGAATGGTGCGGTGGATACCGTGAATTAACCTAACCGCCTGACGGTCACCACTTCCGGTATCTACAAGCCGGATGTGGGCTGAAGGACGCGGCGCATTCGCGGCGATTGCAAAGGCGGGCAACCCGACACTTCCAGCCCAACGTCGACAATCATCAAAATCGGACCAGTGAACCGAGATCAAATCGCCGGCAAGGCGCTCCTGACCGGCCGCGTTCGAAAACAGCCACATCCACTTTTATGCGCCCCAGCAAATGGAGACGCGCTCCATTCCCGGTGTGACCCACCTGCCCTTTTGGCGCGGCACCGGTCGGCGCAATGGCAACCTTCGCCAACCACTGCACCCCGCCCATTGGTCATATCGCGATTTGCAGGCGATGGACGGCGTGGTGATTTAACATCGCCTCTAGCGGCAGGGCAAACGCGAAGCCCAGCCCGGTGCGCTGATCCGAAATGAACGTCGGGGCCTGTGCGCTGCAAAGCTGCACGAAGATGGGCACCACTCCGCCGCCATCGATCTCTGCCTGTCGCGCGACGAAACATGGACTTGCATGTTGATGATCCATACCTGATACTTTGAATGAATTCCGTGCTTGTCCGAAACATAACGCTCGCGCGATTAAGGGCGGACATCCATTCCTTCCACAATCACCGAGGGCGCAGGCGGCCGGCCACGCCCCGACATCATCAAGATTGCGGCGAAGAAACCGTGCGCCTGTCATCGACCAACCCACGCGCCCCGTTTTACGTAACACGCTCGAAAGCATCTTGAACATCTTGAGGTCGGTTCCACCACCTTCGATAAATCCATCCAAGACTCGCCTTTGCCGAAAGCACGGATTAAGACGCCGAAGACGAATGCCGCCGAGGATATTCCTGCAATGAATCGCGCGTTCCTCGATCATCGCTAGCGACGCCAAGGCCATGGGACGTGTGGGCGAGTGCTGATCCGCACGTGCAAACCGCAGACAGATGCTCAAGCACGCCGGGCGCTTGCCGATCAGATAACCGCGACAACGACAATTCCGCGTCAAACGAAATATATCGCGAAATACACGAACTCAATTCCGGCAAATCGCCCATGGTGCAGCCGCGAGTCGGCTTCGAATAGAGGTCGGCAAAAGGCCGATCGTGCTGTGGAAATCCGCTTCTTTGGGGTGAAGCCTGAGATGGTGTGATGTCGCAGATCGTCGGGCCCCATATTGGGCGATCCGAATGCGTCGATCCCCACGTCCGCAACCAGTTAATACCCGCCGATTTTTCGGGCGTATGCAGGTGCGCTCCAGCATTGTGCGGTGACCTTTTATCTCGGAAGCCGCGCAAATCGAACGTCCCTGCGCGAAACAAAGACTGGCTGCGCAAACAGACCACGCGGTGCAAAACCACCCGCACATCGGCAAATCGATCTGATTTTCATTAACTCGGCACTCCCCAAGGTAGAGGAAACCCCGAAACCTACAATGTTCGCGCAGATGCGAGCTTGCTAACTCGCGCGCTCCGCTGCAACCCATGTCCCCATGCTCAACGCTATTTCGCATGTTCTGAGCCGCAAAGATGACCGATCTCCCCCGCCATATAACGATCAAAGCGCCACGTCCCGTGGAACCACCCGCGGATGACAGCTGCGTGTTGACCTACGACGACCGTTTTTTACTGCCGAAAGGCGGTTGCTCACCAAAATCACAATCGCGGCTTCCTGTGATTTCTGCGCATACGAAAAATCGCTGAACCACGGATGCGTCGAAACTCGAAGGCGGGCAGATCAATCGAAGTCATCGCCGCACTGGCGAAGCCTTGCTCGAGACCACCGGCGCCGAATCTGGTGCCTGCGTGGGCATAGGTCGGCAAAGCCGGCAAACTGCCCCCTGCAGCTGACCCGCGGTCGGCTGTTGTATCCAGAAACGAACCGACCGTGATCCTGCGAAACATGCTGACTCAATGCTCCGGCCGAACGTCTTGCGCCGATTGTGTCCGAACCGTTTCATTCCGAAGGCCGTGCCTATGGCCACGGGCGCTACCCACAGCCACGCGCATTAGGCCGCTTTGACGATGCAGACCCAAGCGCTTGATCAACAATGGCCCCAATGTTGTCCCCAGCTTTCCCACGGCATCAGCTATAGCCACTTCGGGCTTGAGATGGCGGTGCAGGATGCACCTATTCACGATCGCGGCCACCTTCAAGGCTTGGCTGGGCAGAGTCATTCGCCCACAGGTGCAAGGCCGAGAATCTGATGCGATCCGCTGAAGCGCTGGCTTTGCGGGCGACGGTCACGAGGCGCCGGATCGCGCTGTGCGCGCGCGCTGGCACCAATCGTCGGAACGACTGACCGGAGATTACCCAGTCATAAGGGCGCGCGCTTTCGTACGGGTGGTTTAAATGACGTCTTTTGGGGCATGACTGCCCCGACCTGCCCTCACCCATTGCCTTGGTGCGGCCTGCACAGCACAGGGCTTGCCCCGTAGAGCAAGGCGCGAACCTTCTCCTGCAAATGGCCTTTGTCCAGCGCGCTGGTCTCGGCCGCGATCCGTGCGTCCTGTTGGGCAAACACGGACGGGCAGCGGGTGAATCACCGGGCGCTCGCCCCCTTTTGCCACCAACATGAACGCTGCCCTGTCACACATACCGTCCGACGATATCGCCAACGCTGTTTTCTGCTGATATCGCCAATCGATGCAACATGAAACTGCTTTACTCTAGATTTTTCCAACAGACCTCTCCA
>Ga0163217_1023532_pt1 | contig 13048 bp, 17 predicted proteins | sample SynspAceP_FD_185933 | JGI IMG/M metagenome (GOLD analysis project Ga0163217, IMG submission 185933) | Saline lake microbial communities from Ace Lake in Antarctica - Synechococcus sp. Ace-P (PacBio error correction) | ecosystem: Environmental > Aquatic > Non-marine Saline and Alkaline > Saline ...
AACACCCACTGCGAAGAGGAAGAATTAGCCGGAAGGGAAATGCAAACCCTGAAAATTTTCCCAACCAAACAATAGGTTGGCAAACGCCTTCATACCCTGGTAAAAATAACACTTTCCCGTACGGCGTCCTCCCATCCCAGCGTTTTTTGGCGTGGGCGTTAAAATTGCAAATCTGCGCTGGCGACCGTTAACTTTATCCGACCTTCAAACGGTCCAATCCGTGGCTGAAAATCGGCCCCTTCCCTTTGGGGAAGTAATCTGGGCCGCAAACAGACCATGTGGGTGTTTCCCTCCATGGGGTGCCGCGCTGCCAGGACCGCATAAGGGTCGTCGGCAAAGTAAATACGCTACAGCGCTTTTTCAAGGCCGATCCGTTTCGTCCCCGCAACTCCTTTGCCGTTGTCCAGCGTAAGCGTATGCCACCTGGTGTCCTTTAGTTGAAGAATTAAATGGCCCGCGTCACGCTGGGCGGCGGCTTTTCTGGCTGCGCTTGACCGGATAGCGCGAGATACGCGCACTTTTTCCCGATCCACCAAACGTGACCAAGTACTGCCCTTGCCCTAATGCACAAGTGGTCGCCTTCCCCAGTCGCCGATTCGTTCACGGTTTTTGCAAGCCTCAGAAAGGACGCTCGCCTGAATAGATACCCGATTTTCGAAGCTGACCCGCCTGGTCATGGCTTCCCGTAACGCGTTTTCCGGTAGAGCACCTGCCGCGCTGCCGCAAGATGCAGGTAGAGCTTCCCCACCATTGGCGTTTGTCGGTAATCCGATAAACGGTATTCATCCATTCATGGCTGACCAACATGAATCGAGCTTCCAAGCCGAGGCGGTTGGCTATTTGCTCAGGGTTGAAGCTCATCTCCAGCCAGAACGGCCAAAGTGCTGTTACCACGTCTGGGCTTTACAGTACTTGCGTGCATTGGGTGCGCCGGTCATCGCATGGCCGCCAGCTTGCCGCCGCTTCGTAAACGCTCGAGAGCTATTCCGTCTAACCTCCCGACTGACCTGTCGATGTATGGACGCCCAATCTGTTTGGCAAACGCCCGACAGGGACATGCCTGAAAGCCCAATCCGGCTTCAATCTGGTAACGTTCTTCTTGAGTCAGTGCCGGTAATGTGCTCCTATGCGCTTGAATCCCTTCGGTGTGAGAGCTGGATGTACCGGTAGCTGGCTCTTCTGCTATCGTTTTCAAGCGTTCACTTATTCTATGAATTCAGGGCAGGTTAAAATTCTTCAAAGTAATTATTGGAATAATTTTTCTACCATTTCCCTCCAGAAATTGGGTGAGAAGAAAATTGCTGAGTGGTAAGTTTTCGTTAAGATCAGGCTGGGTACTACCGGCCCCAAAACCCGCAGTTCGAAACAGATTTGGCAGCTTACCTGGGCGCGTGGTGTGGAGTGCGTAAGCTGTTTAACTCTGCTACGGCAGGGCTGCACCTTGGGCTGAAGGCGCTATGGCGTCGCCCAGGGATGAGGTTATAACTACCACTCATACTTTTACCGCTACGCTGAGGTAATCAGGTTAATCTTGGGGCAGATCCTGTTTTTTGTCGATGTTGATCGCTTTCCCCTTGTGATCGACGTTCAAGCGGTTGAGGCTTGCATAACCAGCCGCCACGAAAAGCGATCATCCCGTAACATTTCGCTGGTAGAGCTGCTGATATGGCTTTGCCTCCGTCGAAGATAGCTAAGGGCCACACAAACGTTGCCATTATGGAAGAATGGCAGCTCACGCTCTTTCTACGACATCGGGGGCGGCCTATTGCTCGCTCGAATAGCGATGTATGTATTTTCAGTTTTATGCCACCTGATTCAACACATAAGTGGCAACGCTCACCCCTGTATACACTTCGTACGGCGTCTTCCATCCCAGGCGTTTGCGTGGGCGTAAATTGATGCTGCGCTGCGACCTTATTACCGACTCAACGTCATCGTGCTGAAATGGCCTCCCTGGGAAGTACTCGCGCAACAGAACCCATTGGGTTCTCATTGTGCGCGCTGCCAGGACGCAAAGGGTCGCAAAGTAAACGCTACAGCCGCTTTTCCAGGCGATCCGTTCGTGCCCCGCAAACTCCTTGCCGTTGTCCAAGCGTAAGCGTATGCACCTGGTGTTCCTTTTAGTTTAAGATTAATGGCCCGCGTCACCTGGCGGCGCGTTCTGACGCTTGACCGGATAAGGCGCGAGATAGCCACTTTTTCCGATCCATCCAACGTGACGCAAGTTACTGCCTTGCATGCACAGTGTCGCCTTCCCAGTCGCCGATTCGTTCAGCCGGGTTGCAGCCTCAGAAGGAAGCTCGCTGATAGATACCCGATTTCGGAAGCCTGACCCGCCTGTCATGGCTCCCGTACGTTTCCGGTAGAGCCTGCGGCGCTGCCGCAGATGCAGGTAGAGCTCCCCACCATGCGTTTTGTCGGGTATCGATAAAACGGTATAATCCATTCATCGCTGACCACATGATCGGAGCTTTCAAGCGAAGGCGGGTTGCCTATTTTGCCTCAGGCTGAAACTTCATCTCCAGCCAGACCGGCAAAAAGTGCTGTAACCACGCCTCTGGGCTTACAGTACTTGCGTGCATGGTGCGCCGGTCATGCATTGGCCGCCCAGCTTGCGCCGCTTCGTAACGGCCTCGAGAAGCTATTCCGTCTAAGCCTCCGACGACTGTCGATGTATGACGCCCATCGTTTTTTGCAACGCCTGACAGGGAATGCCTGAAAGCCAATCGGCTTCAAATCTGTAACGTTGGCTCTGAGTCAGTGCGTGGTAAGTGCATTCATATGCGCTTGAATCCTTCGGTGTGAGAGCCTGGATTGTATCCGGTACCGCTGGCTCTCTGCTATCGTTTCAAGCGTTTTGCCACTTATCTATGATTCAGGCCAATAAAACTATTACCACAGGTAGGGCGGATGCTTAGTTACCCGCAGACCTGAAACGCCAGAGCGTGACGATCCATGCGCCTCCATGGTATCAAAATCGTGAGCGTTTGATCGTTTACTGCTAAAGCGCCAAAGTTGGTATTACGAAGAGTCGCGCCGGGCTTTAAATATAATATGACGATATCGCTTGCATCAATGGGCATCCATCAGCTCAAAAAATTAAAAAAGGCTTCAGGAAAGCGCAACAGCCTAGCAGGATTATATGATGATTTGCTTGGCGATCTGCCATTAATATTGCCGCCTCATCCGGCTGAAGGAGACATCCACTCCTGGCACCTAATACCTTATCCATTGAAACCTGAAAATAATGTGTGGAACCGAGGACGCGAGTTTGTGGCGAGGATGTTCACAAGGGGTATTGGTGCAGTCGTGCATTATATCCCGCTCCACCTTCATCATATTGGCGCGATCACCTAGCAGCTCACGCCTGAAAATGTTTCCTGTCAGTCAATCTATCTTTTGAAAAGGACGCTGACGTTTACCTCCTACACAAGGATGACGGAAGATATGTCAGGCGTGGAGTCCATGCGGTCAAGGAGTGTCTTGATGTTGCTTAAGAGACCTCTTTTGGACCTTGTGCTAGCCGCTATAGTTTGGTTATTTATTGCCCTGTACTTTTTGAATTATTTCTATTTGCATATAAATCGAAAAGCACTGCCTATGTTCTTTAGGCAGGAACGGTAAGGTCAGCGGGGCAGACATTTCGCATCAACAATCAAATTTCGAACCATGGTTTACGGACGCTGAACAGCTTTTGGTATGCAGATTACTGTTGGTAAACGACCCTAGGATCACCCGAGTAGGCGCTACTTAAGGAAGACAAACTTGATGAGCTGCCCCATTGCTTGATGTACTGCGCGTAAAAGATGAGCCTGGTGGGTCCGCGTCCTGAGGTCCCCCCGTTATGTTGTAGTTTACCCTTCAGATTCAAGGACAAAAATATTATCTGTGAAAACGGGTATTACAGATGTGGCCTCAATCAATACAAAGGTGAAAACGAAATGTGCCTCGGAGCCTGCGATACCCTCTCATATTGCTAATTTGAGGGGAAAATGCCGGTTAAACAACTTCAGTACGGCTTCTGATTATGTGAATCAAGAAGTTTTTTAGGGCGATCTAAGATTATTTTCGCCACGTTTAATCTGCGATTGTCCGTTGACCCGTGTCAGCTTGGGGGGCTGCGTTGGTTAAAGACTTTGCCTGGTATTGGGCGCTGGAGGTCATGGCAGGTCTGTGGCCGAGGCAGCACTGCTTAGCGGAGATTGGGGAAATGTGGATCTTTCCTGACGACAATGGCCGAATGTGACAGAAGCTTTTGACTGCCTGTATGGGCAGAATTGGATCCATCTATTGCAGATTGCAACATCTTTTGTCATGGTGGGATGCGGCTGTCGGCAAAAAGTTGTTCGAGAGCAGTGGATTAGTCTTATTGAACAGGCTTGGCATCAAACTGGTTTCAAATAGTCCCCATCCTAAAGCATGGGTGAGCCCTAGCGCGGATGTTGCACCCGGCAACGGCCTGTGATGGCCGGGGCTGTTGTGGGTACGGTTGGCTACCGTGGGGCAGTGGTGTGATCAATTAATGCCAACGCCACGTAGACCATGATGTGGTGATGGATAGTATCGCTATCGGTGTCGCGTGCAATTTGGCCCCCCTTTTGGGTGGGGGGGGGGGGGGGGAGTGCGGATTGGGAGCTCGCGCCTGACAGCGGGTAGCAGTTGTGGCTTATAACGTTGTTTGTGGAGCCGGGCGGTCGCAGTTAGGGCCCGTACTATACTTAGGGTAGGCGGCCAGGGTACTTTGTTCTTCGGGAAGGCGTCGGCCCGTCCAATCCGACTACAGGAATGCTTCTGTCAGTGATTGGCTGTGTATCTGTTTGATCACTTCAGCCAGGTTGCCGGGCTGGTAAGGGGGCAAGTGGTGAGCCCTTGTTTGATGGCGCATCATGTTCCACGCTCGCAAGTTGCCAGCGCTGCAAGGGCGGATAAATGCATGGCGTTTCTTGATGGTTTCATCACCTTGCTTGGGCATGTTGCGCGGCTGTAAGCTGGGCGCAAGCTTGCTGCGAAAGCAGCCGTTCTATTCGTCCCCGTCGCGGGCCGCAGCACGTAAGCAGAGGTGGCGGTAGGTAGGGGGATAGGAATAGCTGACATCATGGCGATATAGACGTTCCTGCTTTCCACGCCTTTGCCTTGATGGCAGTCCTCCTATTCTTTCGCAGCTGGGTTGCAAAGGCTGTGTCGGTTATTCAGATCGGTGTGGTCTCAGGCGTTTGACCATCCAGTCCAGGGTGAATGTCGGACAGGATCCGGCTATCCGATATGAAGCCTCCCGATAATTCGAATTGCACACCCGCAAAACCAGACCTGGTTTCGACTATTTGCCCAGGCGAGTAAAAAAGAGGCTGGTCAGGGGCTTTTCCCCACAGGTGGGCGGAATGCGGGGCCGCTTTCATCGATGGCCAAGGGCGTGTCAGGGCTACCTGAACATGCGGGCCTCACGGGTGTACGCATGGAAAGTAACAGCGGCGAAGAAGAAGGACTTGTGCCTTGCCTCACTCGCCGGGTATGCCCGTGAGCCTACGGTATCCCCACAGCGCCGATGCATTTATGCTGACGTTTGGGCATAGCGGCCGATGCCAGGAAGTTGGCGATGGCTGCTTGCTTCGTTCTGTGCTTTGCTTGGTGCGGCGGATGCGGAGTATGTCATCCCAGTTGCTGCAAGGCAGGTGGAGTTGCAATATCCCCGCCGAGTTGAATCATGCCCTGCCAGGCTCGGGCGGTATATGGCGCCGCGGGAAAAGCAAACAGATAGATTTTTCGTCACCTGCTGGTAAAGTTGTTGCAAGGAAGCGGTAGGCACGTCGATGAATTTTTCGTCCAGGCCAAATCCCGCTGAAGCCGCCGGCCAAGTTTTTCACCCCTGCTAGTGCCCACGCCGCGCCGTAGTAGAGAATCTGGCTGGTACTCTGCCGCCACACAGGGTATGGAAGCGCAGAAGCTTGACCAACGTTGGTGATCTTGTCTGCTCTTGTCGTTGGAGTTCCAGGTGCCATCCAGGCATAGAATATAGGCGTCTTTTGTCTGACCTGTTCCTTGGTTGTGACCTTGGCGTTCAGAATGCCGCGGTTAGGTTATGGTGGCAACATTGGGGGTGTCCCGTTTTTGAGAACCGGTTTGGGTATTTGCGTTGGGGGTTGTGCAGTGGACGGTGCGACTCACTATAGGTCCCGAGCTTATCGTGACCTTGAACCCCTGGTGAAGTGCGTTTGCGAACACGAACTTTCCGACGGAAGGCTAGTCTGATATGACAGGGAACTTACACAATGGTATAAAGGCTAACCTTAGCCTGTATACTGCCGAGCCGCCCGATTCAGAGGCAGGGGCCGACACAAGATCGTGGGTGGCCCGATTTATCCGATAAAGGACGTGTTGGCGTCGTTGCCTAGCTGATGAGGTTTCAGGTGGTAACCCGTAAAGGCAAGGACTGATGGCAAATCTAGGTCTGGATGATGAAGCTTATAGATAGGCTTTTTGCCAGATCCCTGAGGTCTGGGCGTGATCGGAACTCAGAGTGGGTGTGGGGAATTGGCGAAGCGCGGTTGCTGGGAAGCTATGTGACGCATACACATTTGAAACGGCTGAATGGACACGAATTTGTTGGGAAAGGATATGAGTGTGGTACTACGTCAAATTTGCCCCATAGGTCGGACATGGCTTGGTGTTGCTCGGTTGGTCTCCTGTCACTTATGAACTGCACTTATTAAATAGGTGCGTTATGAAAAAATTCATGAATTTGTTTTGCTAATTGCCCGGTTTGTGGTGAAGGGCGTTAAAAGTCAAAAATCCGATGCAGAAAAACCCTTTGGAAATATAAAGGGCGATCGGCTCAGATACCGGTGCTTTTTGCTGTGTGCGATAGTTGCGGTGTTGATCAGGCTTTGGTTCAGATCAGTTTGCGGGCGCCAACAAGCGTGCTGTTTTAGCTTTCCATAACAGGTGGATGGCCTTTTGACAGGGTAGCCAGTAAGGGACTGAGAAAAGGTTTAGGGTTGTCCCAAATCCGTAGCCGCTCAGGTTTTTTTGTGTGGGCGGTCGCTTTAGTAAGTATGAGAATGATGACGTCTCGCAATCGGAAGCCGATGGACAAGTTGGATGCGCGTTTGCTCTGTCTGTGCCGCAGGCTTTTGCGGGCTGGCTGAGTATGCGGGGCTGAGTTGGCTGTGACCAAGGACTGGACGAGCAAGAAGTTGCAGGTCTTAGACTTGTTTTACGATGTGGCTGGGTGGCGCATCGAGACGTGTCCGTCCCGGTTGTAGCTAAAAACTTCAACTGGCAATACACGCACGGCTTCTGTTGAGCGCAGAATGCGCCCAATGTATGAAAGCGTCTTCGACTCTTTGGTGGGCTAGCTGCTCAATGAGTTTGGAGCTCTTCGCCGTACAGGTTTGAAGCATCTGGTGTTTTCAGCCGGATTCAATGTGGAGCCGGCCAGTTGCCTGAACGCCAGAGGCTATTTGGGGCGCCTGGTATTTGATTTTTACAGATGTGACTATCAGGGTGGATTAATTCTTCCGTGCGTTGCCGATCAAGAAAACAGTCAGCAACTGAATTTATGATCACTGTCAGGTTGGCGATTCCTGAAGAAGAGGGCAAAGAGGTAAGCGGCTCCCTATACTATTGATATGGAGGCTTTACGCCTGGTTTGAAATTTCCCCCCGAATTTCCCTACTACTGATCCGTTGCGTCGCTCTGTGCGCATCAATGGTGCATCGCTGATTCATTGTTCCAATGCGAGACATGATTTCCAGCAAATTACTGCACGCCTTTCCGTTCGGCTCCTATGTTACTACCCACCTGTCAGAATTTTGCCTGAATAAGGCGAATGAAGATGTCGCTCCCCTGACTCTAGCCGCGACTTCTGCGCTCTTAAATCACGAAGCTGTGTTCGACTGTACATCAGAGCGAGTTACTTGTGAAGGTTTACCAAGCCGTATTACCCGTTTGCCGGTTCTCGGCACGCGCTTCTTCCCCCGCTAGCAAGGCATCCCCAAGGAAATGGTTACCCGGGTTGATAAACCCGGTAATCCAGTACGTGGTGGACAGGAGGCCCATGGCGGCCGGCATCAACGAGATGGTGCTGGTGACCCACTCGAGCAAGAAGGCTATTGAAGATCATTTTTGACGTGAACTACCGAGCTGACGCCGAGCTGGAACGCGTGGCAAGAAAGAGCGCTGGAAATTCTGGCGCGATCACCGCGCCGCCTGGCCTGAAGGTCAACGGCATGGCGGCCAGGGCAAAGCGCTCGGTTTGGGCATGCCGGTGTATTGTGCGCGCGATGGTGGGGTGATGCGCCTTGCCGTGCTGCTGGCCGACGTGCTGGTGGAGCAGTCAGGCGCTGTGGTGGAACTTGCGGCAGATGCTGGACCGATTTGGCGTTGATGGCGCAGGCGCAGATCATGGTTGAGCCGGTGCCTTACGAGCGAGTCCAGCCAGTAAGGCGTGGTTGAGCTGAACGGGGCGGATCTGCATCAGGGCAGAGCATGCGTTGAATGAGCCAGGTAGTGGAAAAGCCTCGCGAGCCGAAGCCCCATCAAATCTGGCTATCGTTGGCGCTATGTTTTTGCCGCGAAGTATTTTTGAATTGTTAGCCAAGAACACAACTGGGTTGCGGGCGGTGAGATTACAGCTGACTGATGCTATGCCTGCTCTCATGCAGCAGACAGGCGTGGAGGCGTATCACATTCCGGCCTGTTCCTATGAATTGCGGGCAGTAAACTGGGTTACTTGGAAGCCACCCTGGCTTACGGGTGGCGAAAAAAAAAAAAAAAAAAAAAAAAAAAAAAAAAAAAAAAAAAAAAAAAAAAAAAAAAAAAAAAAAAAAAAAAAAAAAAAAAAAAAAAAAAAAAAAAACCAAAAAAAAAAAAAAAAAAAAAAAAAAAAAAAAAAAAAAAAAAAAAAAAAAAAAAAAAAAAACAAACAAAAAAAAAAAAAAAAAAAAAAAAAAAAAAAAAAAACACCACCTCCCCCCCCCCCCTGTACTGGGCAACGATTTTTCAGCTCTGCTGGCGCGCTATCAGCGCTGAAGGAGCTTTAGATGCACATGGATGTATTACGGCGATACGCTTGCGCACTGGTGAGTGGCTGCTGCTTTGGCGTTCGTCGGGTAAATCAGGTTTTTTCCTACGCAATATTCAGACGGGCCCTGTGGCTCGCATTGGGCTAAGGGCGAGTACCCTACCAGTGAACCGGGCTGGCTGATGCTGATGGCCGAACAAATCGCCAGGCCGGTAGGCTGGTGCTGGCGGATTGGACACGCGCCTGAGCAGCAGAGCCCGGGTTGTCTGGGTTGGCTTCGAGCCGGATGCCTTTTTGTGCAGGTCCCAAGGAACATTTTTGGCGTGCCTTGCCGATAAACCGAGCGCAGCTTGGGTTGGTGGTCATCAGTCGACTTTGTCCGTGGGCACCAGCGAGAGTTTGCAGAAGGTACTGGAAGAGGCAGAACGCAGGGTGAGTCCAGCAGTACTGGTGGTAAGCCTGCCGTTTGCTTGACAGAGGTAATGCGTTGGCGGGATTTTATGGCCCCCCCCCGTGCCGATAGCTGGTTGCTTGCGTGGGATGAAGAACCCTGGGCACAGAAACTCGTTCTTGAGCCTGCTGCCGGCCGTTCACGCCGCCGTGATGCGGTGAGGGGAGCGACCCGTGAAGCGGAATTCACCAGCTGGCGATTGACCGGGAATGTTGGCTACCCGCCGAGCTATATGAATGAATATGGCGAATCTGGCAGACGCCTGGAACGTGGATATTGAAACGTCATTCGCCAAGGGTACGATGGTGCGGATTAAGCCGCATTGGCGATCCTACTGTACCCTGGTTTGCGGTTTTGGTGGTTTTGAGCTTTTCCCGTGATTGTTGAATGAGCCCTGGCCCTCTACCCTGCAGGTAGCGGGATGCAGGCGCAAAACGTGCTGATGGAAGTGCTGCTGCATCAATGATCGCCAGAAAGGAGTGCTGATTCCGCAAACTGTGGCGCCCAATTAGGCACTGACTGCGGTGGGCCGCAGGTGCGCTTCCTGGGGCGTGGCCTTCAAGCCTGAATCGTCCCGTATCGATTAAACTCGCGCATTTGAAATTGATTGAAGCGCTGTGGGCGCAGGTGCCGTGGAAGTGCAATATGTGCCGATCGCGGGCCGCTGCGCGGCGCTGGCTGACTGGGCGGGTGAGCCGTGCAGACCTGATTGCTGCAATACGGACCCTTACGAGGCACGGGAAGGGCGTGATGCGCTGATGCTGTCACGAATGGAAGCTTACTGAGGCCCGTGATTTGCTTGCGCCTGAGATGAGCATGGGCGTATCCGCTCATTGCTGACGGGCCCGAACATGTGTGGGATCCGGCATTTATCAAGCAGAATGGGTTTTGACTACTTTGGCATAGGGCCGGCGCTGAGTGATGCAAACATCCAAGCCAAAACAAGTGAAGCTGGCAGCGTTTGGCTTGCCCGACGGCGAAGTATGAGCGGCAAGCATCTATCGGACATTCGCCGGCGATGGCACGTTTTTCGAAGAGACTACATCGCCAGTTTTGGCCCATTCTTTTTGAGTTTCTTCTCCCAAAACAGTTTATTGAAGAGCCAACCGCTCCACTCAGCCTGCTCGCGCTTGGCGCGGGAAGCAGGATCTGGCGGCGTGGATGGCATGCTCTCTTGCTGGGGAAAAGATCAATACCAGCGAAGCTCGGAGCGGCCATGCACATGGCACTGCCGCTTACCGCAGAGCGGATTTGCGAGGTAAGACGGCAAGGACATTACTGGCTCAGGTTCATGCTCACTGCAGCGAGATGGAGAGATAGTCACGCAGATTCGTGCCGGCAATGGCGCGTGCTACGGGGGAAGTGATTACCGATGTGGTGAATATTGGCGTGGGCGGATCTGATCCTTGGCCCGCTTGACTGTGACGCCAGGCGTGACCGATCGCGGCTGCCTAGCGCGTCAGAAGCTGAATGTGCACTTTGCCTCGAATATGGATGGCAGCCAATTATCGCAGCTGGCTGGCGGTTGAGCCCGCACTCCATCTGTTTATCATTTCCGTCAATCCTTTTTCCACTATTGATACGCTGACTAATGCGGCGACGGCGCGGCATTCGCTCGAGCGCGAACTGGGTGACCGCACGGCTTGTGAATGTCACTTTCTGGGCGTGTCCTTCTGCTGCGGCGAAGATGAAACCGAAGTGGGGCTTTATCCCCGAATACAACCAGAATGCGCTCTGGATGGGTAGGCGGCGCTATTCCATTGTGGGTCGCGATTTGTTTGTCGTGCCTGACCATTGCATGCATGCTTTCGGAGTTGCTGCGTGGTGCGCATGTATGGATGAGCACTTCGTAAGGCGCCTTGGGAGCAGAAATTTGCCGTATTGCTCCGGATATGATGGTATCTGGAATACAATATTCTGAACATCATGCCCATGCGATCCGCCCTACGATGTCGCTTGAAAGAAACTGCCGAATTATTTTGAAACAGCTGGAAATGGGAATTCCAACGGAAGGAGCGTAAACCGCTCGGGTGAACCGGTGGATTATGCGACTTGCCCGCGATTGTATGGGGCAACGTGGGCGAATGCCAACGCACGCTTTTTACCAGTTGCTGCACCAAGGGCCGGAAGCGGTGCCTGACGTTTTATTGTGCTGCGGGCGGTATCTGGAGGCGCAACATATTGAAGCGCACCTAGCTGGTAGCACAGCACGAGTTGGCCGCTGGCTAACTGCTGGCCGCAGTCGCGCTTGCTGGCGCTGGGTGATGCGGCTGTGGAAGGCGGCGGCCTCCGCTGCAACGGAAATAAACGTACCCGCGGCAATCAGCCACTCTACGTTGCTTTTGGATGAGCTGACGCCCTAATAGCTTGGGTGCGCTGATCGCACTGTATGAGCATAAGGGTGTTTGTGCAATCGGTGATCTGGACTCAAATCCCTTCGATCAGTGGGGAGTGGAGATGGGCAAGAAGATTGCGGGTGGATACGCTTGGATCAGATCGTGGCGAAGGGCTGATCCTGGAGAATCGGATACGTCCACGGCAAGGTTGTTGCGGCGGATTTGCGGTTTGATGGGGTAGGTTGGGTGCCCTCGGGGCGCTGCGCCTTGGGCATAATGCACAGACCGGCTTTTATAAAGGCAAAATGGATCCCCGCGTTCGCGAGGATGACGGGGCTTAGGGGTTGCCGTTTCTCCGCCACTCTTCGCGCGCCCCTTTTTGTATTTCCCCCGCCCCCTCATCGTCCATTCCGCGAACGCGGGAATCCTTTTGACTTTCGGGGTCTGTATCATTAGTGGCAATACCTCTCCTCAATCTAAGGATCAGCATGTCTTGAGATCACCTGTTTTTCAAAGCGTATGAACATCCGGGCCAGCTTGGTACGCAATGCTTAAGAGCATTGCCTACCGCATCGCCCGGGCTTTTGCCCAGTGGCTGAAAGCCTGAAATCGCAATCGTACCGGGTGGCGATGTGCGCGAACACCTCGAGCCGCTCAAGGCCGGCTTTGCCAACGGCTTGCGGACGAGGGCGTGAACGTCTGGACCTGGGGTTGGCGCACTGAAGAGGTTGTACTTCGCGAACCTTCCACCTGGGTGTGGCAGTGGGCATTTTGAGTGACGGCTTCCCACAACCCGACTTCGACTACAACGGCCCTAAGACTGGTGCGCGAAGGGTCTCGGGCCGACCCTCTGCTGATACTGGCCTTGTGGCAGATTCGCGAGTTGGCCGAGCTTAATGTTTATGAGCTCATAGACGGGAGGGACCCGACGTGCGACGAAGAGCGCGGCAACTTATGAGTTGGTGGATACCCGCGAAGCGTACATTCAGCATCTCCTTGAGGCTATATCGAGCCGGCCATTTTACCCCGTTGAAATGTTGCTGAATGGAAAATGCCGGCAACGCGCTGCGGGCCCTGCGATCGATGCGCTTGGGAAGCATTCAGCGGTTGGCGTTGCCGTCCGAGTTATCAAAATCCTGTCATGAACCCGATGGGCAGTTTCCCTAATGGATTACCCTAATCGCAAAATCCTCACTGAGAACCGCGGCCTGACGCGGCGATGCAGTGCTGAGCACGGGGCTG
>Ga0163217_1028878_pt1 | contig 13047 bp, 14 predicted proteins | sample SynspAceP_FD_185933 | JGI IMG/M metagenome (GOLD analysis project Ga0163217, IMG submission 185933) | Saline lake microbial communities from Ace Lake in Antarctica - Synechococcus sp. Ace-P (PacBio error correction) | ecosystem: Environmental > Aquatic > Non-marine Saline and Alkaline > Saline ...
CCGAGGAGAAGAAGTGAACCGGCATGCCCGCTTTTGCTAACCCTCAAAAAAAGTTTTTTTTGTTATGGTTTCCCTACCTTTTGGAAAAGTGTGTGGGGGCCGCTCTCTGTTGAACAGCAATTCCCTTCCGGGCACGGGCCTGTCCGCTGATTTACACCGCGCGAGCCTCCGGGGGAGAGACCCTTTTGTTTCAAGGGGTCTCCCGGAATTCTCACCGCCTGAAGCAATTGGGAGTGCTGCGGGGTTAGATTTATAAGTCCCCAAAGTCCATAGCTGCGTGTACGATCGAGTCACCCCGGTCCCGAGCGTCTCCCCCTTGCTGAACTTTGGATCAAGATTCTATAACAGTGACAACGCTGAAGCCTGCGGGGCTGGGCCTGGGTTCCTGGGGGCCGCCTCAATGTGTTAAGGCAGGCTAAATACCTGGGTTGGTGGTAAGTCCTTGTTTATATCTGGATGGAGGAGCCGAAGAGTCGCGGGTCGCGGTCAAGTGTGTTTGCCCGAGGGCGCGGGAGGGTGTGGATCAGACAGAATGAGGTCTTATATTTCATGTTGCGGTTCCGTGAAACGCCCCTAATGCGGGGCGCAACTAATCGGTCCTGCGGCTGGTCAGTCGCCCGCGGAATGTCCGCGTACCAAGGATGCGGGGCCGATCTTGTAGCGAGGTAGCGCCAGATTATCGAAAACCTGGGCGAATCCCTTGGACCGCGGTTTATGGCATGCTTTGGGCCACTCGGTCTGGAGCGGACTAACCCGCACACACGCGTCTAGCATTACAGGTCGTCTGAATGAATAAGGGCCCGGCCGCAGTGTATAAACGGCAGCCGGGCCACAGGATTCAGGCCAGAGGCCGGGCCACCGCCGGATCATAGCGCTCGATAGTCGTTCGTTGCGGATGCCGCATCAGCACTGTCGCGCCTCGCGAAAAGGCGGTGTCTCACTAGATGCGACCGTCTAATCTATAGGAACACGAGGCAACAGTTGTTTTTGCGGAGATGCCACTTCGTGCCGCTAGGTGATTCGAATGAGCACGCGTGTCTGGTATAAGCGCATGAGACGTAGGCCAACATGGCCACGTCAGCCGGCAGCTGTGGGATCAGTTCATGCCTTGCGCTGTGTCGCCTGCCCTGTGCGCCCTCGCGACGCGATTTGCTTAACCGCCCTCGCTCAGCGAGATCAGCGATCTGGTCGTTGGATGAGCCTTTACGAAGTGCTCGAGGGTGCCCGCGGTGTTCCTTCGGTGACGTGGTTCGAACCACCACCCGCTTGAGTGCATTTAGACTGCGATAAAAAACTTACGTCGTATGATATCATGGGACATCATTCGGAACGGCTACCCGGGACAGAGTGACGTCCTGAGCGATCATACTGCCAGCACGTTTATTTCTATTAGTTCCGGAACGCATCTCAAAGACTGTCAATGACGCACGGAGCAGCGGCAACCCGGCAGACGCAGATGTTGATGCCTTCGCGCGCGAATTCGCTAAAATAATCTCTGGCGCAGCGGCCTCGTCGGTGAGGTAGGGGGCGGGCGCGCGTTTCTACAACCTTTTGGGTTGGCGCGCGCGTGAACCGAACAAACCCCCGTTCAAATATGCATGGTATGATTTCCGCCGTGCTGTCGCCCGAGAATCTGCACTTTCGACGATGGCGCGCGACTTGAGGATCATTTTGTTCCAGATATCACATTCGCCGTTGTCCAAGATAGCGGACGAGTGTCAGTAGTCGGCCTCGTCCGGGCCGCCCTCTAAAACTGTTTCTTTAAGCTGGGCGGGTTCTCGGTATGTCGGGTGAGCGGACGCATCCCGCCGTCACCACCCCCAAGATGCCTTGAGCGAGAGAGAGAGCGAGGCGCAGAACTTCTGCGAGCTTGGTGTCGCGTAGACGAGCTTCCATTGTCAGTCGGCCAATATTTCGCGTCGGAATCTGAGGCGCAGACGTTTCGGGTTGCGTTTGGTGATTATAGGCAAAACAGGGCTGCCTTCGCGTCGATGTTGATTACTTTCTGCACCGGCAAGAGGGCTGGAGCGCATCCGGCCCTTGCCGGCTTGGTCCATAGCTCGGGATGTCCCGGACTCGTGCGTTGCCGCGATGGCAGCAGACCCAAGTCCGACAAGCTTTGCGATTGATCTGGCCAAAGTGGCAGCAGCAAATCAATGAGGCCTATGAAGACGGCGGCCACGCCCTATCATGCAACCATGCCCGACGATGCGTTGCGCCTGTTTCGGGCGATACGATGCTGGAAACCAAATCCTATGGTTTCCGACCGGCTGAAGGAAAGCGCAAGTGGCGTCTGGGGGATATTCTTGTTTCGCAAGATGCGGCTGACAGGGCGTCGTCTTCTGTCGCGGCGGAGGGGTTTGCCGCGCCGGTGTGGTGGTCAGCTATACCTCTGGAATCCATGGTGCATAAATGGCAAACAGCGCTTTGCCGCCGAAAAGGGATGCAGATTGCTGCTGGCCGTGCCGCCTGATGTGTGACGAGCCGGAGAATTTTCAAACGTTCCGGCTGGGGTGTTCGGACTGGACAAGCTTTATGATGTGGAGGCAAACGCCGCGCGTTGGCTTGCCGTGATTGATAAGGTGGCTGTAAATAAAAGCTATGCGGCAGGTTATTCCTGCCGCATACCGAGCCCCATTTCCACATCAACATACGACGGACAGGTGCTAGCGCATAAAGCGCGCTCAGCCCTTTGGCGCGGGCGTCGCGGGCCAAGGGCGTTTTCGCCATGACCTGGCGCGGTTCCAGGCAGATCAATGCCGCGCAGGCGCAGCTGGATAATCGCCAAAACGGGCCTTTGTGGTAGGGCGGTCCCAGCATCGGCTGGCTTCCCCAGACTCGTCGCCGTGTTTTTTTGGGACAGGTTCCAAGCAGCGTCGCGATGTTCTTGGCAGCGACATGTTCAACCCTTTGTGCGCCGATGGGGGCATGACGTGTCGCTTCGGCGATCAGGGCAATGCGTTCCCCCCGACAGCCGCGCCGCGTGCTGGCTGATTGATCGGCCCAGTATGGCGCGCTGTGTGCCAATGTTGAGCGACCAAGCAACCTGCGCGCTGGCGCTCGGTTTGCGGCGAGGGAAAAGGCGTCGGCGTTAGCTCCCATCCGGGCGAGCATGCCCGCGCCGTCGCCATCCACACCACCGCAGAGCAGGGCAGGCCGTCGCGGTCGGGCAGGGGGCACAAGGGTGAAAGGGCCCGCCGCTGCGGTGGACTTCGGTCGAAAACATTTCATGTGGGGTCGGGTGCGTGACGCGCAAAGGCAAGCGCTTTTTGACCATAGCTTTGCGGTCACCTCTATGCCTCTGCATCCCGCATCGGGCTGTCGCGCCGTCAGCGGCAATCACCAGTTTGGCCGATATTTGGTGCCATCGTCGAGCCCCACGCGTGCGCCGATGGTGCGCGTGAATAATGACAGTTGTCGCTGTTCAGGGCGGAACTCGACGTTCCGGTAGGGCGCAACAAACGCTCTAGCAAATGCACCGCCGCAGCAGCCAGTTCGGAAAATCCAGCCAAAGGGTTGGATCCCGAAATATCAGGCGGCACAAAATCGCGACTGGTCAGCGGTGCGTCGCCCATCCACCGCCGGCGGTCTAATAATGCCGCATGACCTGCAAAGGTGCTGCATGATCCGACAGATGCTGCCCATAAATCCCTGCCCGCCTAAGAGCACGCGGGCGAGCCGGCTGCAAACATCGCAGTAGAGCGCATATCGGCCCCCTGCCCATCCATCGGTAACCGGGGGCGTCGTCGACGCAGACCACCATTGAACCCTGCACTGCCGAAGGCTGCCGCGTGTCCAAAACGGCAATGCGCCGCCCGAAATCAGAATGTCAACATGTCATGGTCATCAAGTTAGTCTTAATTTTCGCAAGAAAAGCTGAAAAAAGATCCATCGGTTGTAAAATGAAATATGCGCCGCGGCTCTGCTCAATTCTGCGACGTGCACCGTGCCCATCTCCCATGTCGTGTTGCGGGGCGATCAGGTTGCGCGGTCGTCTTCGAACATGAACGGCGGTCGTTGGGGTCAACGCAATCGGTGCGAAATCAGATCAATAGGCGGGCGGTTCGGGTTGGGTAGATATGAGCGTGCTCAACGCCATAGACGCAATCAAACCAACCCCGATAATCCCCGTGCGGCAATGACCTTCTCGGCGTAGGGGGCTGTCCGTGGTAACAAGATAATACGCGACGCCCCCGGCAGTGCGGCGATCCGACGCGGCACAGCAAGCGGGATCAGTACCAGGCGTCAAAGTAATCTCGTGCACCTCATCAGATACGGGCCAGGATCAAGGTCGTGTTCGCGCATCAGCCCCGCCAAAAGTCGTGCCGTAGGTGTGCCTAATGTAAGTGCTTGCGCAGATGATCCGCGCGCGTCTGGTGGTCTTACGTTCAGCGCGGTTCATTACCCCAGTCGGTCATGCGCTGTTCGATTTGGTCAAAAGGCGTGCCCGACGGCGGGTAGAGCGTGTTATCAAGGCAGGTCCGAAGACCCCAAGTGTTCCACGTGAGAAGATAAATCGGTATTGTTTTCATAAGGACTTGCCTACGGCCGCCTGAGGGTACTGTGCAGAGATCAGCGGGGTTGCGCAAGTTGACGCTGGGGCTAAGGTGCCGGAGCCTTTTTGAAAGAGAACCCATGGAACGACGCCCGGACGCTCCGGACCCACTGACGCTATTCAGATGTCTTGACGCGATTGATGTGGGCACCATATCGACCCGGCGAATCGCTTGGTAGAAAGCGAACTGGCCGAACGTTTGGCGTGTCCCGAACGCCGGTCGCGAAGGCATTACAACGGCTTGAGACCAAATCTTTGCTGGCCGCGGACGTCGGACGTTTGACGTTTGCATCGCTTGGATCAACACCAGAGGCCGAGCTTACGTATTGTGCGCGGAGAGCTGGAAAGGGCCTCGCCGCGGGCTTGCAGCGCGTCATGCAACGACTGAAGAAGTCCGCGTGGCTGGCGGGAGATGGTCGGAGGAAGACGACGCGTTGCGCAATAACCCGGCGCGGCTGGCACGGGCATAACAGGCGTTTCAACAAACCAAATTCATGATCTGCATCCACCATTAATCCCGATATCTCGGGAGTCAACTTGATCTGTTACATCGGTCGCATGGCCCCTGATGGCGACGTCGTCATTGGCGGTGGACGGACGGCGGCGCATTGACAGGAATGAACAGATCGCATTGTGCAGATGATTGAACAGCCGAGACGAAGACGGCGCGGCAAGCGCTGCGCACGCATAATCACTCTGGTCGCGTTCATGACGCGGCTGAAGCAAGAGCGGCGCAACGCAAGGGGGGAGGGTTAAGGGGGGGCGAGCCGGATCTGTTTTGCATCCCATTGGTCGGATTTGTGGCTGAACGCCGTGTTCGGTTTTTTGTCCCAATAGAACGGCATGACCACGGTCATAAAGTGCCTTATAGGCCGCGAAAATGACCCTGCATAAAAATAAAGAACGGCAACGTTATTGCCATGGAATAAGGTGCCGGGGCTGAGACCGGATACGGCCGTCATTGCGATGGCACATAGCTAAGGATTTCGGCAATACGAAAAACCCAAAGAGGCTATAGAATGCTTCAGGGCCCAAGGGTGGTTTCAACAGATGTGATGCAGCCGAAAAGCGGAAGGCAGAAAGGTCCAGAGAAATGGGGCAGAAAGATAAACACTTGGCAAATGTCGCGAGGAACAGCGTTTGCACCACAAGGAAGCGGATGAGCCCCACGTCCCGGATCAGCTGGAGCGGCGCGCGGCTGTGTACGACCCCAATCGTGATCAAAGAAGCCTTTCACAGAACAACGCGACCGTTCTTGCATCCAGGGCCATGCGCGAAAGTTTGGCTTCTTCGTAGGTTACCGTTGCAACAGGTCGGTTCGGTACCCATGCCGCGCAAGCCGCAAACCCCGAGGTCTGCGTCCCTTCGGTGACATTATGGGCATCCCAGCCACATAGCTTTTTCCAGGATAGGAACGTCGGAAGAAAAGCGTCGTGCCGCCTAACGGAATGATCAGCCCGAGATGTGCGACAGCCCGGAGAATAACGCGCCACAAAGAAAGCATAATTCCAGCGCGAAACAGCAGCGAAGTCCAATTGGTCCGGGCGTTGTAATAGTCCCAGTAACCCCTTGACGCAGGCGACGTTTTGGGGTGCGCGTTCAAAATGTTTGTACGAACACGGGTCAGTCCTGGTCGCCTCGGGCGAAATCTTCCGGCGTCCGCACACGCCGATGATGCTACCGTTGCAAAAATCCAGTGGCATAGGTTCAGCGCGCCGGGGTTGGTGCGCAATCTTTCCTGCTTGAGGGACTTCGATCACAATCGAAACCAAAAAGGCAGTTCGGTGGCCCGCGCAATCGTGTCGCGGGTCCATCTGATCGCCTTCTACCACACCAACACCGTAAACCTGTAACAGCCTTGGGGGGTAGGTAAGGTTGACCGAGTCGCGCAATCAACAGCACCGCGGATTTCCCTCTTCGTGCAGAAGGGGCACAACAACGGATACACTTTAGGAGTCTTGCGGGCATTGACGGCGGGGCGGCATCAGACACAATGTGGGGTGTTCCCATATCAAAGCACCGTGGCAAACGGACGAACGACAGCCGCAGGGTCATGATCATGGCGCTAACAACACAACGCCAAAGAATGACAAATGCGTGACGTCCATGCCGAAGCGCTAATAGAAAGAGAAGAGCTGCGGCTCCCTTTGCGGTGCGGCCCAAAAGACGTCGCCCTGGACGGGTCTATGCGCCACGTAACGGCAGCTTTGACACTGCAGGAACACGGGTCGCAGCCCGCCTTGGCCTAAAACAGTTCCAATAAAAGTGCTGTGATCCGTCGACTCAATCTGGGCGGGCTCTGCGAGCACGGGGACAATAATCAAGTCGATAGTCACGGAAGGAGGCTTCCCCTTCGATTTCGCTCCAGGCGATCTGGCCCTGCTTGTTGCCTAAAAAAAGAGTTTTTACCCAAGGCGTCCGCCACGGCACAACACTTGTGCCTGTAGACATTCTTCCTTGCTGATAGATGGCGCGGCGAGGGTCGCTTCCTCTCTGGGCGGGTCAGTGTCAAGATCGCCTGCTGGATCTGATGTGAAGTGCAAGGCGCCTTGGTCACCTCGCAGCGCGAGAGACCGAGGCCTTGGGCAACGAGTATATCCCCAAGGGGCCGCTATCAAGAACATGCTGAGCTTCGACGCGTGAACCAAAAGCGGCCTGATCGACAGACCGGCGTCCACCATATCCGGCCCAGTGGTCCGATGCCGCCGCGCACCGCGCGCGGGTTCTGGTAATTTCCAAGCTCTAGCCAAGGTTGCTCATTCGTCGAATCCTTCCTTTCGATAAATTCGACAGTGGCAGAGTTACCTTAAGGGGCGTTAATTGCAGGGTGAATGAAAGCGCCCGCGCCTACCAGCCTAGCTGTTTTCCGTTCCGCATGGCTGCGGCGAAACGTTGAATAGATAAAAACTGTCTGCGGGCCGGGGCTTGGCTTCGGGGTGGTGCTGGACGGAACCAAACCGGACGCCCCTCCATCCGAAATGCCGCAGTTGATCCTCAAACAGCGATTGATGCCGTTTCTACGACACCGCTTGGGCAAGCTTTGCGCATCGACGGCGAACCCGTGGTTCATCGAGTAAATTTCGACTTTCCCGTATCGATATCTTTGAACGGGGTGGTTCGCACCGTGGTGGCCCGTTGCTCATCTTGACCGTCTGACCGCCCAACGCGAGCGCTAGCATTCTGGATGACAAAAGGCAGATGCCGAAAACCGGAAGCTCCCGTTTTTCAAGAACTTCCTTGATCATCGCACGGCAAAACACCGGTTGCAGCGGGGTCGCCAGGTCCGTTCGACAGGAAAACGCCAATCGGATTATGAGCCATTACATCTTCATATGTTGCAGATGCGGTAGGAACCGTGACAATCGCAGCCAACCGAGGCGAGCAGCGCAGGGATGTGCGTTTGGCACCAAAAGTCGATCGCGACAACTTGTGTGGCGCACCCTCCTGGCTGGTATAGCCCTCCTGGCCAGGCCCAACGCATTTCATTCCCAGTCGGTAAGATGCCTTACAGCTGACGTTCCTTTTGCCAGATCCATACCCACTCTTAGACCGGCGAACGCGCCGGCGCGGCGACCAAGAGCCTTCGAACATCAAAAAGACGTCCGGTTGAGTGGGTGCCAGTGCGCATGGGGGCGCGCCTTGCTGACGGATTGCCCGGGTCAGGCGACGTGTAATCAATGCCACCGATGGCGATACGCCCGCGGGACGCCAACACAAGTCGGACAGCGGCTGCACGGAGCGCCAGCTGCTTGGGTCCGTAGGCATCCACTTTTCGACATACCCGCCGCTACCCGGATCGCCGGTTTCGTCGTCTCGGGGGTGGTGCCGTGTTGCCATGTGAGGGAAGGTGAACGTCCGAATTTGCCCCGCATAAGACGGATCGGTCCATGATTTTCCTGATAGCCGGTCATTGCTTGTATAAAGAAAGCTCGGCCACGGTTTCGCCCGTTGCGCCAAAGCCCATGCCGTAGAAAAGCGATCCGTCCGCTAGCGCCAAGCAGGCCAGTCGACGAGGAGTGATGTGGTCCGCGGTTATTGGGGGGCCTCCAGCGGCAGGTATATGGAGTTCAAACGGTGGCCAACCTAAAGGCGGCGTGCTGCCCGGGGTCAATAGGGTGTCTAAAATGAAATATACACTATTTAACAATGCTTAGCAGGCCTGCGTGGCATTGCCCTGCGCGGCGCAAATATGTCTATGTTGACAAGCGCTTAACTTGCCCTAAAGGGTCAAAAGGACGATGTAAATCGGTACTAGGCGGACGTCGCATTTCGGAAGCACTGAAACAGCAATGAAGACAAAGGCGGCCCAAGCGCCTTTCGACCTTGCGGCTGAAAACAACGCGGCGATCAAGGACAAAGACATCGCGCGCGCGCTGAGGAAGGCGATGCCGTGTTGGCGATCAAGAAAGTGCTCGCGATTTTAGGCAAAAATGGCGAAACAACGTATGGAATCGGTACGCGCCTATGAAGAGGGTTGGCCGGCTTGAACCTAGCGGAACCGTACAGAGCGTGAAGAGATCAAGCGTAATCGAAGAGTTTTTGCCGCCGCAACTGACCGAAGAAGAAAGCACCAAAGCGGTGGATGACCGCGATCGCGAAGTGGGCGCGACCCATTCGATCCGTGACATGGGCAAGGTGACGGCGTTGCTCAACGGCTATACACGGGACAATTGGATTTTGGCGCGCTTGGGCCCAAAGGTTAAAAGAGCGCTGTACTTAACGCTCAACGGGCAATGAACGTTCAGCTCATCGTAAGGGTGATCCGTTCTTCCCTCGCTCCAGGAATGGTGCCTATTTCGACCTCGCGTCCATATCCGCAGGGTCCACATAATTGGGGTGTACGGGGCCCGTCTTTTCATATTTAAGTGACGACGGCCCTCAAATGGCGATGCATTGCCACTCCTTTGACGTCGCCTCCGGCTGTGAGGTGCGATAAAATGGGCGGTGTGGTGGTCGAGTGTAAACACTTCTTCAAATCTCTCTGGCCCTTATGGGTTGCGCTGAAGCGCGCCAGTAAATGCAGCTGCTACGGCGGGACCAGAATGAAAGGAAGCAATCCCCATAGCAACGTCCCCAAAAGAGGGACAGTACAGGGATCAGAAATCAAGGATAAAGGTTGTCAGGATAAAACTGCGCAAAGCCCTTTGCCGACAGGAATTCGATGCGGGCCGCAGGGTTAGGAATCTGCGTTGGGGGGTTAGGTGCGTTGTCCAAATTCATAAAGCATTGGGACGTCCATCCGCCAGCGCTGGCTTCGAATATAGGGGGGATCAGGGCCAAAGCGACACGGCATAGACACGCTTGGCCCCTTAATTCGGTTACTCTAGTTCGATCAGCGCAGATCCTTGCGTCGATCTGGCCACCTGGGGTGACATTGCACCAGCCTTGACCACTGCATCACGGTCCCCGCATGAAATTACCGGTTTTCCATCTTCATCGTGCTTTCGATGGTGAGGCAGCAGGTCGCGCTGATTGACGCTTTGCCCCACAGTCCGCCCCCGACAGAGGCCCCACAACCCCGGCAATCGGTGCGCGCGATGTGAATTGACGTTGCCGACTCGGCCTTGACGCTGCCGCCGGTCGTTGCTTTTGACCAGGCGGTTTGGGGCCAGCACGCCACCACGCGCGGCTGACCGTTTCAGCTCGAAAAGACTTTGGACGTCGCCGTCTTCCGTTTGTCTCCGCTTCAGCGCTTGCAGGCGTCTTCGAGTGTCTTGCCCCGGGTCGATCTCTGGCGGTGATTTCTTCGCCGGGCTCCATCCCGTAGTAAAAGAAAGTGCGCGCGGAAACACGGACGGACCGTAGGTGCGGTGCGCGGCCCATTGGTAGTCGCAAAAAAGACCCTTGGGATACATCAAAATAGCCTGACAGATCGTCGTCCCTCGACCTGAGCCCCTTTCTGCAAGTCGCGAGCTCATTGCGGGTTGCTCTCTAAGGTCGGTGGGGGGCATTGCCACCGGGACGTGCCCTGTATTTAGGTTTTCGCCCTTTAGAATCTTTTCGACATCCGCGCAGGGGAAACCGCCGGGGGGTTTGGGCCAAATTGCCGCGCATCAATATCGATCACAACTGTCTGGAAAAGGACATTCCGCTTTGGGGTCTTCGACCTGCGTGCGGGTTAACCCTTGGGATAGCCATCATTAACGCCATATCGCCCCACCAACTTTGGAGCGGGGTGACCTTTGACGATATCGCCAACCATCTGGTTTCACATTCGGCATAGGTTTTTGGCAAACCTCGGGCCACCTGTCGTCCAGCCCCATTTGACGCGGCTTGCGCTTGAGTTGGTGAAACTGACCACCGGGCATCTCGTGCAATATACCTCGGAGGAGGGGGCCCTGCATGCCTGTCTCAAAGGCTGCAATATTCCCCTTGCGGCTAACCTCTTCCCAATAGTTCGAGATTTCGCGCACGTCGTCCATCGACAAACCTGGTGTGCGCGATCCGTGTGGGTTTCAGCGCCTCTAACAACAGAGCCCGAGCGTCGCCTGAGAGGTGTTCCCCTCGATAGCGCGTCATGCGCGCAATCCACTGCGTCGACACCCGCTTCTGACGCCGCCATGAAATGGGTCGCGATGGCCTGCGCCGCACTGGCGGTGTCAATGGTGTGGAAGTGTATCGCAGTCCGACCTCGGAATTATCAGCGCTTTATTAACGCTCTGGCGGCAATTTGGTTTGAGGCACACCGGCCCACTGTCTTTCCGGCCCAAAAACATGTGCGCCGGCCGCTTCAGCTCTTGCCCTGGCGACATAGTATTTAGGTCGTATTGGCGCGGTCCGGGTCAAAATAATCACCGGGTATAGCGCAACGGTAACCTTCACAAATTTTGTCATTCTCGTAAATCACCGCGTCCAATCGCGATGCGCATGTTCTCAACCTCAGTTCAGGCTATCGAAAACGCGAAATATACATATCTTAACGCCTTCGGTCCGCGGCAACGCGGACAAATATCCTGTACCACACTTGTCGGGGTAAGTTGGTGTAACCAACGCCATTCGATTCCCGCAGCAGCATCTGTCCATCACGTTGGCAAGGCCCGCGCGCAAGTCGCGCAGGCGTCGCCCGCCCACGGACATTCTGCAAGAACGCGGTAGGCCACGTCGAACGTGGCAACCAACCAACATTCCCATAGGACAAGTCGTGAAGATTAGCAGCATAGGACCGGGGCAAGAACCCTGAAAGTCAATATCAATGGCTGGCGCATCGCGTGGCAACAAGGACTGGTGGCCCGTCGCGCATGGTGGTAAATCTGGTGATACAACAGCTGCCCGCTGTTGTCCCATCCCCAGTCGGCGACAGCCTGTGGGCCCTTGCTCGAGCCAAGTTACGTGTGCCCCATCATGGTTCGGCGCGGCAGAAAGGGGGTTTGTGGCGCGCGCACGGCTTTGCCAGCGGGGCGCTCGAACCCTTTGTGTTTCAAGGGTGCCCGTTCACCGTGATGTCGGCGATATAGAGTCCAAACACTTTCGCCGCCCGGGTCGCGTCCTCTTTTCAAACGTGAACAGCTCGGGCCGTCTGGTCAATAAAATTTGGTGTGGTAGCCTGTTATTGAGGAAAGTCGGGTGTTTCAGCAGGTTTTCGACAAAATGCAATATTCGTGGAAACGCCCCTAATGCGGAATTCGCGCAGGGCGCGGTCCATGCCGGGCGATGCCTGCTCTGTGGCGTTGCGCTTGGCGGTGAACTTTGAACCAACAGGCTATCGTAATAACCCGCGTGATAACGCCGACCGGAATAGGCAAGTGCCGCCCATCAAGGCGGGATGCCCATACCTGTCCGCCTCGCGAAAGGCCGGTGATGCGACCGAATGCAGGGATGAAATTATTTTGCGGTCTTCCGGTGGTTGATCCGTGTCTGTAGGGCCAATGGGCCCGTTCAGCTGGACATCAGCCTGGGGTCGCCTTGCTGTCGCCTCGGCGATGGTCTGCCTTCAGCGGATCAGGATCGTGGGCTCGGTCGATGTCGATGCCGGTGTACTTCCTCGGTCCCACGGGTGTGTTTCAACCTGAAAACCTTGGATTTCTCGATAAAAATAGAACTTCACCGTCGTCCATGATCCATGAGGAATTCGACGGTAAGCGGCGCACAGCACATTCATAGTTCACATGAGCGCAGATTTTTCGGTCCAATTCGCAAATCTCGGCGCGCTGCCTTCGTGAGGTAGGGGGCGGGCGCGCGTTCTACAACCTTTTGGTGCGGCGCTGAACCGAACAATCCCGTTCTAAATAGATGGTGATTTCGCCGTGGCTTCGCCGAGAATCGCACTCGACATGGCGCGCCTTGAGATCATCTTTTCCAGATATTCCTTCGCCGTTTCCAAAGGCAGCTTGCCTCTGCCCGCCCTTCTAAAACTTTTCTTTAAAGCATTCGTCTTCGTTGTCCGATGGGACGCATCCCGCGTCACCACCCCCCCAAGATGCTATGAGCATACAGGGGATAGCCACTTCTGCAGCCTGTTTCCCCGCACGAGCTTCCATGTCGTCGCCCAATAC
>Ga0163217_1105836_pt1 | contig 13047 bp, 19 predicted proteins | sample SynspAceP_FD_185933 | JGI IMG/M metagenome (GOLD analysis project Ga0163217, IMG submission 185933) | Saline lake microbial communities from Ace Lake in Antarctica - Synechococcus sp. Ace-P (PacBio error correction) | ecosystem: Environmental > Aquatic > Non-marine Saline and Alkaline > Saline ...
CTGAAGAACGTCAGTGCAGGGTGGACTACCCGTCTCGATCTACTGACAAAAATCAAACTCGTAGACCTGCCAGCCAGAGATTTAGCGGCCTGTGGGCCCTATTCTGGATGCCCGCACAAGAAGGTGCTGTGAGCAACGCGCTGGGAAAGCACATTCAGCAATATTTCTGCTCGTTCAGCGCAAGCAACAGAGAACGCCAAGTTTTCAAAGGCGTGTCAAGCAAAGGTCTGTTCAAGTCTGTTCAATTCTTGTCGAAAGAACCGAACACAAGACGAAAATCTCATAGTCCAGGCCAGCCAGCTCTAAGAATTAAGCCTCAAGACTGTTAATCAAAGAAATTACGGAAGATTCCAGTGTTGCGCTCCCACAGGCTCCTGTTCTTTGACATAAACGTTTGGAGTGTTGAAGGCTCGCTACTGATCACGATCTTGTGGCGGGCCCCGGGTGGTGGGCTTGGCCAGGGCGTCGGCGCCAGGGGGGCCCGGCCCTGCCTCCTGGCGAAACACCCGGCTGTCCTTCCACACGGCTGCATCCCGTTGCCACGGCCTCGGGGCGCAATTAAATTGGGAAATGGCGTCCCCCTGCCTAACTGGCTGCGCCGCTGGCCGCGCCCCGCTGCGAAATGGCGCGGTGCCCCGGCAAGCTGAAAAGCTATTTTTACTGGGCGCTCCCCTGGGGTGTGTGCCATTGGTGGGGCTTCCTGGCCCCATCGTTCCGCCTGCCCCGCCAATTACCCGAACGAAAACCGCGTCCTTGATGCGCTGCTGCCGGCCGTCAACCCGCCTGCCAAAGAATCAGGCCGTCGAAGAGCCGCCGCCTCGAAGCCATCGAGGCCGCGCCCGCGCCGAGCCGTGCTCTGCTGCTAAGGCCTGCCAGATGGTGCAGCCAAGCCCTGGTTGAGCCGGCCCCCCCGGTCCAGTCCGTTGCCCTGGAAGAAAATCCGCGTGGCGCTGTTGCGGCAGTCGGCCAGCCCAGTCTCACGGCCCCGGTTCCTTGGAGCTGCGCAGCAGTGACGGGGAACGTTCTGCTCCAGGGAAGCCGCCCAAGACCACCGCGGCACTCGCGGCCCTGCCAGCGGGGCCCACGGCCTCTGGCTCTCCACCACTGTCGGCTCTGCCCTGCTGGTCAACGGCAGGCCCCGTACCGAGGGCCGGATTCGGCTTGCTTCGCACGGGCGATGGCCTGACTCCGTGTGAACCATCCTTCCTCTGGAGCGCTATTTGTGTCGGTGGTGGAGCGGAAATGCCTAGCTCCTGGTCGATCCAGCCCATCAAGGCCCAGGCGGTTGGTGGCCCGCTCCTAACGCCCTTGGCGCTATGGGGCCAGACCTTGCGACCCCCACTGGCATCTGGGGGAAGCACACCTTCGCTGGCAGGCTACCGGGGCCTTGGCTTCGTCACGGACGCACGGCCGAAGCGGTCCAGGCGCACCCGATGGGCTCAATCCTCAGCTACCAGGGGGGAATTGTTGAAAGCCTCTACGCGGCCAACAGCCAGACTCACCGTGGAGGCCCATGGTCAATCTGGGCGCTCAGCATGCGCCAGGAAGGCGCGCAAGAACTGCCCTGGACCTCAGTGGCCTGACCTACCCAATTTCAGGCCGGTTACTACAGGGAGCCTCTGCCCAGGCTCCCGATCGGTTGCCAGAACTTGAGCGCCTCTGGCAGGCGGCCCTGGAGCGCAGCGACCAGGCTTGCCGCCAGGGCAGTTTTTAGTCCCCTGATCACCCGCCTCGTCAGCCGCAGAGGGCTGGGCCGTTTCAGTTGCGTCGCCTCTGCTCCCGCCACGCCCGGAAACAATCTCAAGGGGCATAGCAAAGGGTCCCCGCGCCAATCCCCTTACCCTGCCCTGGGAACCCCGCTGGAAGTGGAGCGCCTGGGCGAAAGCCTGTGCTTCTGCTGAAACAGTATCCGGGGTCCAGGCGGGACACGTGCTTGCTTGATCACCCAGAAGGTGGGCTGCGCAGAACGACTGGCTGGAGCGGCCCGAACTGGCGGTCTGTGCTGGGACCGTGGATCAAGACCACCACCGGGCCTGTGGTTCTTCAACAAGTTCTGCCCAGCCTGGAGCCAGCCCAACCCCACCGTCAACGCTTCAAGCTCTTGGCCCCGCCACAGGGGGGAGCCTTTCCTGCCGGGAGCCTGCCCTTCGCGCCCACTTCGCGTGGATGCGGCGCCCTGGCCCTGCTGTAATCAGCTCAAGGGCCAGGGCAGCGGGGAGACCGCCTCTGACCTGGCGACCCACTACCCGCGAAGGGGGCGATCGCCCTGGGCCTGGGGGATTCCCGCCGCCGGCCGGAACCCGCCTCCGCCCCCTCAACTGCTGTTCTGCCCGTGAGTGGTTCCTGATGATTCGGCGGCGCCAAGGAGCACGTGCCGCTTTCAGCAATCAAATGCGCTCGCTTTTGCCGGTTATCTGTTGTTGACCGGAGCACTCCAATCTGGAACTGGTTGAAGGCCATGGACCCTGGGACCCTGCTTGAAGCGGTGGCCACAAGGTTCCGCCTGATTTCCACGGTTGCCAGATCGAAGCGCCCGGGGATCTTTGTGGAAAAGGAAGCGGCGTCCCAGCGCCCTCCCCAGTTTCCCGATCCCATTGATCGATTGCTCCCGCTCCCTTAATGTCCCACCCCATCGCTTTGTGGATTTTCGGCAAAAGACGGACTCGGTCGCTTGCGCAGAAACTCAAACCAACTGCAATGCCGCGTTGGCCAGCTAATCGCGAGTTGGTCCGGCCCATTGCCCCTTCACTTACAGCGCTCTGACCAGAGTGCGCCGAACGAACCTTATCCAGGTTGGCCTGCTTGGTTGATCCGGGCCGCTGAGCTTTTCTACCCCAAGCCTGGGGACGCCGTTTTCAGCCTTTGCCCGGCAGCAAAACATCCGCGGTTGCATCAGGCGCTGAGCAACGTACTCTAGTCGCAGAGATAGTACTTAAGGAGGCGCAGAGAGTATGCACCAGTGCAAAAATACTGCAAGCATCCGCATACGGTTACACCAGCTCCACTTCGTCAGACAAGCAGGAAGCTTATAGACTCAGCAACTTATCCATTTCCTAAGCAAAGCTCATGAAGGCGACAAGTCACAAGAGTAATAATGCCGGACACGACGTGGAAGTCATCGTGGAGCTTTTAAGACACTAGGCGCAGAGAGTGCGCAGGCTGAGACTCTGCTCTCGCCAACAAAGGCCCACAGGTGCCAGCTGTTCGGTGAGAGCACACTACACCCCGCATCTATTGAGGTGACGCCAGGAGAGATCTTGAGCTCAGATCCGAGCCAACTACCATGTAGAGCGGGAGCCACGCGCCATATGTGGAGAGCGCTCCAGTCGCAGCACCGACTGTTGACTGACGCCTGAGAGAGGACTAGGGGAACATCGCAGACTGGGGCTATGAGGTCTCACAGGACTCGCACATCGAGCGAGTGCTCCGGAGAGAGTCTGTTCTAGATTATCCCGAGTGACCCGGACATGTATAGGCGCGCACGAGCGCTCCTCGACCAGATCAAAACTTCCGACAACTCGTGCCTGAGAGGGCGTGCCGGCAGGGCTAGAGCACCTGCCACATGACCGCGCGCAACCAGCGCACCGGTTCTGCCGCCGAGGGCTTATCTCGTAGCGGGGTGACTGCCCACCAATAGGCGAGACTTTGCGCGCGTCTTCTCATCCACAAGGCTGGTCGAGTGGTCTCTTAGGAGCTCTCGCACACTACTCTCTTCCGGCGCTTTGGGAGATCACGCACCACGCGCGCGAGGCCTATAGGATGATTGCAGTCGCAGGTCTCACAGCGCGCACTCGCGAACACGCTGCAACGCACACGCGAGCGGCAGAGGCGCGTTCTCACACACAATCTGGCGTCTGCTCCGTCGGCAACCGCTTCCGGCACGCCGCACTGCAACGGCATCCCGCCCAGGAATCCTTAGTTCTGCAGTTGACGGCGTCCCTCCCTGGTGGGGCTCTGGTGCTCCAAGCGTGTTGCTGGCCGCGCTGAAACCGCTCGCCCAAACCTGCGCGTTCCAAAATCCCGTCGCGCCCGCAGGTGACGCAATGCCGCAGCTTGCGTCTCCTGGTAAGGCACGGCGCCTCGAGGACACTCTCATGAGAGAGGGGTTTCAGAGTTGCGTCAACAGGCCGGGCGGCACCCAGCCGAAGAAGGGGAAAAACAATGGGAACAAAATGCGTACGATAGGTGTGTCATTAGAAACAGCAGACAAGCGCGATGAATGTTGCTGCCAGCACAAGTCGTTCGGCAGTTGCTTCGGCGCGCTTTGTGTCGCAGAGGATATGGAAGTCCTTTAAGCACTTTCGCGTGGCCCACTGGGCAGGTCTCACTGATGCGTCTCTCTCGCTGTAGTTGGCATGTTGTCGCACTCCGCGAGACTTTGGAGTCTTGAGAGGCAGTGAGAGCGGGCGGCCACCATGCACTAACAGCGATACGCGAGTGGCCACAGGTACACGGAGAGAGGAGTATCTGGTCGCCCACTACAAGACGACACTGAACTGCTTGTCAAAGCCGGAGTAGCATATATGCTATATTGTTCTCTATGGATCGCTTCGAGAATCAAGGATGGTTCCAGAGACGACTTTTGCCGTCTCCTAGAGAGGGAATGGTCGCGTTCTGGCCGTCCTGGAACTCATCGCATGAGAGATGCCTTCTCCGGGGATTCACAATGGACCACGCCGAGTATATTTACCGGTCGCACCTCGACTCGTCAGGCCTGGCTGCTCCTCCTGAGATATGGCGGGGTCGGTCCACAGATCACTGTGGCACCGCACACTCACGAAACCACTTCACAGCACTCATCACGAGATGCCTACAGTAAGCTACACAATCGCAACACGCAGTGCGAGCAACAGTCATCCGGCGCATCAGGTTCTTCGTGACCGGCACGGTGCAGACACTACGCACATCGAGTAGAAGGAGCATTCTATTAATCCAACCATCCTGACTCGCGGTGTAGAGCGCGACCAGCGCATGGCAAGGTTTCGCCGAGACCGACTGCGTGCCCGGAGACGTGAGGTCGCTACACGTTCGGCGCATGACACCACAAGAACGACCAATCGAGAGTAGCCAACTATATTGTATGTGGCCCCTGACCGCCATGGGGCCGGTGTTTTCCAGCCACTCACGTATCATCACGCTCACTGAAGACTTGCACCCGCCTTGCGGCGAGAACGTGCGCAATCGTGTCTCGCATCCGGCAACAGGCTCTGAGAGAGACTCGGTAGAGCGAGCCGGACATATTCAGACCAATTTATACTCGTGCTCACCACATACGAGGGGCGACAGCCTGTCCGCCGCAGCACGCGGTTTCGCGCCCTGTCGAGTGGAGAGGTTGTCGCGTAACAGTTTCGAGGCCTCCCCTATTTAGTGTAGGATGGGAGCAACATAGCACATCTATATAATATATGCTAATGATCGGGAGTGAAGCCGTATATACTAGGCTGGGCTTCTGGCTTGCGGCCTCCTTTGAGAGCGTGACGCTAGTTAGCGTTGCAGCACTCCGATCCAGAGCGCGCCGATGCACATATTGACACCCAGCGAAGACCGAGGTACTCATAAGTACTGTGTCCGATAGTCGAATTATGCCGTTTCTGACACGCGCCTATATGCAGACGCCGTGCGCACTCCGACGCAATAGTTAGTCGCAGAGGCTCGACACTGCAGAGGATTATCAACATGCGGAGACCATAGGTATGCTGTGTGTTGAGACGCCGCTTTTCGCGAGGCCAGCTTGTCGTGCGCTCGCAGACGTCGAGCGCTAGTGATCTAAAGCTGTCTCAGAGGGCCTATTTGTGTGATGTCTTCTCTGCACATAGAAGATGGCGCACAGCTCACATGTAGGACGGTTCGATGATCTGTGGGCGTCTGCCAATCCATGGCTCTGATCGGCCATCATCGGGTCCGTACCAGATTTGCACCGTCGCTTCTCATAGCTATAAGAGCGCGGTAGACGATCGCCATAGAACCTGAATAGCGTTAGCGTGTATTCGCCGGCCAACTCTTTGAGCAACGTGAGTGCTTGCTTGCTCCAGGCCCGCACCCCCCCACTCAATCTGCCCCACTAGAACGGACAGTAAAAATAAGACAAAAGACTCCTTCAGTAGATAAAACTAACATTAGCTCTGTTGGAAATCTAGGCTGGCTTCTGATAATCTGAGCGCATCGATGCTGGGCACGAGGTGATAGTCTTCCGCCCTAGATCCCTCCGAGGTAGCTGACTGCGTCTGGCCGTAATTCTCTCGTGTGCATGATTTCGGAGCAATATCTCGCATGGTCACATACGTCTGAGAGCCAGCAGCACGATCTCAGCTATGCTGGTCCACTCTGGCGAGCGCTGGACCGCTTCATCTTCAAGACTACGCAATAGCCCCGCAGTTCTTACTAGCGCGGAGCTTTATGTATCTTATTAGGAGATCTCTTGTCTGATCCAGCAGCAAGCACTGGTCACGATTCTGTTGCCTGTAGACCAGGTTGATCACTCGCTTAGAGCGTTGATGATTTCCACATGCCGAACTGTGGCCCCATGTGCTGGGTGCATGCGTGGCTCGCGACGGAGAGAGCCAGAGCAAATAGCGTTTTTTTGATGGTCAACGTGCGACTCTCAGAGACGCAGCTGGAGTCGACCGTGCCTTACGAGTCTAGGGATTTCTTCCAGCTTCAATCGCGCAGAGGATAGCTTCTCCTGTGCGCCAACGGGCAATTACACGCGCCCCGTTAATATTCTCTGCGTTGTATCTGGTTATGCGGAGAGTGCAGTCCGTACAAGCCGCGATGGCAGAGAGGGGTCTTCCAAATTGCTCATCGCTTTCACTCAGGTAATCATATGTCGAAGTTGTCCAACAGCCCTTCGAAGTGAGAAATTTTCCGCTCAACTGTATAATTCCTCCGAGGGTGGACATCTCACGCATTTAACTTCGGCTGGTATATATGACTGACAAGAGCGCGCATCTTACCCGCCCCACCCCTGTGTGCGGATAACATTACTATCTCGCGAGGGGATTGATAGCTTGGTCATCTTGTGTCTTGTGTTCTGAGTCTGATTCCGCCCCGCCGCGGCTGAAGCTTGTAGAGCGAAATTGAAATACTCGCGAGTCGCGCTCAGATAGAGACATTGATACCATCACATGATAGGTGAGGCTTTGGTAGCTTGACTCCCCCACTGATTTGCCGGCGAGCGGTACAACCGCCAAAATAATGTGGCTTCCCGCAGCAGTCGCCGATGCCGCTATACTCGCTTTTGGACAATTCTCACGTCGGAAGTCTGTCCAGCGGTGTGAGAGGTTTGCCCTCGCTTGCGCGCGAAGCGGCAGCAGACCGCTACGCCTGATGAGAGAGGAAGGATATCAGAACTGCGGCATCGTCAGATGTCTATCCTGCACGAAGGGCATTTTGGACCTGTGGTCTGGGCCAGTAGCGCCCTTCCGCCAAGATCATGACCCGCCAACTATGTCGAGGTGCGTCTCAGTTCCTGTCAACGATTCTGGTCCCATCGCAGGCCACCATGCCAAACATAGGCGTTTCGCGTAGCGAATACAACATCTTTCGTCGACGCCGTGTCCCGGCGGTCGCGAACAGGACCAGATCCACGAGGCGACGCACGCCAGACGTACAAAGCGCCACTGTTGTACCCATTCCGCCTGCTCACTCGTTGCGCAAGTCCACAGGACATCTGCAACATCCTGCCTTCTGCGGCCCGCGTTCCGTTGGGCCCTGTGTTACCGAATCCATTACTCTTTCCAATGCACTAACGCCACTCGTTAGGATGTCAGCATCGCCTGTTACGACCCTATATTGGTTTACTGCTTCATATTACCGTTCTTTGCTTGGTCCAAATAGCAGGCCAGCTTGACTGTAATTTTCTTTATTGAATAGGAAATATCCCTGCTGCATGTAGCGCATGAGGCTTCTCGACACCATTAGATAGTCGGACAATTTTGTTGCACACCAAACACCAGGCAACAAAGGCCTCTTCCTGCAGGCATCACCGGGTGAACCATTCTTTTTTAAGCCCAATCGCAGTGCATACCACCCGCGCACATGGCCCTGCTCGGCGCGCTAATGATCGAGTACGAGGTACTAGGCCGCTTGCACGAATATGTACCTACCGACTCAAACCCTCAGCAGATTTTCTCAACCAGATGAATCGCCACGCTGGGATCGAGTCGCGTCTTGTCGTGCCGTGCGCCCGCTGAAAGTTCAGCTGATTTGTTTGTTCGGCTCGTTGAAAGAGTTCCCTGGTGACGCAGATAGATAAACGGGAGCTATGCGCCTTACGGTGGCTGAACATGGCTTTGATACACAAAGACAAGATTGTGCCGTTTGTGACGTAGAGATAAGCGTGCAGCTATTGTGAGGATCTGGTCGAGTAGCGCAGCACCATTAGAAATCTCAGTGCCTTGCAGCGAGCGCTATATGTTGATACTCAGCTCTAGCATGCGAGTGTGTTGAGGTATCATTAGGTTCATACGGGACCTCAGAGTAAGCACTGCCAAATCAAGTTCTTCTTCTCTCAAAACGATTCCATGTTCATGAAGTGAGGCCTTCAGCTAATCAATCAAGATAGTTGAAGCGGAGTAGCATCGTTGCGCTCTTTCGGATGAGCTCTTGAATCCGAGAGATCACACCACCTAATGTGTAGACGCTCCGCGCTGCTCTTGTTCTGAGAGTACTGAGTTTCTCTCATTACTTCCCGCTAACATTCGCTAGGCTTGCGAGCGCGTGTCCCACCGCAATGCCCTGCCAAACAAATAGGAGCTTCGACCTTCGAAGCGCTACGCATCCCAAGTATGGCCCAACTGTGCATCACTGATCTTTTTTACGGGTTGATGGAATAATAGTGATTTTTTGCATAGCGCGCCCTAGGGATCGCTGAGTGGCATAGTCGAAAGAGACCAAGGATGTGCTTCTGGATGTTACGGACAAAACGCGCGTCGACGTTTGAATTTTGACTTAATCACGTCTTTGATCCTATTGCTTGCACGCAGCCTCAAAATTCTGTAATGGAAAATCGCGTGCAGAAGCGGACAGAGTAATCGAACATTTGTCTTCGCCAGCGGATGTTTAAGTCAAGTTCAGTAGATAGTTCTCGCCATCTGAAATTGCTCATGTGCGGCAGCGCAGCCCTCTATTGGTCGACATCCCCGATAGCCGACAGGGTCGGGTGCGCTAGAGTAGCTCAGGAAGACCGAGTCGGCTGGCAATTGTGACCGCTCTGAGAGCGCGATTGCCCCAGGATGCGAGTGCGTGGATCAAGCCTTGCTGGCTACAAGGGAGCATTGCTCAGTCTTTATGGCACCCGAAGGCCAGGATGGCGCGCGGGGCTGCCAAATGTGACCTCCATCCAGATGCTCAGTCATTTGTATATCGGTGATCTTGGTCCGCAGGAGATTCTACGGCCGCCACAGTCGAGACCGAATCGATGGCCTGTTGCCTCAAACCGTAGTCGACAGCGCCCCATCTCATATTGTGTCGTTGTGCTTTATAAAGCAGCTTGGACCTTTCTACAGTGGTACAGCTTGTCATCTGCAAGCGGCACTGGCTCTGCCTAGGGGTAGCTTGGCCAGTTCGATCGGCGTGATGGTGTGGCTTGCGCCGTCTGATGCTTGCGAAAGAGTACCCTCTATAACAGCAAACCGAAACTGCGCGCTTGGACGCTGCCTGAACATGCCACTCACCACCACTTGATGTCGCCCGTCCGTTTTGTTGCGCTTTCCGGCAAACTGTTTCTGCCGGCACGCGGCCAAACCGACCACTCCTTTCCATACCCCCTGTAGCACAACGTCCTTTTCAAAGTAATTTGAATTAAAACTTTCATGCATGCATCTGCAGGGGGCCCCTTCCGTCTGACGCTTGAACACTGCCCACCCAGTACCCTTCTCGGGCAGGCTCAGTCACTATCAAGTATCAGAGAGGCATTTAAAGCGGCTACGCTCTTCGAAATCACACAGTATCTCCGGGGCAACCTGTTACGCGTCAGGTCCGTGACAGCGACTCTGATTGGGCGTGTATGCGCGCCGACGCTTTTAACTTGATGGCTTTATAGATCTAAAGATACCTAGTCGCTGAAGGAGCTCCTTATCGGCTTAGCAGGCTATAGAAAAGTCGCAGCTATGGTTTCCGCAATACTTTGGTTCTTATGTCTAAGATCTCTTGACACTTCATGCGAAGTCCTGTTGAGTTTCGGGTCTTGACTTTATGATAGCAAGTAGGGGGGAGAGGGAGGGGCGAAATTTCTTTTTTTTTTTGGGCCGGACGGGGGTCCCCGATTATGCGTTCTTTATTTCGCTCTCGGGGCCCTGCGCCTGCCCAGCCTATCACCCTAGCATGTTTCCAGGTTTGCGGCCTTCTCGACCAAGTTTCGGGTTTTTGGTCCATCTGGGAGGAGAGATGGGCTTTTTGTTGCTGGTTCCCTGGTTTCTGCCCAGCGGTTTGCTGTCCAATACGGTCGTTGGCGCACTGTTCAGACTAACGCTCCTTCCCGTAAAACCTATATGCCAGGACTGGATTGCCGTGTCTGCTTGCGTACGCTGCTTAAAAAGCAGTACGCAAAGCTGATGAGCCGCCGTTTCGCCGTGCTCGTCTTTAATGGGTCCAGGCACAGCGAATGCAGGACGAGGGGAAACACAGGGAAGTTGGTGAACTCAATGTTGGCGATCGAGGGCTTTGGCCAGCACCTTGCGATCGCCGCAGGGCGGCCCCAAAAAGTTCAGCTCAAGAGTTGCCAGTGACCCTAAGCTTCTCTCTAATCCCGCGTCTTCATCGTGTTTTCTGATAGCTGACACGACACCGGACTGAACCCCCTCCGGTCTTGGTTTTGGTCCAGACTGATTGGCGACTCGAAGTAGACCCTGAGAGAACTCGAAATCATCTGGCGATGTGCTTTTGCCCTCTCTCTGAGCGTTTATGCCGTTTGTTGGAGCCGCTTTGCCAGTGTAACGCATCAAAAATGGCGTCATGACGTTTCTCATCGGTAAAGCCCCGTGGAATTGTCCGCTTTAATATATCCTCGGCGAGTTTTGTGGTGTTTCCCGGACCAGAAATATGTCAACCATGCCGATATCATGAAGTAGGGCGGAAATCGCAGCAAGATTTGCGCTCGAATAGGGTGTAGGGAATGAAAGCCTTTTTGGGTTTCGTCGAAAGCTTGTAATGCCAAGCTGGAAACGTGTTCATTTCTCTGCAATGGAATCATTTTCAGGGCCAGTTGAGCCATACCTTTCCGAATCGCGTAGATTCCGTATAAGCGAAATAGGAGTGACCCTGGTGCGTGTGTTGCCTCAAGTAGTTTTAAATCATGATCCCGTCAACGGCAGAGACGCATCGCGAAAGGGGTATTTCTTGGGACGCCAACCATGTTTCAATCAACTGCATGAGTCAAGACGCCGCCATTGGAATCAGCATCGGCTCGTTTCTTCGGCTATTCCATCGAACTTGGCCGCGATCTGCCCTGCTTTGATTCTTCAGCAATTCATTGGCGTCAGGCGTTCGAATGTCTTTTGAGTTGAACTGTTTCGGCATTCCCGATTGCCAAGAATCCGCCGCCGGCCAGAAGATTGGCTGCCTCTCCTAGCGTACGAATGGAGCCGAGGTACCAATCAGACACCGTCGAAACCGATGCTTCGAAATCCATGGTCGAATTGTCTGCTGGGCCAAAGCCTGTGTGTGCTTCCCAAGAAGGGGCAAGCCTCACTCCTACGGGACCTTTTGATCTTCAAACATATCGAGTAGTGCGAAGCACTCCCAACTGGCAGGGCTCCTTGCTGAAAAGCAGGTTTTGCCGATCAACCAATCACAGCTTCCGTTGCTGCCTGCTACCGATATCAAGGATGAGGGCTTATCCACGCCAAGTGCGATTGAATTCCGAACGCCAAGAGAATCAGCCCGGGGCTTCTCTTTGCCGGAAATCATACCGGGGAGTCGCCCACTGCGGGCTCTCCCATCGCTTAAAAAAGGCTTTCACCATTCTGCGCTTCGCGTAATGGCGCTGGTTGCGGCGGTTATCACCTGATCAACGGCCAACCCCTGTTCAGCGAACGCGCAACATAGCGCTTTTTTGATCACGTCTAGCCAGTTTCAAAGGCGCGATCGCCGATTTGGCTAGTTGCCGAAAAACCTCCACTCCCCAGCTTTGACCATCTTTTCTTTTTCGCGGCTCAAATCAACTTTGAAATTCCGCTCGGGCGATCCGCCTCCAAACGATGAATCAATGTGAACTGGCAGTTTCGTCCCAATATCGATCGCGCGAGGTTTCATCGATCAGCCCAGACGTCAGTTTTTCCGATCATCGATGACCGTTCATTTTCGTTTGATGAGCTGAACGTGGACCCTAAAAACTGAACCAGTCTTATGAGAGCTTCCCCTATTGGCCCAGACTTGGCCAGGAGAAGCCGCACATGAAACGCAAGCGCCACAACCCAGAGCCAGATATCATCCGCAGCTTCGGCAGGCCGAGCAAGCTGCTCAACCAAGGTCAGACTGTCGCCGATGTCTGTCGGGCCTTGAGTCTCGGCCTCCCAACGTACCACCGCTGGCAGCAGCTCTACGGGGAGGACCATGAATCCAGCGAGGCCAAAAGAAGACCTCAAGGAGCTGAGCAACGAGATCTCAGCTTCAAACGATTGTTGGCACAACGCAGAGCTCAGACAAAGCGCCATGTTCAAGAGCCTTGCCGAGGAAACTTCTAAGCCCGAACGACGGGCCGCAGAGCCGTTGTGGTTCTGGCAGGAATCGATCGGGTTTCGCAGCGGCGCGCCTGCCGTCTGACAGGACAGAACCGCAACACCCACGCCGAACCAGCCACGCGTTTTTTTGATCTGCCCAGGAGCACAAGCTTCGGCAGAGCATCCTGGCGTTGCGACGTACGCCCCTGTGGGCGCTGGGGACGGCGCTTGTCTAATCGGCGCCTTGCTCCTGCGATGGACTGGAGCGTGACCACCAGAGCGGGTGCAACCGGATCTGGCGGGAGAAGGGTACAGCGGCCTCTGCCCCGCAAGAGGCGCGCTCGAGAAGCGGCAAAACGGAATCGGAGATGGAGCTTCTGGAGGGCCG
>Ga0163217_1113945_pt1 | contig 13047 bp, 7 predicted proteins | sample SynspAceP_FD_185933 | JGI IMG/M metagenome (GOLD analysis project Ga0163217, IMG submission 185933) | Saline lake microbial communities from Ace Lake in Antarctica - Synechococcus sp. Ace-P (PacBio error correction) | ecosystem: Environmental > Aquatic > Non-marine Saline and Alkaline > Saline ...
GAATAATATTAACTGAGAGAGAGAGGAAAGATTTCTCCAGTGAGACGAATCGCCCGTGTTGTGTCGAGAAGCAGGATGGAGAGGTGTTAAATAATAGTGCTCAAGCTTTTTCAAGATAAAAGATTGGAGATTAAAAAGTGGTCGTTTTTTTTCGAAGAAAAGAAAAACCGCTTCATTGTTTGTGGCTTTGGTAATTACTGCCACCGCTTACTTGCTATTGATGCACTTAAGAGCCAGCCACAATCCTTGCCCTTATTGGTTGGGGTTTTTTTGAGCTGCGGTAAATAGCCCCGCGTTTTCGCCTTAGTAAGTCAGCGGTTAAGAAGGTAGCCAGTGTTGGCTAACACCAGTTTTTACTGCTGAAAAAGCGAGCGTTGTTGAATCAAGCTGATCTAGGACCCTTGGAAAGCTGACAGTCAAGTAATCGGTGTTTTAATGTCCAGCTCAGCGTTGTGCAATTTGATATGCGGATGCTTGTGGGCCAGAGACGGAAGAAAAAATAAAAACCTCACGATCCAAAGAAAACTAAAGTCAGGAGAATGCTCTGCCAATAATATCGAATACTTAGTTGTTAGCCTGCACAAACATTACCACCCCTTAAGTAAGCATTTTTTTTTTGAACGAGCGCTAGACGTGGGTGGTGCAGATAATCGAACAAGTTGAAAAAAGGTGTTAGCCGGCTCAATTGAAGTTCGGTCGCTTGGAAGAATCCTACCCTGAGAAATATGCCTCGCAAACTACGCGATTCTTAATTTTTTTCAACCAAGAAGGCAAGATGTGAGCTGTGCAGTTCTCTTGTTTTAAAACAGCAACGCCTTGTTTTCTTGGTGGTTGGCATACCTCAAGCCATCGCCCGATAAAATGACAATGTCTTATTTTAGTCATTAGTTTTCAAAGAATGGGGGCGAGACATTCGGTCTTTTTCCACATGGCATCCTTATGGCCTAATTCAACATTTAGTGCTTCGGCAGTATTGCGGGTGTGACAATAGAGATAACTCGGCGGCTGAAGCCTTGGTTTTTCAAGACGTTGATCCACCGGCTGCTTTTAAACAGACCGCTAATGTTTTTTAGGGCAAAGGTGGCAAGATAGTGGTGTGCAATTTCATTCGAGGTCTTCTTCAGATGGTGAAATAATCAGTCTCTCTGTCGCAAGTTTTTGATAGGTCGGCTCTTTTTTCTTTAGGAAGGTCACGAATAAGATTGTTCATAGATTTCCTAATCTGATAAATATCATCCTCAGGTTTAAATCGATAAGGCACTTGTTTAATAATTGGCCGAGAATTTGGCGCATAAGACCTGGGGGGCACTGGGACTCTACGTCTATTTCAGGAGCAGACCAATTTCCCTTAGGGGCTGTCTATTTCACTTACACCGATAAATAAAGAGTTTTCAGCACCCGAGTTTCCCATTGCAACGCCCTGGATAAGATTGCGATTTTTGCCCGTATAGCCCCGTCGCCAATAATAACTGATTTGTGTATCTTATGAGCCGGAAAAATAGTGGGGATGGCACTGGGAAAGCAAAGTAGATGTCACCCCAAATCCGCTATATAACGCCTTTCGGCTATTGCCTTTCCATGGTTGAGATCTTGAGAGCCCTGAAAATAAAGGTCCGTTGAGTTCACCCTGTAAAACTGTTAAAGACTCATCGCGGTAATAGCCGAGTGCTTTAAGCTGTTTGTTCCAATGGCGTAATTAAAAAATGCTTAGAAAAATCCAAATGGTAATTTGTTTAAGAGCTCTTTTAATGGTGTGTTGTCCATCAGTGCGATAGAAGTATCCTGTTTATGGGAGGGTGGAAAAAGGGATAATAAGGTTTTTGTAACAATGGAGCTTGCCACAGGCCAGCGACCTACACTGTAAAGTTTTTGATCTGGGTGTAAATGGCGCCATAACAACGCCAAAGTAGAGGCCGCCTTAGAAAAATTAATTAGCATGAGAAGCAACATGGTTGCATTTAGCGCGCCTGCAGAAGTTCCACAATAATATTGGATAAAAGGCCAATGGGGTATTCTTAGGTGAGTATTTTTTCCCCCATAGCAAAAGATATGAAAGCCCCAACTTGGTAGCTGCGCGAGCGCCACCAACCGAGTAATATGAGAGCAATTGTATTTGGCATATTAGGACTGCGATTAGTCGGGTTTTAATTCAGGTATTTACTAGGTAATCTTTCAATATAAGTACTGGTTTCTTCTAATAAAAACAGACCACTTCAAGTGAACATATAGTTGTTGTAATTTTCAATTAAGACTATGTATTTGATATACAGTATTCGAATATTAGTTGCCTTTGTTATTACAAAAAGTGGTACTGGTGCCGACAATTTGTCGTTCACAGTATCGTTATCTCAGTGATCTTTTATATGTGAAAGCTTTTTATTTATAATGAAAAAAAGGGTGTATTCAATGAATTCTTAAGTTGTCGATTAGTGGAGTCCGGTTTTATGGACTCCAGAACACAAGAATTTAGGTAAATGAAGGAGCTATTAACTAGCTTACAAATGCTTGTGGCAGCAACTTTTTAACCTTAGAAAAACGAAACGCAATTAATGGCGGAAGGAATGGAAGCAAAGCCTCTCTCTGGGGTGCAAGGTGCAGCTTTTTAAATTGGAGAAAGGCGTCTTGGTATCAAAAGCCGCCTATATCTTATTCTAAGAGTAAAGGGGGCATTGAGACATACATTCGCATGCGCCCGATTCTTGACGCTCGGAGGATATCAACGTCTCTCATCGAATGAGGCTGAAATGGCGAGATTGCTTGCAGCACAAAAAGCCTTGAGTGGCCGGCGAATAAAAACCGCCGCTTGATATTCGATATGGGTCATTTGTGTCTTGTGCTTATACTTCAATCGTTCTTATCTTCTTCTAGTTTGGTGCCGATTGAGGTAGGTGCAAGGCTGGCCGTTAGGAATTGAAGGGGTGGGTTTCGGGCTTGATATATGCTAGTGGTCTTGTTCTGGCTGCGGGAACGCTTTGGGTCTTGCAAAGGGCAGTTGATGCAGTGAAGGCGGGCAGTTCAAAAATAGGGGTTCTCGTCATCAACCGGCATGGATTGGGTTACTTCCTCTAGAGTTTGCTGTTGCGGGTAACTGGTAGGATGGTGTGACAGGGAGATGTGCACACTTCATGCTTTGGTGATGTTCGCCGACGGCTGTGAGGGTGTGTGGTAGGTAGTGGGTATAGTAAGTGAAACCTTGTCAGTCAGCACCGCCTTTTGCTGTGCTTAGTACAATGTGGTTACGTCTGTATGCAAGGGATAATAATTCGATCTAACCTTTGGTTAGCATAACGCGAACGCACCGACGAAAGACCTTATTCTGCAGATAAATTGTTTTTCATCAAATGGTCGAAAGGGTTTTTAAAGAAGTTTTGCCCTAATGGGGCCCCGCAGGGATCATATCTGAAAGCCATTACTGAGGCGAGAGGCATTAATGTTTTTCCGCATTGGACAACGTTGGTGGTTACATCAAGCCAATATCAAAACAGTGAACTTGCTTGATTCCAGGTAGACGTTTGCTAGGGCGCGACGCGACGCTTTGAAGAGAAGCACCAGTGGGTGCTTGATTGAGTACGCCAATACTGCCTCCGGCGGGATCTAGTTTGTCATTGGGCGTTTTGCCTAAGTACCATGCTGATTTTAAGTACTCGGTGATCTTGGTGTGATCCTGCTCATTTGGAGGCAGGGTGTATCTCGATGGGCAAAGTTTTATATTCCTTGTCGGTGGTGTGGGGTTAGAGATCTGAATTAATCCCCGCCGATTACACTGGCTGCGGTGTAAGATGGTGTGGGTGTGAGTCATGGTGGGAAACTGTAAAATAGATAATTAGAGTATTGACTTGTTATATCCGTTTCAAGAGACTTACAGGGTTACAATATGCAGATTTCATCCTGAAGCGTGGAGCAGGCTTGCTCCGCTTTGACTTCCTGGTAGAATTTACCTTGAACGTCATGAACGCTTTATGATGTTTAAAAAAGCCTCGAGTGATGAAACTCCATCCAGATGAATGTGGTGAAGTTTTGGTACTCAGGACAATCGAGCAGTGCTTACTCGCGCAGTTTTGTAAATGAAGACCACAATTCTTGCTATTACTCAAGCCAGTTGCTTGATATCGGTTTAGCTTCAGCAATAATTTCAGGACCGGCTTTACCCCTAGGCATATAACACTCATGGCTTTTCTGAAAGCCGCTCTGTTCAAACCTGGTTGAGTGTCCTTTACCGCGCGAATGGTGTTCCGAGTTCGCACTCAGCTTTTGTTTTTTCCCAAAAACGGGAAAAAAAAAAAAAAAGGGCTTTCCCCCCCACACCCACGCCTGTAATTTCTCAACGCTGTGTTGACGCGAGCAAATAATAAAAGTCAAGACTGACCTTAGTGGCACGGCGTTGTCATTTACGGCCTCTCTCATAAACCCACCAGAAGTAATGTGTGGTGTAGTGATATAAGTAGCAGATGTGCTGATGTGAACAAGGTGGGCCCGGTCAGGGAGCGAAGAAGAACATAACGAATTGGGTGGCAAAAAAAGAAGCGAATGCCTTACTGAAGAAAATTTTGACACGGTGTTAAGCGGATTTCTATTGAAAGAGATAGAAGAGAGCGGGTTTAATTTGAGCCTTTTGGATTACATTAATCATTATGGTAAACGACCTTGAAAAATTTGTCAATCGATGATGCCAAGCCATGTGCATGACTGCCAAAAATTTTCGAATTGGTGTGTGATAACCAGATGGGGGGGGCGGTTGATTGGCAGTAGGTGATTGGAGAGCCTATGGTGCAGAAAAAATATGGCTTAGACATTACCGGTATTGTAAACTCAGTAAGTTGAATCAACAATTTCGTTTTTGGTGGACCGTTGGATAAGAGATCGGTCGCATTCGCATGGATTGTTTCTTTTTACCCCATATTCCATGCAAAGGTTGGCTAAGTGTTAAAAAATGATTTTCGGATATCTGCGGTGGGTAAATGGACCGTGATTATGATCGCCATGGCATGTCTGTTGCTCAAGTCCGGCTTAATGAAAGTCTGCTCGTTAGATTGGCGCCTATGCGTGTGCCGTGTGGGCAATGTGGCGGATGGATTATTTTTGTAGCAACAGACACATGGAGGCACTAATTGCCCTCGAAGACGTTTGCAGTTGGGAAAAACCTTAAGGTGTTCCAGGGTGGCATGATTGTATCTGTCGTAATGGCCTTGGTCCGCCGAGCTGTGGGTGAAGTTGCCTGTTCGGCTGTTGAAGTGGGTATGTTCGAGGGTATGTGTGTGTTGAAGGTTTTCTTATGGTCGATTGTGGGGGGCGAAGAGAGTGCAGGGGCTTTCCTTTCTACGTTAAGAGACGGCGCCCGTTGGACGAAATCCGAATAAATGATGGATCCATGATGGCGTTTACTTGCAGCGGAACGATTTTAGTCGGTAACAGGAAAGGATCCGCCAAAACATTGTTAATGAGGGCTCAAGTGGCGAAGTATGGCCAGCCCTTTTATAAAGCGCATTGGATGTTGCGATGCCAACCAGCGGGCGGCAAAAAGCGTTATTGGGGGTTAGGGCGCGCTATTGATGCTATATACGGGTGTAATCGGCTAAACTGGCGTAAATATAGCAGTCGTCTCCGCCCCGCTCGCCGCGTCGGCGAAAGCGATTGTTGGTCTCTGTTCTAACTCATGCTCCAGGCAATGGAGCCGTCGATTGGTGGTTTAAAAAGTGTCCCTACACTGAGAGAATGGTTGGTTTTTTGCGCCATGGTCCGTCCGGCACAGGAAAATGTGTATAAAATCTATTTAGAAAGCTTTAATTTTGCAGGAGAGCCAAATCTTGCAAGCTGGAAGAAGAAGCGAAAAGCCTTGGTAATAAATGTTATATAGACAACTAAAATTCTATGCAGTATATCAAAAAAATAAAAGAAATGCCGCGGATGAAGCGGCCATTTTTTAGTTTTTTACTGATTTATATTTGTTTTAACGTTTTTTTTTTATTATTTTAGTAGCAAGCCAGGCAGTACGTTTTTAGTGGCGTGAGAAGAGTCAATACCGCCGACAAACGGGAGATAACCATTTAGTTAATTGAAAATCCATGAATTGCTCCAGGCTTAGGCGTGTGCTTTGACTCTTTTGCAATTGCCATAGATTCATTCTTTACCCGCTATAGATCACCAGTTTTACCACCGCCTGTATCTAAATGCATCCGACATCAATGAAATGCTTTTTTTAAGTGAATGGTCAGTGAGGTCTTGTTATTTTTGTTCATTCATGCCAGCACATTTTAGGCTAGCAGCCTAGTCCGTCATCTTTTGATGTTTTTTTGCACAGTTGTCTCAAGTAAAGCTTCGCCTGTAAGAACGCCCTGTCCCATACCCTTCGTGTTGGTAAAGGTCCCTGTCCATGAGAAGGTCGACTTTCTTGTGATGGTAGGCCCATTCAGCGATTGCAATCAATGGCGTTTGCCACTTTAATGGCTAAATTCGCTGGCCTTCTTGGAAGTTGAAAATACATTTCACAGCATCCATTACTTTTGACGTAGTGTCTTACTGCGGTAATGTTGTGTGCGGGGTAATGTAGGTGTAAGTCAATGAGTAATGCACCACCACCTAAACCCTAAAATAACACACTCTTTTAGGCTCTGCAGAAAGTAAAGGCAGCAATCAATGGCTTGGGTATATTCATGTTGCAAAATAAAGAATGCCCCCCGGGGTGTAGAAAAGACGAAATACGGAACTTTGCTCATCACCGCGTTCTGCAAAGGACAAAAACTCGATACTGATCCGATCATCAAAACTGCGAATAGGGCTAGATCATACGGCGCTGAGTCGTGTAATGAAATTTTGGTGACTCATGGTATTCCTGTAAATAGGGGGAAAGAAGACTCGGAATTCCGAAGTCTTGATATTGTGTATACCTGCCAATATTTTAAATCCGACAGTGAAACTTTCTCTTAAATGTGTTTAAAGAAGCACCTGTATTCGGGTGAGGATGGCGACATCGTCAAAGCGTTTTAACTTGGCTTCGACAAGAATATAAACCTGTCGCGACCGTGTAAGGTTTTTCGATCAATACAGGGTTTGTGCTACTTGTTTCTTTCCATGAAAGTCATATATGGTTTTTTTGATGTGTTCTTGATTGCGGATTCGTGTGACCGATAGTCCCCGCCAAATGCCATAACAGCAGCCCTACGTTTCAAGCCTTTTAACTCAAAGCCCGGTATGCTGTAAAAAATTTGTGCCTAGTTTGAATCGAGGCAAGCTGCATTGAGTTTTTCCCGTCTCAGTGCAAGTGTGTTCATTAGGTTTGAATAGGTTGAATTAAACGCACATTAAATGCTGCGTTGATGGAATGCTCGCCTTTTTTGAGCCTAACCATTCTTGCATGATGTTGGATTTTTGTGTCACTTGTCGACCAGGTTACGTAAAACGCTTTGGTGTATTCGGCTCGATAAAGTTAGGGTCATTAGGGGATGGGTAATACCGAATTAAAAGGAGGTAGATCCGTAAAACGACACAGACGCTTTGTAGCATATCGAGATTCTTACGGCAGTATTATTTAAGCTTTTAAAAGCCCGTGGAACGTGCAATGGTTGTGCCATTGGCATGTAGGCCGCAAAGATAGGCTGAAAACCAAGACGACTAAACGTCGCCATTCGTATGCTGTAATACCAGTTAGTTTCAAATAACTGGTAAAAGCATCTGTGACGACAATCACAGCGCGAGATCTGTCTTTGGGTTAAATGATATTTCGATTGGGCCAACGATGTTAGGCTAAACGGAGATGACCGGTCGACGTGACATTTCTTTTTTTAAGATTGAGTGTGCTCAGTGTAGGGGTTATCGGTTAGGCCAATATAGTTGCTGCTAACATGATTTATCCAACGCCGACGTAACTAACCAGTTATCTTATAAAGGGTTGAGGAAAAAGGGCCATCGTTGGCATCATAAATTCTTACAAGAAAACCAACTAAGTAATCTTTGACTTGGTCCGTAAATATCGGCTGTATAAAGCTCAAAGAAAATTGGCTCTAAATTCTGGTAACGTCCCACTTTAATGGGCATTGGTCCTAGCACAGAGCTTACACGCTAACACCGCCATCTATGCGGTCATGAACATTCGTTTCGAAAGAGTATAACCCAACGATCGTTTTGTCCAGTTGTATTTTTCAATCGAAAGGGAGGTTAAGCTGATAAAAAGTGATTATTTTTAGCCGTCTTTAACTTGCGTCGCACTGTAATCCAACTAGGCCTTGTGGCGGGTGGCACTCAGATCCGTCGCGAACCATTCCAACGCTTTATCTTAAGGACGCTCGTCCTTTTTGGCGAATGTCTAACGATCTCGGGTACCTTTCCAAGAAGGGCACATAGCATCATTAGGGGGATCATAAGATGTAAACAAGCGCCGTGTAAGCCGTTACTAGTGCAATTCCTTCTTAAAAGTTGATCTCGATTTTTAAGAGGAAATGCATCATATATTGGTCCGCGCAATTGGGGAACCTTGTCTATTTTTCAGTAAAGTCACACGCCAGCTCAAAAGGAGTGGCAATTTTAACCTGGTTCCAATTGATTTCTTGGGTCAAAAGCACCTTTCCACTTGCTGAATACTTAGGGTACAGTTACCAAAAGAAAAGGCGGGCCGCGTATTCGGAACGTAACGGGTTAGGTGCTTGCCTGTTGCCGTGTTCCGCCCCCACAGATAAACCATTGTAACTTTTTGAGCTAAGAGCGACCCACCCTATTTATGTCCAGTAAAATTTCTCGGAATCATGAGGGTCTCCTTGAGATTCTATCTTTGAGGTCGTATAGGCTGGGGCGAACATGTAATATGTGACACCTGGCGTCGACATTGGCCAAACATGCCCATTTTGAACATGGTAACTGTCAGCAACAGCACGGAAACTTCGCATGGATAAGTCCGGCGAGATTACTCAGGGCGGTACCTGGGCTGGCCGATATCATTCTACAAAAGGAATAGGCGCTTATCCCCTTTAGCATCTGCCTAATAAAGGCCAAACGGATTTTTTCCGCATAGCCCCATCCAGTTTGTTTGCGTTTTCATGGCCCATGGCTGACTGAGTGTAACCCAATGCACTGACTATCACCCGCGTTTTGTTAGGGGTATCTAGCGAGCATGCATGTAAAGAATCTTAACTTTTCGGTGGACGTTTCCTTGTTTCGTTGTCTGGCCCGTATATTCCACAGGTTAATGCTGGATGTTTTCTCCTGTGTTTTGAGGAAAAAAAAAAACTCAAGGCGACGGAATTCCAAATACTGTCGCCTTTGCAATGAACCTAACACTACACTTTAAGAGTCCAAGACGAGTTTTCGATGGAACGTATAGGTTTAGCTGCCAAGTAATTCGCGCGCATAGACGCAACGACTCTTCAAAACTGTTCATAGCGAGATATTCAACTAAAGCTGCATGCGTTGGAATGGTAAGCAGATTTATTTTTGCTTTCGGACAATAAATCCCAAATGTGCCCTTCTGACCCCACGACAACACAGAATGTCATATGAAACGTCCGTCTTCGGTCGTATATGTGCTAATCATAACCCGTTAAAACACGGGTTCAATCGCAGGGATAAGTGTTCTTTTATTTCTTGAGCTCTTACTTTTTTGGATTGAATCAAGGATACGGGTGAGCATGGGCCAGGAATAAATCGCTGGGCTTCGCTTTGAAATTTTAGCCAGCGAGTCAATTCATTTCCATGGGGGAGACTCCAAGCAGGTAACCATGCCAGTAATACCGTTTTCAATGGATAAAAACATGGTCTCTGCGTTTTTCGTACATTAACGGAGCCTTGTCCGCTGGCATCGGTATTGAGTCAATGCCGCCAATTGGTGGCAAGGTTGCTTGGTTGATAGGTCTTCGGGGGCAATATAAACAGATCCATGAGGTGTTGAATGGCTTTTTGTTAAGAGCTGATCTTTCACTACTCTGCCAGCTTCCAACCCGAGCAGGCAACCTTCTTTCTGTATTGATTTCCAATATACGTTTCATGTGCTTGGATAAGATCGCACCGACCAAACCAATCGGTCAGGGCATTGACGCATTGGGTTTCCTGTGCCGCCACCTCTAGGGACTTAATACAAATACGTTTGAAACGTCTTCTTGATTTGACATGGCTATACGCAGTAAGCGAATGTCCTTGGAGTGTTTTTGGGGTAAATATCACCCTTGAGGCAAAGATCTGGTAGATAGACAGTTGTCGGTTGAATGAACCACGCGGTTAGCATAATCAGGGTTGGTATCGACCTAAAAAATCCCTGAGGCCTTTTCAGGACGTTCGATTAAGAAGAGAAAGGGTATTTTTAGCCTGAATTGGGCGAGACTTTCAGAAAGCCTGGGAATCATGTTTGCATCTTCTCCACAAAAATGATGAGTTACAAGATTTTGTTTAACAAAGAAACGCTGCTGTTAATGTGATATTTTTCAGACGAAAAAAACGATTAACAATAGCGTAAAAATATCATGATTCCTAAGATATAGTCAAAAAGAGAGAGCGTTGTAAAACTCAGTCATGAGAAAAAAAAAAAAAAAAAATAAAATGGAAATTTAAAAAAAAAAATAAGCCCCCCAATTATTATGTTACTCTTACGGCCTATCAAAGGCTCTCAATAACGATTAAGGTTTATTGTGTCTTTTAATCCTAGCCGAAGTCATTTTATCGACTCCTGCCATGCGTTTCTCTCCAGTCATCGTTTACGTAACTGAATATATATCGTGGAGAGATTGTGAACGATCTCACAGTGCACCGGGTAACAAATGGCACAAGCTTTCAAGCACCACTTATCGAAGCAAACAAGCAGTAATGGCGAAGTGTTTTGCAACATTGTGGAGGACCCTTTTTCAAATCACCTCCATGGCTTTTGGTTCTGACACTAAATCTATAATACCATTTCTAAGAGCAGTGGCTGGTGGTTTCGAGAGTAGCCTACAACCTATTAGTTGGAGCTCCCGACATTCAAAGATTATGGTGAAGAAACTGTGTTGAGTTATGGCGCTTCGTCGGCCGATCAGGATTAATCGAGTTAAGGAACGGTCCTCTGACGTAACATCATACCTATCAATATGCTCTAGGCGACAATGTTTACTGGGATTCCGGAAGGTGGGGCGGTTCTGTTGGGCACATTAGGATGTCGAAATTGGGCCCGGGAGACATTAGCAATATGGATGAACAATACGACGCTTGGGTAGTATCAAGCTAACGGGACAGGAAACAACGGGCAGCCGGGTTATTGGCTTCATCAATCAACACTGAAATTAACAACGTTTTAGTGCATTAATAGGCACACAAAAATCAGAGAGACTCTAATTGTTGATCAATGCGCAATCAAAATAAATGCTGGCAGAGCTTTTCTCCGTCCCCGGAAAATGGGGGCCTTTTTTTTTAAATAGAGATTAAAAGCCGCTTTTCAGATTAAAATGTATTTTTCCATTCCCCATTTGTCAATGGTAAGGGGGTTTTACGCCAAAACAAGGTCACCGCGTTACACAGCATTCATTTCAGGAAGTTTGCTAGATAAATAAACCCCAGTGACAGTTCCGTTGGAAGTCCTGTTTATACCTGCAAAAGAGGTATGTATGCCGTATTCCACGAGCGATGTGAAAATAGAGGAACTTGGCCTTATCAGCGTACATTATTGTTCCATTACTGGAGGGTTACAAAGGCTGGCGGGAGGCTATCCATTGGCAGTAATTTACGCTTTGTCCCTGCCGTTAACGAGATGGTGCGATGGAGGGCCAGCTTTTCTTCTATGTTAAATTAGGGTCCATTATGTAAAACTTGCACTTTTAATAATAAAACCGTTTGAAAACACGTTTTAGTGGGTTTTGCCTTTGTTTACATCGACAGAACGAGAAGAGAATGACACATTGAGTCTTTTTATATGACGTGTTGGATTATTGTCTCGATTAGTATAAATCGCTCAGATCCTTGATACGGTCAAGAAACTGATGGAATACCTTCCAAGAAAAAGAATGTTTTGCACGCGTACTTGAGGACAGTTTAGCGGCAATGAAGTGCCCGGGTATAAAAAGTCGACTCTGCGCCGTTAAAAAGATATTAAGGTTGACCATTGTGCATATGGTCATGGTATGTAGGCGGTGATGGTAGTTTTTTCTTGGGTTGCTGACAGAGAGCCAGTCGTGCAATTACGATATTTCCTGTTTTGGGCATCAAATAGAGGGCACGTTGGGTTTTCTGGATAACGGATATGTCTCCGCACATAAAGTCTAAGAAAAAATCAGAGTAGAATTTAGATCCGCTATTTTTGTTCGTGGTAGTGAAGTATCCAGTAGGGATAGTAATAAAGGCGCACGTTTGTCCTTTGGATACCTGAGATAGCTTAGTAGATCTGAAGGCGGCCAGAAACCAGACTCAAAGTGTCCGAGGGTAATGTGCGCTCAAGGTCGATTTAGGTCCTGCACCCCGAAATCGCTAGAATGATCGCCTTTGATTTATTTCTTCGAACGATTCAAGGTTTTGTGATGATCAAATCCGATGGTTTAATTGTGCAATGCGATCGAACGGGCTCAACGCTTTTATGGCATTATGCCGCTGTGGTGGATCCTATTTCTATTGCCGGGAATAATTAGATGCGTGTGTTTGGAATTTTTGGTTCCTTATGCACCCAAATAACATTTTGAGTAAGCCGGGCCAATAGTCGATGTGATGGCTACGGCGCGGAATTAGGAATGTATCTGTGAATCCAACTTACTTATCCCAGTAGTGTAGTGTTGCGATGGTCAGCTTAATATTACGTGCCGGCAAGCCAGGTGATGAAATTTTACATTCACGTGGAAAAAAAAGGGCCGGTAATATCGTTTAATATACATCCTAAGAATCTATGATGTTTTAATACTATGTGTCGTGACAAAATTAGGTTGGGGGCATCCAGTTATCGCCCTTAATCGCCCATATTTTTTGTGGCGGTGTAAGGTTTCTTTGAACATGCTTAAGAAGGTAGTTCCTCGTTTGGGCTCCACTGTGATTTTGTCTATCAGAATTCAAGAGTAAGCAGAAGTACCGCTAAGGGGTTATCCGATAGGCCTTGATGGCACCATAAGGTGGTCA
>Ga0163217_1107519_pt1 | contig 13046 bp, 22 predicted proteins | sample SynspAceP_FD_185933 | JGI IMG/M metagenome (GOLD analysis project Ga0163217, IMG submission 185933) | Saline lake microbial communities from Ace Lake in Antarctica - Synechococcus sp. Ace-P (PacBio error correction) | ecosystem: Environmental > Aquatic > Non-marine Saline and Alkaline > Saline ...
TGCGCTGTGCGCTTTCGCTACTCTGCCCTCGCCCACTCCCGACCCCCCCACTACCCACGTCCGCCGTCTCACCTTTTGGGCCACCTCGCCGCTGCCCACACAACCACTCTATGGCGCGTCTCATTCTGCTTAATCCTTCTATTCACACCTCACCGCTCCGTCCCCCTCCCCTGATATCCCCTCCCTCAATCTGCTCAACAATCCGCGTACCTACCCACCGCTCCGGTCCCAGTCCTGTCCCGGCGGTACCTCGGCTCCGGCTTGGCCTTCCGGTCTCATTCGGGACTCCCCCCGCCATCGCACGCCAGACACCCCACCGCTTCTTTTACTTCTTCCGCCAGTGTGCCCTTTTCCGTCGGCTGCCCGCTCGCCTCACTATCCTGTGCAAGGGCCGTCTCGGCTTTCACCACCCCCAGCAGTTCGCCCGGCTGGCCCCCCTGCCTACTCCACGGCCCGGGCTCATCTTGTACCCCACGGGCCCCGCTGCCACCACCCAGGCTCCTCCTCCTACTCACGCTGCACTCCACCGTGCCCGCAATGCCTCAACACATCGCCAAGCTGCCACACACGGCCCCAACTCAAACCCACCCTTTTGCCATCTTTTCCATTCTCTGACTTCAACTGCCTGTTCCCACCCCGCCCATCCTCAAAACGAATCACCGCTTCCTTCCTTTCCATGCCCCCCAACCACGCCCACACAAAAATTCGCCCGCCTAACCAGCGCCACAACGCTATCTTTCGTCCAAAAGTACATCCCCTGTCACCAAAAAAAGGCACGTCACCAGCGGGTCCCGATCCATCGGAGTAGCCGCCGCACTCCGCGCAAGACTCGACGGGCCAACAGACAAACGGCAAAGTGGTCTCCCTTGGTTCTCCTTTGAAATGTCGATCCAAGCTACTCCCCCCCGCCACTTAACGGCGTGCCTCACTCCATTCCCAGTCTCTACTCACTTAACATCCTTAACTCGCTTGCCTGATCGAAATCGTCACACCCATGCTGCTGTGAGCCACGGGCGTCCGACATCTTTCAGCATCTTCCTAGCTCCCAATTTCCCTAAATAACTAAAACTCCCCTAACTCACAACGCACACACGTCACATGCACTGACAACCTAGCCTCGTTCATCGCCGATTCGGCTAACACCAGCATCGCCCTCTACGGTTTGCATCACAGTTTCGTCTGTCAGCTCCATCCTCTATCTGCCCAATCCGGTACCCTCAAACCTACACGCGGCACCATTTGCCACCATTTTACATACGACATTCCCGGGAGCACCCCCGATCACTTGGGGCTAACCTGCCCTCTTTCTCTCACTCGCCCCGATCTCAATCGATCTCACTCCACCGCGCCCGCAATCATTGCCTCGCCCAGCGCACCCCATAATTCCTGTCGATCGCAGGGACACAGCCGATTAAGAACCGCTACTCATCAACCTGGCCCCTCCGTGGATCCCCCCTACAAAAAATCCTCCACCACCAAGGCCTCCGGGCCCCCTCAGCTAGCACCTGCGATCATCCCCTCCATTCTACCAACATCTGCTCCGGCCTCTTCCACCGAACCCCCAAGCTCCCCACGGAAAATCCCCCCCTACCCACCGGGATCGTGCCGGCGCAGACCGATGTTCGGCATCACCAATAGCGACATTCCCCATCAGGCATTTATTCGCGCTCCAGCAGCTCGTCCGCATACGCTAGGATACATCTTCATTTTCCGATGAATCCTCTGGTCCCTAACGGTGCCACCCTCCTTCCTCCAAGCCTCATTAAAAAACGCCTCACTCTCACGCTCGATTATCCCAAACCCGCACACTCAGGACTCCCTGTCTACAGCGCAAGCATGAACACCCCGTCATCCTTTGTCTATATGGAACCGGCCATGCAACGGTACTAAGCGCCTCTAATTACATCACTACTCAACAAAGGCAGGATACTGGCTCGCAAGCGGTCACTGATTGCACCGTACCAACAAATCTGGTAATTCAGAACACCCCTTACACCACAGGTGACGAACAACACCCAATCGGTCGTCATTAAGCAAGCCCATCTGAGATCACACACCTACCCATGCTCCCCATCACGTAAAGGCAAAAAGATATACTGCACTGTGTTTTTTGGGCAATTAATCCGCTTCCCTCAACGGACAGAAACGGCTGCCACGACGCATCTTCCCCCATCCACGACCACTGCCATCTACCAGCGCCCGGCAGTACTCATCCACACGCAACCCTTCCGCGAGGACAATCCACACGGTCTTTCTCCCTTCACCTTCTCCAAGCCAACCATAATCTCCTCACACCTCACTCACCGGGGAACACAACCATGCTTCATGAACAAGACTGCACAAGAAAGAACGTTGACCCTATTCCTCATAAATGCAGGTATATGCCTTACCTCGAAACCTGAACCTGCGTGGATCAGAAATCAAGCCGCGCAAGCCCGCTCTCGAGGATATCTTGCCACTCCCTAATTAAAATCACCGTCGCCCACTTCCTTTGCCTCATAGGGCAGCCCAATATTTCATCTCAAGTCTTAAATACCCGTTATGCCTCTCGGCCCGGCAAATCTGCTCCATCACCGTGCCGAAAGCCTCACCCATAATTAACAAATCGGTACTAATCACTTTTCACTAAAACCACATCTCAGTCGCACTCCATGCCATCTCAAATACTCGACGCTACGCTGCCTTCACATCTCTCAACGCTCGGTCAATTCTGGCAATGACAGCTTTTTTTTCATGCCATCTCACTCATTCACCTCGAACTGACTCCATTGCGTATTTTGTTCACCTAAACTCACCTAAATTTCTGGAATAAGCGCCCTTTTTTCTGGCCTAGCCTGACGCGCGGGCCACTTGGCCAAATTCGGGGATTCAATGCAGCCTCCATTCGCTCGCGGCCTGAACATCGGTCTACACCTGCCTCACCATCAGCGCGAACCCGCCTCTGCACCTAGATGCCTACTGCGGGATCCCAACATCCCCTGCTCTCATCCCACCGCCACGGCAAACGACTTCATACAGTTAGCCTACTTTGCCTCCCTTTTTATTTACGCAATGATAGCCTCATTCTACCGGATCTGATCTACCCATCGCCCCACATATCCGGTCCGTCCACCCCTTGGTAGCTGAGCACCCCCAGCTCCACTTAGGCCCTCAACTCTTCAAATCTGGGCGCCCTCCACTTCCCCAGCCTCCTCTGTCGTCATCCCCTCGCCTGTCAGTGCCCCCCAGCAAGACGTATCCAATCTGATTGCCCCCCAGCCACCGTCATGCAGCAGCCTATGCCTTAACGGTCTTATCACTACGCTGTCACCCTTTGCCTGGATCGGCGGCTTCCATCACTAACTGCTCACCTTCAAACGCTCACCAAAAGCCGCCCCTCCTCGTGATGACTTTTTACGGCTGCTACAGAGCGCGCCCCGCATGCTCCGCGTGACCCGGAACAACAGATACTCCGCAAACTACAGCGCCCGCTGCTGTTCAACCTGCTCCATCAACGAGTATCAACTATACACCGCCTCACGTCCCGTTAACGTATGGAGGCGATCTTAAGTCACACCTCACTACGGTAGCCCCCAAATCGCTTAACGTTCACACACCACCCACTAAACAAAAATGGTCCCCCTAAACGAAACTCAGATCCATACTGAACATCCATGGGCTCTATCCTACTACACCCCCATGCACCCACCACAACGAACCATCCAACCATTGTATTGAACCTCTTCATTCCCCACTAAACATCCCAGCACCACAAGAACCACTACCTTTGTCCCTCTGCCGGTCATCCCCGGACCAGCTACCCCGGCCTGCCATCCCGCCTGATCCCGCCGCCTCACCCCACTTTGGTAAGATTCATAGCTCCGGTGCATCCCGGCCGCTGGCCCCGGATCTTCCGGATTGTTGAACACAAGGCCAATCACGTGTTCTCATGGCATCGGCCAGCCGGCTACTCCGAACACGTGGTGCACGCTGGTGCAGCCGCTGCGATGCGCCTACGGTCTCGTCGCCAGTGTCTCACGTTCCTACCGGAAGACCCGCCGCCCGTCACAAAGCATTGCCCCCGCACGGCGGCTCGGAGTTGCCCCCAGTCCCCCGGAACTGGGAACTCTAAGTAGTTCTTTGCCAGCACACACCCTTGCGGTACGATCTGCCGCCACACCCCGTCCTGCCGCCAACAATCCTGCGCCTAAAGCAACGGTCACGGGCCTTCTCCTGCCTGATTGCGAAGATTTGGACAACCCATCCATCTCGCCCGAGCCACGCCCCCTAATCCCAGGTATCACAGCACCTATCAACTTAGAACCTCCTCCTTTCTGGAACTCCCCATCCTGCGTCTGGCGGCAACACGGTCTGGCGGCCTCCAGCTTCAACTGTCTTCAAGCGCGCCCCTATGGTTGTTGTCACGCGCCCGCCTCCGTCCTCCGACGCCTGCAATCCCCCGCCTTGGCCGTTCTCGCTTGTAGATGCGCCCGGCACTCGCCACCGCCCACCACAGCCTGAGTTGCCACTGTCCAGCAACAGTTTTGTGCTCTTCTCCCACTCGGCCGCCGCTCCCATCATGAATTTGGCCTCTCGAATCCATCCTGTGACTGTGCATACCGGCCTGGTACTGCATCGGGCCAGCCCGGAGCGGCCTGCTTGATCGGGCCCGCTTCACGCGCCTTCACAGCGGGGCGTTGAGGTTTTTTTGGGGTGTTTTCGCAAGATTCTCTGTTGACATCCGGGACGCAGTTCTTGTAGCAGTCGTGCTTACTGCTGTATATCCTTAACGTCACATTCGCGTTGCCCCCGCTCTCGGCTCAACCATCGATTCTCTTCAGCCGATCAGTGTCTCTTGTCACCGCCCGACGACGCCATTTTCTTGATCCCGTGTTGTCCCACCTCGATATCGGGAAATTGAAGTCTGGATTCTCTCGGTCCTTCCGCGTCGCCTACGACAATTGTTCAGCGACTACATCAACCCCACGGACCTGGCAATAAGCCTTCCGCACCCCGCTGCAGCGGACAGCCGACTCTAATATTCGTGGAATACAGATAGCGCCACCTTTTTTCCGAGCTCTGCCCCGATCGAGGACTGGCCCTCCGTGCACAAACCACCACCTAACGGGCCCCAAACCGATCGGCCCTGGATCCGGCCTGTGAACTCTTCGAGCGGACTCGCCCGGATCCCGCGGTCCTAGCCGTGTGCACTGCGCCAAAACGCGAACGGCCCTCGGATCTGGTTCTCCAGACCAACTGATGTCGGAGGGGCAGAATCGGGTCTCCGCTGGATCCGCCTGTGATAACCCACTTGTGCCTCGGGCTAGCACCGCAACCTTTCCTTTGTACCTCCCAACTGCTGAGAACCCAGTCAGTTTGGTGCTGCTTGCCCACCTTTCGCCGGGCAGGTCAGATCTATCGGGCACCGGAGCTACCGCACGGTGCGTTCGGCCTGGCTCACAACGCAGCACACCCAGCCAGGACCGCTCAACTGCGGCCCACCACAAGATCGCGCCCTGATCCACTCAATCTACTACAGGCTCCGACAATCACCGGATGCCGCCACTTCCGACCGATTTCCACAACGCATCCGACTAAGCGCTCCGTAACGGGTCCTACGGCGACGCCCTAAGATCTGGGACCCTATTGGCAACCACTACCGGGAGTCGGGCAACTGGGACCACCACCACGACAATGTCACTTGGGCTTCAACAGGCCACTGACTCTCAACCCCTCCACTGACAATGGTAACTAACACTCTTGAAACGAATACGGTTTAAACACTCTCTAAATAATTCCTCACCCACACCATCTCGGCTCATGGATCAAGTCTCCGATCGGCAACGTCCGCAGCACCCTCGCCTCGACTCCTGAATCGGAAACTTTCTCTACCTGCACTATGGCCTACTGCCGCCGAGGGCGCTGTGGAGATCCCCTGGTAATTCGCAAATCCGGCTCATCCCAGATTCGCCATCTGCCACGGAACCATTCACGATCGGACAACCGGGTGGAAAGGCCTAGCTACACCTCCCGCTAATCAGCCACAGCGGCCAGTAACCCGGACAAACGCGATGGCTCAAAGAAATACCACAATTCCGGCTGTCTATTGCCCCGCTTACGCCAATACACCCCCACCAAGGCAAGGCAGAGCTGGCACCCTCCCGCCCTTGGCCCTGCCCTGCCAATCCCACGGAAGAAGGTCAGCCGCCCAAAACATTCACCCCAGTTATCACCGCTGAGCCCATCACAAGGCAGACCACGCAAGACATCGTGAAGCCCGCAGCCCGCCGGCATGACACCCCACCTCCACAATTCCCCACCTCCCCTCAATACCAACCTCACCAATTCATAAGGCCAGCAGCTACATCCCGCCAATCACATGTCCCTTGCCAGGTGAGTCTTCAATCTGGTTCCCTTCGGTAAGTGCGCTTGGCTATCCCGATTTTCAGCCGCCTTCCCTTCTGCTTCATGGTTCTTACCCAAAACGCCTTGACCACCCCCACCACAAAGCCAGCCAACCTTTCCACATCTCACAATCTACATCCGATCGTGCGCCCGGCCCCTTCCCACCGGATGATCCATACTTCACACCTTGACATGGTCCAAACACTCAAAACCTCACTCTTAACCTGAATAACCTCGAGATCAGCCGTAAAAAACCATGGGACTGCCCTGCCCTCCTCGCCGGCCAACGCCATTGAAACTGGTCCATGGCTCTCCAGCAACCTAGCGGTCAGCCACGCTCACCGTGCTGGTAACTAACGCGGCAAGCCCCAACGCCCGGTTCGAAGGGACCGCACGCACCACAACTGCTCGGCCCTCCCTCAATCCTATGTCGCCTTTTATTGCTCAGCACACAGCGGGTGACCGTCCCCAATACACTCCGATGACGGGCTCCGCATCGGTGGCTCCACCGGAGGCCACCACTCGCAAGCCCCGTCTGTGTTTGACGCTTATCTCATCCGGGCGCACGCCGCATTTCGGACGAGGCCACTTACGTGGGGCATCGGATGACTTCCTTACGGCAAAGTCACGCAAAACCTCCAACCGCGCCCGGCCCCCACACCAAACAATCCCACCCTCCCACTCGGGAATACAACCTCCCGACCGCGAGTGCTGACCCACAACACGTCATCGATCGCATCCCTCCTTCCCATGAACCACGCATCCGCCGCTCTACGACACCGCGCGTTCACCGTCCTCGATAGCCGAATGCGGCCTCGCGGGCAAACCCGCCTATCCTTGGCCAATGTCCTCACACCCCTTGCCCTCGCCTGGCTGCCCGTGCTGCGTCAAATTGGCACTGTCCCGCACATCCAGATCGGCGGCTGAAGGTCACGACAGAGTCCTTTCTTCTGTCGTGTATTGCCGGCGGATCGACGCGAATCAAATTACTGCCGTGCAATGATTATCTCCGATCTCCACGCTGCGGATATTCAACTATCCTAAGCGGGTGGCAATCATCTCTCAACTCGGCACGCCTGGAGCCCATTGGCCGATATTCGTTACATAGTCCAGTACTGTCCTCGACAAGCCAGCCATCCCTCCAACAACAACACAAGGAAGAAAAAAAATGCCTGGGCCTCCCAACACACCCCCAACCCTGATGTATACGGCATTTCCCGCCATGCCTCAGTGCCTACTTGAGCTTACTACGAGCGCCACTCCCTCCCTTCTATATTGTGGTATTTCCGGCCGCGTGCGATCGAGAACACCATTGTCCGTCTTGGGTACACGCTCATTTCCTCCGCATCACCGACCACAGAAGCAATTCCATGCACCTCACACGGCCGATCCTATCTGCGCCGGCCACAGTCCCACTATTTGACAGCAGCCACTGCTAATATCTCGCACGTCTCACGGGTGCTTGTAAGAAAACCTGCCAGTAGCTCGTGTCTTCGACTGACACATCGTTCACGGCACGGGGAACATTTTACGGGAAACATTTTTTACCCTCCACTAATGGTCTAGAACGGCGATCCTGTCTTTCATGAAGGAAGCGATAGCCCTCGATGACGTGTGTAGTTACCTTCCAACCTTCCTACGGTAGCACGGACATTTTATTCACTGAAGGTCGTATTGTCTCCTCTGTTCGTCTCTGGACGGCGCCAGCCTATCATGTATTTTGTACCATTTCCTCTCGTTATAGTCCCTTAAATCACGGCGCCCACTCAACTGTATCCACGCCGCTCGAACGCCTTTTCTGCTGCCCCCGATAGAATGGCTCCCAACACCACAACCCGGGCACCTTACCGCCACTGTCGGCCTAGCCCACCGAAGCCGCACCGATACAATCGCGTCCGTACCTGGACGGTCCTATTCTCGCTGTCTGAAGCCAATAAATGCATACAATAGGACTGAGATTTAGCCAGTGCCTAGACAAGCCTCAGGGCCTTTGCTCATCTCAAACCGGGGCCGCTTTGCGCTCTGTCCTCATCTCTCATACTTGACTGACTTTTACGTTTCATCAGTTTCGGAGCCCATTGCATCATTGCAACTGCCGCGGCGCAGGGGCGGCCAGATTTCAATTGTTTAACGCGAGCTGAATCCAAGGTTCCCATGCAATGGTAAATGCGATTAAACACTCCCAGGTTGAATCGGCCTCACTTTCCTGGTCCGCTCTGAAGCGGGCGGCCATTTTGGTATATCTGATTCGAATTTTGATAATGTTGTGAAGATTGGCCACCGCCAGGGCCTTTTGTGTGGGTGTCACTTTTCCCGCTTTGGTAAAGGAACACCTCCACTCTGAAGCGAAGGGTCGTTCTTAATCAGCCGCTAAGCCAAACCCCCACTCCCATCCGGGAGGCACCAACTTGACTCACCTCCCAGGCAACAACTTGGGATGGCGTAGGGGGTAGCACTGGCTGGGCCAAATGAAATGATGTTGGGTGCAGGGAAGTGGTGTAATGTGAAACTTTTCTTCGGTATGTTGTCATGACCCATACTTCCATCTGCGGGGGCCTAATCACGATGCCCCGCCCATCCTCACCTTGGAAACACCTGGGCAACCTTCACCCGCAGCCTACGACAACTCACCTGGCCGTGACTCCACCGTCTTCGAGCCGGCCCTGACCTTCTCCACCTGTGGTGTGTAATATGGCATAATCACGTCCAACTGACGGCAGCCGCTTCCCTCCTGACATCGGGGGTTTATTGGGCTAGCCGGGGAATAAACAGACCCGACAATGAGCCCCTTCATTAGGCACGTGAGATCAGTCCGTGTCTGTAGCCGCTCTCCCATAATCTCTTTATCGGGGTGATTTACCACCTCTCCACGTTGCTCGATCCTAATGGTTCCCGCTGCCAATCGATCTGGATCGACGTTTGCCGACCCATTGCGTCTCCACACCCACGCCCCCATCCGGGCGCCAGTCAGCCCCACTGCACCCTGCCCATTAATCGTATCAGCACACCCATGGGACACGTCTTTCCGAATCGCACTTGTCGCAATGCAATGGTGTGTTACAATTCATAATTCCTAGGAGATTGAATCACTCCTCAATCATCGGTCGCCTTGCTCCTTCACTGATCACGGTCCGCCGAGCGCTGATAGGCCCGGGCCTTGAATTCTCCAGATCACTCCTCTGGAAGCCGGGGATGGTCCATTCCACCGCTTGGCAAACTCTCCACCTTCAAGACGATCCGTAGCCCCTACGGGAAGCGCTGTCAGACTTGTTGCAACTCCTGTTGCATTAATACCTTGGAATGTGCGCATCCCAATACTCTACTTTCCGTACTGTGAATTCAGGGCGCCGTGACATTGTTTGTGTCTTGGCGCATTCAAGCCTCTCCTGCCATCTGGCTGCCTTGTTCTCACCACCACCCTCCTAATCCCGCTTTCACCACTCGCTTTTTGACTACTCGCCGCCACATGCCGGCGCCGGAAACGGCAAGCCTGCTCCATCATGGCCCTCCAAAGTTTGTCTGCATCACCAACGGCACAAACGTCGTCCCAGCCACAATCACCAATTACCCGTCTCTCCCTGCCACTAAGTGTCGAACCCACCAGATTCTCCAATCCGACTCTCCGGATTCTCCAGCGGCATCCACTGGTAGGCCGCCGGGCCGCGCAACCTTTCGCTAGATAAGTTCACTTTTTTTTCTTTTTTTTTTTTTTTTTTTTCACGCGGATCTCCAGCATGTGTCTTATTCGTGAGCAGGGCCGTACGCAGGTCGCGCCTGGCCCGGGGGCTGCACTCTCGATTGTCATCACCTTCGAAAAAGGTCCCTCTGCGGAAATCTCTGAGCCGCCTGCTCCCCACCGCGGTCGGGGAATAGGCCCATATTGCTAATGGTCCATCTGCAGTTGATTGTAGCCGCATCGGGTGCCCTTTGCACGGCGATACCTTGGGCCGGAAGGCCACGAGGACAACCCTCCCCTTCCCACGATCGCTGGCGGGCAGCAAACAAGAACGCTGTCTCCCGCTGGAACACTTCACTGCTCGGCCGAGACACGCGGGTGTGAGCGACGGCCATATACGTCAGATTCGTTGTTAATCAGTCATGTGCCCGGCTCTTTTCTCTCCGGTCGTCTCCATCTTGATCTACCGAAGGCCACCCCAACTCTGCTGTGAGTGCAGCCGAATGTCGGCCCACACCCAGCTCCGCTTCGTCTGCTACCTGGGCAATGCATCTTGTCGGTTCCGATCACGTGGGACCTGAACCCGCTATATTCCTCCGAACAATCGGCGGCCCGGTTCGTGGAAGCCCCAAAATCTTGGTCGCAGACCAGCTCGTGCGAACTCACGGGTCGATTTGTTTTCGAACGCAACCTGCGGGCGCACTTCCAACACCGACGTCACCTCACACCCGGGCATGTGCGTGCCACTTGCCGTATCTTTTGTCCATCCTGGTTGCCCGGATACCACACCAATCAGCGCGGCAACGCTTGGCATCCAGTCGGGCGATCTCGGGACCGGAGCCCGACCGGATTGAACATCCTCCTAGCAACGCCAGCAAGCCGACGTTAGACATGCAGACCGACGTCCCCATTTTCATTGCAATGCACGTGCTGTATCCAGGTATCAGTTGGTCCGTGCTTTTCTTGGCTGGGTCGGTTGACAAATCTCACAACGCTAGCCAAAGCCCCGTACCGGTCGCTCTGTGATGTTTCCTCAGTGTGGCCCCACTCTTGGTCCTCGCCAGACCAACCGGCGTTCAGGCGTCGTCGCTGCACATATCCTCTTCAAGGTCTCATTCCGTCCTTCGCTGCGGCACTCCCGCCACACGTGCGCCGCTCTATGCCTTGTATCGCATACTGTCACTCTGCCACCAGCTTCCCTCTCCACGCCACGTCCGGGTTTGTAGTCACTACTGCGCCATCGGATCTGTCAGCCATCGCAGACGCCTCATTCTACACCTTGGGCCGATGCCACGGACATGTCCCGCTCAGTTTTTTCACCGCGGCCGGATGCATGAACAAATCCGCTCCGGGCTGACAACATGCTGTTTTTCCCCACCACATCGACAAAATCCCCCCACGCCACGCAAACTCACCTCCCAGAACACCCTTCCTACCACTGCACTGTGGTCATCCCAGCTCCGATCCAGCGTGGGTATTCCATTCGTCGTTTCTATTCCTGGTTCGGGCCAGGACTCGACCGGCCACAGACACGCAAAGTTGCGTCTCATTTGTGGCCTCTGTTAAGTGCATCGCAAGGCTTCAACTCCACCGTCACACGTTAACTCGTTGGCCGCAACTCCCTCATTTTTTTCTGGTCGGCGTCTACTTCATCGGTAAGCACTTCTTCGCTTAATCCTGATGGGCATTCGAAATCTCACGGACCCATTTTGGACGGCCTGGTCTCGTACAGCTTCTATGCAGCCTTTCCAGCCCTCACCCGAGGTACGAACGCCCCTGAACCAACAACGGCACACACGTCACAGCACCCTGGGGACACGCTTATCGCTTTGTCCATCGCCGAGGGTGTCTTGAAATTCACAATCACCCTCCTTGCGTCTGCTACACCAGTTCGCTTCGAGCTTCTCATTCGCATCTCTGCCTAGGCCCGTTGTACGGCCCAAAGTCACACGTGGTGGCGGCAAGCCCATTGTCCAGCCGTTAAACTGAGAGTACCGTGCGAACCGCCGACATGGCGTTGGCAACCGGGCCGCCTGCGTTTGCCGCCCGATCGCATTCGGGGACTGCAGCCCACGCGCGCCACATCAGCTCTGGGTCTCTTGCCCTGCAGCCTGCAGCCGGCCGAGTGCCTCGCATAGGGCTAACACACACGAGAAGAACCTGTCTTATCAGGTCATAACCTGTTTTTTTGGTCACTTCCATCACCCCACAAACGCCCACCCTTTCAAGTGCCCTCTGGCCCCCGCCGGCCCACTGGAGAGTCGGGCGACACCCCCCAGGATCACTACTCCCCCCCCACCGATCCCCCATTAGCTCCCAAACTGTAAATGAACTCCCCTCCGACACATGATAAGCGTTCTGCCAGACCGAGTTGCCTCAGCAGCCAAATAAACATCCCCATTCATCACGCGCCCTATATCGTCCTTCTGCACTCTAACGTATCGTTACACGGAGCACGCTCGGCCCTGAATCGAGTTTGGAGGCCCCCCCCCCAGCCTTTGCAGAAAAAACCCTCCCTTTCCCCTCATAGGTAGCAAACCCGCACACCTTCAGTATCTTCTTCCGGTGCTGCAACATCCAAGCAAACCACACTCTCTGTTCATGGCCTTTTGCAATGGTGGAACTGGCACGATAAGCACAAAATGCCGCCTCAATAGCGATCAGGACTCACGAACAAGCGCCGCGAACTTGTTCAATCGGGACACGGTAATCCATCCCTAATTTCTAATCTTGGAACACTTTACGTACCACAGATATGGAACAACCTGACTCTGCTATACTTACTCTAACAATCCAGCCACAATCGTAACACTCATCCCACCCAAATCTTCCCAATCAACAACCGCAAAAACGAGATACTTCATCTTTCAATTAATACCTTGTGCCCGCCTCATCGACAAGACCCCATCACCGGCACCTTGTTTCTCCTACTACACTACCGCCCACACATCTCTCCTCTCCAGTGTATGTCATCATCCACCTGCAC
>Ga0163217_1029509_pt1 | contig 13045 bp, 17 predicted proteins | sample SynspAceP_FD_185933 | JGI IMG/M metagenome (GOLD analysis project Ga0163217, IMG submission 185933) | Saline lake microbial communities from Ace Lake in Antarctica - Synechococcus sp. Ace-P (PacBio error correction) | ecosystem: Environmental > Aquatic > Non-marine Saline and Alkaline > Saline ...
AACAAGCAAATTCGTCGGGACCGCTCCGGCAACGGGTGATACTGGACGTTGGCTGATGCGACGCGCGGAAAACACCGAATTCCCCGCCCGACGATTTTGCCGAAGCCCGGACGAGAAAACAAACGATCACCCGATCAAAAAATTTCGGTTGAGGTCCAACCCGTCGGCTGGACGAGGGGGACCAAAATCCGATCCGGGAACGAGAACTGGGACCGGTTCAGTCCCATCGCCGTCGAAACAAATCCAACTCGAGATGCCGCAAAAAACTGCGTCGCAACAAATGGCCCGGGCGAGGGTATCGCAACTCGTTCCTACCGATCGTAAGGCAAAGTCGACGACCCGCGTCGCCGGCTTGCGAAGCTCGATTGGTTTTTTACTCGTCGGATTGTTCTACCACGATTCTCGGGGCACCCATCGATGCGGGTGTCGATCCACGCCATCCTCAAAAACCCGAGGGCGTGATCGGGCTTGTTTGAAATACCGGACGAAGAACCCCAACGTCCGATCAAAACCGGGCTGCACAAATGCAAGAAAATACAAATCATGAAAGAGAAACGGCATCTGCCCCATTTCAAACTCGTTCGCGAGTACAACGATTCCTGGCAACATCTAGTCCATTTTCGGGCACGCACGCCACATCCCCTGCCCTGCGATCGAACCAGGTTCAACGTCTTCCGACCGCGCAACGGACGGCCCCAACGCCCCTCTCCCTTTCCAAGAGGTATGGCAGACATGCCTCAATTGTCCCCTCGTCGCCGCAGCGGCCTGTGATGAGTCCTTAAAACGCGACCGAAGTTCGGCCGAATTCGCACAGTCCCACCCAACGCCCCTGGCGTAAGCAGGTCTTCCATCTAAATCGCTATCACTCGAACGGTTCGGGTGATATCACTGCGGCTTCGCCGAAACACATCACCAGACCTCTACAATCCTACGTCGGGTTTTGCGTGCTCGGAATCGTGTTACACCAAAGTCTCCGACCGATCGTCGGAAAGTAGGCCATGCAGAAAACAATCTTCCTGCGTCGATCCAAGGCACGACCGTGCCATCCCGATAGTTTTTCCGCGCTTCGAGATAACGAAACTTCAGCATCATCGAACCGCTAGCCGTCCGCGGCCAGATCCGGGCGCACCAACAATCGACCCGAGTGACTCGATTTTCGTGTTGCATCAGCGTCGTCCAACCGTGCCGGGGTCCAAAATTTAATGCCTGCTATCCGAATAATAATCAAATCAGGTCGCCAACCGATTCGGCGGTCAATTGTGCGAATGAAAGCAAATCCCTCGTGGGTTCATTTATAAACCGCCCACGTAGGGACCGATGGTGATAGCGAGTTCCCGATCCCGGCTGTCCGTTCCCCAGCGACTCAGCTTGGGCCGAATCGCCAGGCGATCCATCGCCAACAGTTGTTGCCCATGCTGAGCAAACGTCAAGACAAGGGATAAGGCGCGGCGAGTCCGTGATCGTTGCCGACCGCCATTGAATTTACCAGCTCAGGTAACAGGGACTGGACGAGCACCCCCGGTGGGATGCAGTTCCGCTCAAGGGCGTTGACTTTGAGTGCGTCTGTATTGTAATGACTTTTCGATATTTGGACGCAATGGATCTCTCAGTACTCGAATTCCGGTCATTCGGGGGACCCTATCCGCCCAATGTTTGGGGGTGGGTTGTTTTTCAAACACGAACTCGGCTAATGCAATCGTCCACACCATCCTTCTCTCCTAAAACATCAGAACGCGCAGAAAAATTTTTGAACACCGCCACCGAGCAAAAAATTCTTGTTATGAACAACTACGACACAACCGCCCTTGACGAAACACGATGAGTAAAGCCCCGCGTCCGGAAACACTTAAACGGGGACTCCCCGGAGTCGCAATGTCGACATTTCCCAACCTCGGACCATGGTGTCCACTCGCCGAATGTGGCCAATGTCGGGCGGCACATAGGAATGAGATAGAAAAAAAGACCAAAACCAAGCCCACCGTCAAAACTGATTTCGGCCAGTGCAAGCCCGCAACTGCGACTAAATCCAATCGAATCCGGAGAATCAATCCACGATTCACTCACTACCTCGAAGCCGGCGTCGGAATCATCGCAAACAGGCGGCGTCAACGAAGCCCTCCATTCTGAGATTGGTCACCGCGATTCGATCACTGGTGAAATTCACTCGCCGTTAGCCGTCTCCGATCGCCTAGAAACGACAACTTGGCAACCGTTCCGGATTGTTCCGTGGTGCCCACCATTCGGCGCGTAGTCGCACATCCCAACAAGCGTGTCGCGGGAGTGTGCTTCGATACCTTGATCGCAATGCTGTCGGCCGAGACTGAAACTAACGAATAATCACAGCCCTTGCCCGACGCCGGCCGCAGTCCCCGATTCCGTTGGCCAATTACCCAGTGTGAATAAGTTCTTCCGGCTCTTGATTTCGGGCAAATCGGGTCTCGGCGGACTGCGAATCGCAGTGGTTTTTTCTTTTCGCTGTTTCGATCAGTTCAAATCCAATGGACCCCCCAAAGCGGGTAGCGATTCCTCGCCGCATCGGGTCGGCCTTGATCGGCGAAACGTGCCCGATAGTAATTCAACCGACGAAACAGTCCGACGGGAAACCAACCCATCGTCAGCGGCCGCGGCCTCCACCGGGCTGCTGCATCCCACACTACCACGACCAAAACGATCGTCGTCAAGGCGATGTTCGATAGCCGCCCGGATTCGCGTTTGGCCAGACGGGGGGCCGCAAGATCCTCACCGGGGTCCAATGCACACGACCAACCCAAGATCTGACATCGGTCGGGTCACTCCAATCCCTGACTGCCCGTAACTGTCGTCGCCTTCCGTTTGACCGCGATCACGAATGAACGCGGGCAACCTGCGATCCGGGGTCGTCGAGACCGTCAGATTATCCAGGGCGTGACGACGAGTCCATTCGATTGGGACTTCGTGATCACCATAAATGGGAGGCTTCGTTCCTCACGATAGGCGGCGGAACGAACAAGACAACGTTGTTTTCCGGCACTTCTTTCTTCGATCCGGTACGTCCGCGTCGTCGCCGCGAAAAAAATCGCTGTCGGGGAGCGGGGGCATCGGAAAACCAAACGATTTGCCCTTTCGGGTTCCCCTATCGTCAAATCCGGTCGATCGAGTATCCGGCGACCACTATTACCGTCTTGCAGAAACGGGTTCCTGTTGCACAGTAATGCTGGCTCTTCAATAACGCGGTCTTCGACGTGCAGAGTGTTGACGAACCAGACCGCAAGCATTAATGGAAAATTCCAAGAGAACGGTAACATGCAGCCATGGGGGGATCGAAGCAATCGAGCATTTTTCTCAGGCGAGACGGAAAAAGGGAGACCTTTATTAACCGAAACGTTAGTAATCTGTTCGCCGAGCCAACTTTTCCTCGAACACGAAAACAACATGTCCCCAAACAAACGACGTTCCGAATCAGCCACAATTTCACCGAAACTTCGGATTTGCGAAGCTCCAAGAAAAACCCAACGACCCGGGGATCGTGCACCGGGGGGATGCGTCAAACCGGCAGCGATCTTGACCGAATTAGCTTCGGCGAGAGCCGCGGGTCCACGTTGCTGGCGATTGGAAAAAACGCGGAACGTCAGCCCTGGCGGTGGGGTGCTTCAACGCCGTTGAAACGGTCCGACGTTTCGGCCGCGATCCGGTTTGACACCTGCACGAAACATGGTCACCGGCGAGTCATCGCGACGGATCGGGTCGGCCAATCTATCGGGCGTCGGCAACGCGACTCGGGCCATCGACGGAATTGCGCAAACTCACCGCGGAAACTACGCGTCAAGCGGCGGGGCTCGGATCTATCGCAGTGCGGATCGAACGAACCCAGCAACCGCGATCTGGAAGAGACCGCTCTGTTTTGGGCCAAGGGCTGGACATAGCTCAGACCTCTCTGAGCGATAATGGTGTTCGCTTTACGCCCGACCGGAAATCAGGCATGGAGTCCCAGGTCCTATGGGTTCGGAGACGATAACGTTGATGGCAACTCCGCCGCAACGGGGCATCACGACGGCTCTCGCCGTCGTGTGAGGTCTGGTGCGTCGACAAATCGTTGGCGAATCGGGTTGTCCGTTGGGATCGGGGTCCGGTGGCGGGACGGTCGGCGACGTGATGCGAATTGCGGCCCGTTCGCACGAATGGTACGGTCTCACTGCCACTCGGAGGAAAAGTTGAATAAGTCCCATGGCCCCGTGGCGCGCATCGACAATCCGTATTTCCCACGTACACGGGCTGGAATATCGGGAACCCATCCGTCGCAGCTTAGCCGAGCTGCATTGATGTGCATCGCCATCAACGATTACTGACGCGAATCGAGAACGCGCATCGCGGCGTACGCTTCGATCACTTCCAACGACGCCGTCGTTCGTTCACTTCGAGCAACCACCAGCGACCCGAACGATCTCGGGATCAATCGGGGATGAACAGTCCCGGAGCGTCGAGTTCGCGATGGTCTCAGCGAGTGTTTCATCGCAATCCCAGGGATCGTTCCCACGCGGAACACGATCGGAACCGCCCATAAACAAAACGGTCGGATCCGCCCGTGCCGAGCAAACATGACGCGATCATTGCCGAGCAACGACACGCCTCGCGGCCGACCAAGCGACCATCCGGACCACCCCGGGAATCCATAACGCTGCACGAACATCGTTTTCGCTGCGAGCGTGGATCGTGCTCGGCAAACCACGCCGAACCGCCGTGACCGGCGCTCAATAACCACCGGTACTGTTGACCGAATCTCCGGCTCTTTGTCAGCAACCGAGGGTTTCAGGGTTTCCTCCATCGAACCGGAAACCGGAGGAAACCGAACATCGAAAGAGTCGGAACCTGAAATCCCGTCCGTCAGCGAGGCGTGCAGCTCTGGCGGCTCGACGCGGAACGTCAGCCACCCAACCGCCCGCCGACCACAGGTCGCTTTGCGTGCGCGGCGAAGCGCGGAACGGCTTGCTGGAATTCTTCTCAACGTTTCAAATTTCCAAGCCCCGAATCCGCCGAAACCGCGCAGTGAGCAACGTGTCGCAATCACCGAATAAATCCTCCCCAAAAACACCGTTCCGCTCGGCGGCGGAGTATGCACCCACCGGACCCGACGCCCCGCCAACAAAATAGCGTCGGGTATTCCATGTCTTGCAACGTTTCGGTGGACCTGGTTGCAGCCCTCGGTTCGGGTTTGGTTACCTGGGTTTCGGGCCCAGACCCACCCATCCACTCTTGAAATTTTCACGTGTGGGGTAAGGACCTCTGGGTCCCACCGGTCGGTTCCCCCAACCACTCTTTTAATTTGAAGCATCCCTGTCATGCATTTCACATCGTGAAGCCCTCGTCGCGACGGCAACGGCAAATCGCACACATGACCTATGATCGGCAGCAAAAAACGGTCCCGGTCGGAAACCGCTCGGCTAATCGTCTGGCCACATAAGCGAGGGGCCACACGAACCTGTGCTCGGCTCGAACCCACGTCGCCGTAACCGCGACCGTCCATGATACCAAGTCACGAATCAAGGGCGAGCAAGCCGTCAAAGTTCGCCCTCGCCAAGCCGAGCTGGCCCAAGCGGTCGCCGGATGGCGGTCAGCCAAAGCGTGATCCCCAAGGAGCCGCCGGGCCTCGCTGCGTGTGGTGTGTTCATTTCACCCTGGCGCCAACACGAAGATCACAATAACAATTACGAACCACTTGGAATCGCTCAATCGCATGGCCGCAAACCGAGCGCGACGACATGCTCGCCAGAAACACCGGGGCAGCGGGCATCCCGTTCAGGTTTCTAAGCTTGCTTTGACTTGAAACCATGTGAAATCAACCAAACAGCCTTCGCTCCCCCTGAAGCTGGTTTTCTAACACACGTCCGCGGTTTGCTTGATAGGTTCCCCGTGACACTCAAAATCCTTTTTCAATTTGGGACGTCATTTCCACCCCAGTCTTCGATTCGTGGTCCGGATCGATGCCCGTGTCGGACCACCTTGTTTCGGTACGACCACGTGGAATCGTCGGAGTGTCGAGTCGCTGTCCACGGGCGATTTCACATCTGCGGCGACACCTTCGCAATACTGCGATCTTTTCGCGGCAACGAGTTCGCCCACCGAGGAGTGTTCGCGGCGGTTCAGATACGCTTCTTCGTCCCTGTCGTGTCTCCGTCCATGCCGACGCCCTCGGGTGCCACACGAACAGGGGCCGCCAGGCCCAGTTCGCGTCGATTAACGAACAATGTCGCGCAGGATCGGACGAGGTCGTGCTCGCGGCAACCGGTCCGTCGGCCGATCGAGCCCACCAGCCGCCGCCAAGGCGTTCTGTGACTGACGAGTCGTCGCACGACCGTGCGAACCGCCTGGCGCGGAAATTGCGCCGATAGCAAGCCCCCGTCCTCAGAAGGTGCGAGCGGGGCTCTCGAAGCCGCGCCACCGGAAGAACGCCGAACCAAAATGGCGATGCCGACGCGGCCGAGTAGAATCGCCGCGACGCCGTGCGAATAGTGACCGGCCCGTGAACTGCAAAGTCTGCCGAAACTCCGCCTCAATCGATCCCACGCCGGGTCCCGCCCGCAGAATCGGAAGGGCATCGAAACGGTCGACAATCCAAACGGGATCTGAAAAACGATGACACCTCACGATCGGTTACCGACCCATCGGTCGGTGATTAAATGCGGGACCCACAAAACCGCGATCTCGCGAAACTGTTCTCCAACCTCGCTCGGTCCTCGATCCACGAAATCTACGACATAGACGAGCAAATAAGCAGTAAGGAACGTCGAAACCACTAGCCATCGTCTAAGTCCGAGAACAAACCGAGCACGCTGCCGAACAAAAGCCGCCCTGAGAACACGACCCGAGAATCGAAAAACAGTTTCTGCCGCGTTTGGAAAGAAACCGCCGACCGAACCCGATGCGACGAGTTGTGCAGAAGATAGAATAGGAAGATCAATAATCCAACCACCACCGCACGCCCGACGTCCGTCCACTCCCTGCCTTCGCGCTTCCAACAGTCCAAGCGGTGACCAACGGTTCCGAATACCCCAATCAGTGAGGATTAAGCCAGGACAAACGATGCGATTCCGACGGAGCTTTTTCGCTTCGCCAGCTCCCCCAAACGCGGCGAACCCGTGATAGCTGGGGAAGGTTGGTAAGGATCCAGGCTCGTTTCCTGAAGACGTGGCGGCTCCGTTTCGAAGGCAACGCTCTGTCGCCCGGGTGGTGAAATTTGTTCGAACAAGTGGGCCGTCAATTCCCCTGGGTAAATGCCATACTCCTGCAACCGCGTCCAATTGTGCTCTGTCCTCCCGTCTCCCCGTCGGGCCGCCCCTGGACGCCCAACAGCCCGCAGCAAACACACCCCGAAAAAAACACCAACCGCCGCACGCCGCCGCATGGTTCTCGTTCTCTGTGTGCCTTCGTCGTGGTCGCGGTCCCCCTGTCTACATCGAGGGTTTTTTGGACGTCCCGGTCCGCGAAGGACCGCCGCCGCGTCCGAATGCGCCCGCGTTTGACGAACCTGGACCGACCGCAAGTCTCCTGTTCGCGTCGGGCGACAGTGTCACCCGGTCTCGTGCCGATTAGCCAATCCCAGCACTTTTGAGCGCTATTACCGGAATCATTCCCGATGAACGAATTTCCGACTACAGGCAAATGTCTCCTCGCAGTCCTCCCGAAGCCTCACCTCGCCGAGAAACGTCGCGGTGTTCTGGTCGACCTCGAATCCAACAGCTCGTCACGCTCGAAGTAACAATCGACATTCCCCGACACGTTTCTGGATTGGTCGTTAATGACGACCGCGGCCAAAACGATTGATTTCTTCCTACGAACGAGACGGAGCGCCCGGTTCGAAGGGCCGATTTACGGAAGCAACGTGGGAACCTAGGCTCCAACGCGGATCGCGAACTTTGCCCGGATCGTCTCAGGAATTTTCGAATTCCATCGATACAAGTTCCACCCGGCGGAATCGTGACTAATCTCGCCGACATCTACATCCACCGGAGCGTCGAGACAACCGAAGTACTTCCGCCCGACTGCCGACGGATGGCCATACATGGACGATAACACGGCACAAACGAATCCGCGCTGGCGTCGGAGCGAACACGTGTAGTCGTCGACCTCATGCGCATTATGTCTTCTTGGCACGGGTTCCATGCCCGCCATTTGGCGTCTCATTACGTACGCGTCAACCGACCCGCACTATTGGTTCAACGACAACATCGAAGACCCCAACGATCGCGGCCTGTACGAAATGCCATCCCCCGTGTTCCTGAACCGATCATCGAAACACGCCATCCTGGCCCGTCCAACCCACATGCTCGCGTAGATGATTCCGGTTGGGCCGGAAACCGGCTTTTCCGATAACGCCCCTCATCGCTAAACGGCCTGCAGTTTTCTTTTGCGACGCAATAGAAGGATCTGCCTTGTGCGCGACCATTGCCGGTTGAACGACCTGACCGATCTCTTCAAGAACGATTGGATCGCCAACGCCCGGCCCCTTTTTTTTTTTTTTCCCCGGGACATTCCTCGCCCGGATCGGTCAAAACCACGCCAAACACGGGATCAAACAGATATCCGGCACTGAAGCAATCACAACGCTTTCGCGAACTGCCCCGGACCAACGAGACCCGGAACCATCGTGCGCTGTTGATGTATCGGATGAAAGCGGCGATACTCGGCGTGCGAAATCTGCGTCGAGAATCATAATCAACCTCACGCAATGGCAATCAGATCACCCGGCGCCAGGATGAGGGGTCTCTTCTCGGTGTTCGAATAAATCAAATCTAAAGGGTCCCAAATTGCCGGCCGGTCTCATCTCTGCAACATCCATTTTCGTCCAGCGGCAACACGCGTAGTGTCGCACCACGACTGATTCATCTTCATGGATTCCGCGTGCACGCAGAACAATCGATCCAGCGGCAAACGACCGTTAGATTGATTTTCACACAATCGTGAACGGAACCGGCTATGTAAAAAGTTCAATAAGTTTTTGGACATCGTCACATCCAATAATTTTCCGCGGTCCTGATGCCACGGGAACGATTGGCAGTCCTCGGGGCCGTCGTCAATGTCGCCACTTCAGAGAACGTTGCGGAAAAACACCGTCGTCATTCAATCCACGTGAACGCTCGACCCATCGCACAGCGACCATTGACCTCTTGGAATTTCTTTCGAGCCGGCCATTGCCGCTGCCGATAACCGCCGAACGCTGTCGTTCGATCTCACCTCCATGAGCGCCCCTTCGAATCCGCCGCGCATCCTCGATCTCGTCCGCATCGGAGAACGATCGATCATAAAAACTCGCGTGTCCATCGGTCCGCGAATGGAAATGGCGGCGTCGTCATTCACTGCACTCGCAAAAATTAACAGAGGGAACGACTCAGCCCCTGCTGTACCAAAGGCAGAGGACCTTTTCCACTCCCCGATCAGCAATTTTTTGCCGAACCTGCTTCCTGAGAACTCGTCGACAGGTCTTCCGTATCGGCCACCGAAACCGTGCAGGTGCAAAACGGCTGATTTCCATGCCCATGGATCATGAATACCTCACTCTGGGCGAAGCGTTTCAAAAGCACGTATTCGGGGACGGGGTTGACCACCTGTTTGAAATACGGTCCTACCATTCAACATCGTCCACCCCGAGGTTCGTTCCCATCAACGTCACCGCTCCCGACACGGATATCCCATACCCGTGATGCTGTCTTTAGAGATATTGAAATCGATCCATTTTTCGTTCCCAGGGCCAATCGGGCGACCGTCCTCATTGTTCGGATCGAAACTGGGATTGTTTCTCTTCCTTGGGTGAACGTTCAAATCGTAGACTCCGTATTCTTTTCCTTTTGCCGGGCAATAGCTTCATGCGTTTGTCAGATCGCGGGTTGTCACCCCGGAAGCAATTGAAACAGCGGTTATCCCGGCAGCGGATTTCGTTTTAAAACAACGTCGGAAAACTGTTCCCGTCCTGCTTGCAACTTCGCTTCCATCCCGGCAAACCGAACATCGCGATCGGCGAACAATCCATCCGTGACGGCAGGAATCGGCCCTCACGCCCGGCGATGGATTTCCGCCGGCCATCTGATGAACGACGACTCGCAACCTCACCTTCGAACAACGAACCTTGGAACCCTCGCAAAACGCCGGTGTGTCCCGGCGTGATCCGAGGCAAACCACCGGTGCGCCTGAATCACCAAACAACGTGTTTCCTCCGCGATCCCCGCCTCACGCAACACCGCCCGCATAACTGCCGATACTGCGGTCCGAGTGCGACAAGTTCCGCCGGTAAGTGTCGCGACGAATCGTTGAGGCTGCAAACGGTTGGCGTCCTGGCGTCCGCGAAAACGAGAATGCGGGGCGTGCCCGACCAAATCCACACTCAACGAAGGCTTTATTTCGCTCGTGTTTTCTAGAAGCACAACGCTTCTCAAACAATGGATCTCCCGGACGATCGCCTTGGAACCTCGAACACTCCTGGCGACTCAGAATCGGATCCGCGAATCGGAAAAAATGCTTACCGACAACTCATTGACGAACAAACACCCCGAAGGCTGTCGTTTAGATCGAACGCCCGGGGCCTCGCAGTCCGTTCCAAAATGCCATTTGCGGAAATGGGCCGGTCGCGGTTCCGCGACCGCACGCGAGGAAGGGTTTTTTTCTTGGCGGCGGAGAGCATAGCCGTACTCTCCCACGCGTCCGCATGTTTCGTTCGCCCCGTCACAACGCCGCCCGTCGGTGAGTCAAAACCGCCAGCGCGTAAAATCGGGATCGAGGTCCGCAATCCGTTCTCCGCATCGCAATCAATCGGTCTTCAAAACCGGGTGATCATTAGACTCGTTGTCCCCCCACCCCTGTCATCTCATGAACCAAAACAATGTCGGACGCGTGCTCGATTCGCCTCAGTAAACGCGAATCCAACGCGAAGCATGAAAATAATCACCATGCCGGAACGAACCACCTGCTGCCATCGGTCCGGTCACACACCTTGCGAAAACAGACATGAAAACCGAACGCTCGTCGGCTTAACCCCGACAATCAAATATAAAACCTAAACTGAAAATCTAAAGGCAAAAGTGACGACAACATTGGGTGTTGCTACGATGGTAAAGGATGTCACGCGCTCGCTCCCACTCGAACTCAACACCCCCTCGTTCGAAACCGACGACAATGTCATCGATCTCCATCGCATAATCGTTCCCGGACCTTGGTCGCACAATGTCGAAACGCGTTCGGCTGCGTCATCCCGAAGCGGGATGCAAAAATACGCTCACACCGGACGGACCGATCACACGCCGGCAAGACAAACACACCACCTCCACACCAAGAACCCGTCGACCAAACGCCCACGGCAACGTGTGCCGCAGGTGTAAACGAATCGAGTCGACAATTGTCATCCGTGGCGAGTGGGCGATCCATAATTGTTTGTACCCTTTTCGGCTGTAAAACCTCATAGCCAAAGTTTGACGTTTCCGCGGAAATAGTCGACAGTCCTTTCACTCGGAAATAAACTTTCACCCGCCATCCATCGCAACACTATGGCCGCAACTGATCGCGCCGTGCTCGCCCAAGATGACGCACGAATATTATCGGCGTGACTCAGTCCATCGAGAGCACGATCGTACGAAGCTACGCGAGCGTTCCCGGTTCCGATCACCCGTTCGGTGCGAAACCGCCTCATGCGGACGCCGCGTAGGTCAATCACGTCGACCGGATTGGAGAACCATATCAACAACCTGCCTCGGGCTGAGTTCGGCCAATCGCGCAACCACTGTGGACGATGGACGGTTGCCGATCGCCAGGTCCCGGAACGTTCCCCAATCGCTCCGCGCGGCGACTACCGAGGTGTAAAACATCCACGTCGAACCGCGGAATCTCGATTGCCGCCTGGATCGTCATTTTGCTGTTCGCGCAGACCCTCGCGGGTCCAGATCCATTGGCGTCCCCTCGGCTTGCGCACTCGATTGAAACCCAAAATTCGCTGACGATCGGCTTCCCATCGTGGCGGCGAACGCGATCGCGTCCCACTCGCCCACCCACATGCCAATTTCATTTTTCGGTCCTAGATTAACTGGAATCTCGATCCGGCTTAGAATCAAACGCCGAACTGATCCGTTTTACAACCACTTTCAATGAGAAAATACATGATACCCCTCTTCGATGTCACTTCAACACCCGTTCGTTCATTCTACAACTGCGAACACCGAGCTAATCGGTCGGGGTTGCTTCAATCGTCTGCTCTCCGCCGTATCCATGGCGCGGACGAAACCGCGGGCGACTGTTCCGAACACGCAACGCGATACTTCTGCCACGCTTCTGCGACCGACCGCCAGGCTACCGGATCGGGAACGGAGTTCTAAAACTCTTTGCACCGTTATCAAATCTATCAGATTTCCCCGCGGAGACCGGAGCATCGGGCGACCGTAATCATCCGATTTGAAGGCACACCTGCCGGTCTATCCTCTTGTGTCGCCGTCCGGCTCCGCTTGACGCGAAATTTCGTATGGAACGGCGACCGAGCACAACCCGAATGCCAAAAGCCGGCGCCTACTTGAACACAAGAAAGACACCACGATCACCACGTTCGATCTTTCAACCACGCGAAGTCAACGATTGGATTCTGGGTCGATGATCCCCGGTCCCAAACCATGGACGGATCGTTCAAAAACGAGGCGGCACGGAAATCCTCCTCATTCGCCACATCGCTCAACGGCCGTCGAGACAACGAAAAACACCTGCACTTCAGTCCCACAAACCAATGGCATCGCCCGAAAGCGAAGCGTTTTCTCCGGGGCGACAACGCGAGTTTCGTTTGCGAACACGGTTGACACGTGATCGACTGACGGTCGGTTATCGCCGATGACAACCCGTCACGTTCGTGATACCAAAGAAGAACGTTCGGTATCCGCGTTGCCGGGACTTATGAAGTTGAAACGCGGAAATTAGGTCGCGTTGTCCACAAACGCCGAGGATTCAAAACAACGATGCTGTTCCCAAGGCATCGGCCTGGGTCAACTACAGCGCCTCATGCCCCGGCGGATTGCCCGCAAGCGATCGCAAGATGACGGCGAAGATG